>Ga0209551_1001190_pt1 | contig 10032 bp, 8 predicted proteins | sample LauGreSuBDMM15SD_2_FD_187568 | JGI IMG/M metagenome (GOLD analysis project Ga0209551, IMG submission 187568) | Freshwater lake microbial communities from Lake Michigan, USA - Su13.BD.MM15.SD (SPAdes) (version 3) | ecosystem: Environmental > Aquatic > Freshwater > Lake | place: Lake Michigan, USA... | reverse complement strand
AGGATTCACGACTTGCTGCTGAATTTGATGTTACAAGCTTTGTTAAACGTGGTAACAACGTTGTGCGCATTGATGTTACAAAGTGGTCAGATGCAACCTTTATTGAGGACCAAGACCAATGGTGGCACGGTGGAATTACCCGTTCAGTAAAACTCTTTGCAACTAACAAAGTTTTCATCGAACGTTTCTATACAACCGCTGGCCTTGAAAAAGATCGCACCACAGGAACTCTCGATATCCGCGCTCACATCGCCTCTATCGATAACATCTCAACTCATAACTACACCTTGCGCACATCCATTCAAGAGCTTCCAAAAGTTAAAGCAGCGAACCTCACTTCGACGTTAAAGACGTTCCAGTCTCCTAAATGGACTGAGCGCGCTGAAGATCTCAAAGCTAGAAGTGACGAGTATTTCCACGGAAAGTTTTGGCACGGCAATATGCCAGCCGATGCGAAGAAAGCTATTGTGGAAAATGAACCATGGCCAGCGGGTAAAATTGCTTTAAATACCCGCATTCCTAAAGTAAAAGCCTGGTCTGCAGAATCCCCCCACCTCTACACACTCCACGTGGAGCTCATTGATCCAGATGGCAATATCGTTGAAGTTTCGCAGCAAAAGATTGGCTTTAGATCTGTTGAAGTAAAGGGCCAGGACTTTCTAGTTAACGGTGCGCCAGTGATGTTTTATGGCGTTAACCGCCACGATTTCAACCGTTACACCGGCCGTGCACTCACTCGTGAAGATATGCGCGAAGATTTACTTGAACTCAAGCGCTGGAACTTCAACGCCGTTCGCACATCCCACTATCCCAACGATGCAGCATTCCTCGATCTCTGTGATGAACTTGGTTTCTATGTCATCGGTGAAGCCAATATTGAATCCCATGCATTCATTTCATCTATCTGTGATGATGCTAAGTACTTAACTGCATTCGTTGATCGCGTGGGGCGAATGATTCAACGCGATATTCACCACCCAGCAGCAATCATGTGGTCACTTGGAAATGAATCAGGTGCTGGAACTAACCATGAAGCAGCTGCTGCTTATGCCCGCAATTTTGATCCATCACGCCCACTGCACTATGAAGGTGGCATCCGTGGAAACTGGATGGGTTCACACTCACTCACTGATGTTATTTGTCCGATGTATCCAGCAATTACTGCAATCAAAGAGTATGCAACTTCTAATAAAGCAGATCGTCCATTGATTATGTGCGAGTACTCCCACGCCATGGGAAATAGCAATGGAACTTTGGCTGAGTACTGGGAAGTTATTGAGACAACAAGAGGTCTGCAAGGCGGATTCATTTGGGAGTTCTGGGATCACGGTCCCGTTCAAACAATGCCAGATGGATCAAAGCGCAATGCTTATGGCGGTGACTACGGTGAGAAGAAGCATGATGGCAACTTCTGCTGCGATGGAATGGTTTTCCCTGATCGCACCGCCAAGCCTGCAATGGCTGAATTTAAAGCAATTGCCGCCCCTGCCAACATCAGCGCAGTTAAAGCCTCAACCGGCTCATTTAAAATCTTTAATAAGCATTTCTTTAAAGATTTAAGTGAGTATGAAGTTGCCTGGACTATTACCCGTGATGGCCTCATCACCGATAGTGGCAAAGTAAAGCTAGCCAAGGTTGCACCACGCAAAACCGTTGCATTCAAAGTAGCTTCAAAGCAACTTGCTAAGGCCGATGGCCTAGGTGAGCGCTTTATTACTTTCACTCTTATCAAGATTGATAGCACACCATGGGCTCCAGCATTTACTGAAGTTGGCTGGAACCAAATGGCTTTACCTTCACGTGCTCTGACAATTAAGGCTGCAAAAGCATCTGATGAGTTCACTAACGTTCTAGATGATTACGGTCAGATTGTTATGCCACGAGGAGTTGTTGCACCAGTTCTTTCATTATGGCGCGCACCAACAGATAACGATCGCATCGGTCACATGGCAACTAAATGGAACCGCTGGGGCTTGCGCGATATGGATCGCACTGACTGTGTTGTTTCACAAAATCGCACGAGTGCCAAGGTCACTAACACCTGGCAGACAAGTACAGGTATATCTATCAAGCATGTTCAAACCATTACTCCAGTTGCCGATGGCTTTAGAGTCAAAGAATCCGTGACATTGCCCAAGGTGCTGACTGATGTTGCCCGTGTTGGAATTAACTTTGAACTCGATGGCGCATTAACTGATGTGACCTGGTTTGGTTCTGGTCCTCATGAGTCATACCCAGATCGAAAGATTGCCCGAATTCATCGCTTTGTTACAAGCGTTGCTCAGCAATACATCCCATATGTCAGGCCGCAAGAAAACGGCGGACACAACGCTGTGCGCTGGTTTGAGCTCACAGATGCAACTGGGCATGGAGTTCGAGTCCAGATGGGCAAGCCATTACAGGTCTCTGTCACACCTAATCGCGCAGTTGATTTAGCTGATGCAACTCATGATGTTGAAGTTAAAGCATGTGGCAATGTTGTTGTGCACATCGATGGCGCACATCGCGGCGTTGGAACGTCATCATGTGGTCCAGATACTTTGCCTAAATACAAAATCAAACCAGGCGTTCACACCTGGGAGTGGACGCTTACTTCAATCTAAATTCAACGGCCAATGAATGGCAATTGGATATTTGCAGCTACGACCATCTCCTGATGATTTACCGCGCGCCCTTCGCCACATCCAAGGCAGCGCAAAAGTAATAAACCATAAAACACTTACTACTACCTTAAATATCTTAGGTTCAGGCTTTGCCGGTGGCAAAGGATCACGCCAACCCGCATCAAATGGAAGTCCTAGAAGTTCAAGTACTGCATCTGCAACACGTTCATGTCCCATGGCATTTAAGTGCAAACGATCAAAAGCTAAGAATCTCTTATCGCTAAATGCCGGTTCTTCATTTGCATCAGCAATGATTGCGCCAACTTCCTCGGCCACTGCACGAACATTTCTATTAAAGCCACCAAAGCGCTCTTCCCACATCTTTGCCGAGCGTCCAGAGTTTCCTGTGCGCTCTAAGACTGTAAAGAGCAAAATAGTTGCACCTGATGCAGCTAAGCGTCTGACAGCATTTGCGTATTGGGCCAAAACAATCTCTGCTTTGTAACCAGGTCTAATAACATCATTAGCACCGGCGTGAAATGAAATAAGAGTTTCGGGTCCAGTTACCTGGGCTAACGCTGCATCAATCTGGCCTTCAACTACTTGTATAACCAGCTTTCCGCGAATAGATAAGTTGGCATATGTGAAATCTGGATGTGCTTTGGCCATTCCATCAGCAACTCGATCTGCCCACCCACGATAGTTGCCATACTTTTTTTCATCAGACATGCCCTCGGTATAGGAGTCACCGAGTGCGATAAAACGAGTGTAAATCACTTACTTACCCCTTACGGCGTGCCTGATCTATGTGGAACAAGGCAATTGAAGTAGCAACAGATGCGTTCAGCGATTCAGTTGATGCACTGATTGGAATTGAAATTACTAGGTCACACTTTTCACGAGTTAAACGTGCAAGGCCTTTTCCTTCACTGCCAACAACAATCATGATTGGCTCTGCGGCAATCTTCATTGAAGCAATGGTGTCTTGCGACTCTCCATCTAAACCAACAACAAAGAGGCCCTGCTTCTTAGCAGCATCAATGGTGCGGGCAAGATTTGTTACTTGTGCAATTGGCATACGGGCCGCTGCTCCTGCAGATGCCTTCCATGCAGATGCGGTCATTGCAGCTGCACGACGCTCAGTCATCAAAACACCTGCTGCGCCAAATGCGGCAGCGCTTCGAACAATGGCACCTAAGTTACGTGGATCTGTAACACCATCGAGTGCAACAACTAAGGCAGGATTTTTAGCACGAGACATGATTTCTTCAAATGATGAGTATTGATAAGGCTTAATAGCTAAAACAATTCCCTGGCTATTAGGTGAAATTCCTTCAACTTCAGCGCGGTGTGCTTCGCGAATTGGAAGACCTAAGTGAAGTGCCAGCTTTAATGACTCTGCAACACGATCATCAACATCAATACTGCGAGCAACTAATAACTCTGTGGCAGGAACTGCTTCACGCAACGCTTCTAGAACTGCGTTACGACCTGCAACTACTTCACCTCTTGGACGATCACCGCGTGGTGCACGAGAAGGTGCAGAACGAGTCATCGTTGTTGCGCGTGGAGAAGTTGAGCGCGTAGAAGGAGAACGCGTTGCTTTCTTCTCTGCCGCTTTCTTGCGCTTTGCAGCTGCGTGATAAGGACGATCTTCAGCTTTAGGTGTTGGACCTTTACCTGTTAAACGCTTCTTATTTTTTCCACCAGTACCTGAAGATGGACCCTTTTTTGATTGGCGGATTGCGCCTTTGCGTGATGAATTGCCGGCCATGGTTAGCTCTTTTCTCCCATTGACCAACGTGGCCCTTGTGCAGTGTCTTCAATTGTAATTCCTAATTCCAGCAGGCCATCACGGATTGCATCTGATGCAGCGAAATCCTTACGCTCACGCGCAGCTGCACGCTCTTTTAGCGCTAACGCAATAACACCGTCGAGGGCTTCATTAACATGGGAAGAAGCGCTTTGTGGGTAATTGGAATCAAAAGGATCACAGCCCAGAATCTGCAGAGCGCCACGGATTTCATTTGCATTCTTAGCAACTACCTTTTTATCACCATCAGTGATTGCTTGGTTTCCAAGACGTAGGTTCTCAGATATCAAGGCAAGCGCTGCTGGCACGGCTAAATCATCATTCATTGCAGCGCAAAACGCATCGCTTATTGCTGGCTCTGGCTCGCTCCCTAGAAGTTCCACTGAGCGAGTTAAAAAGTTTTCAATGCGACGAAATGCCACAGCTGACTCATCAAGGGCTGCCTCTGAGTACTCCAGCATGGAACGGTAGTGCGCACTACCTAAATACCAACGCAGTTCAATTCCGCGCACGCGCTGCAAAATAACTTCCACCTGCAAAGTATTTCCAAGTGACTTACTCATCTTTTCACCAGATTGAGTCACCCAGGCGTTATGTAACCAGCGGTTAGCAAACTTATATCCAGCTGCCTCAGATTGAGCGATCTCATTTTCATGGTGAGGAAAAACTAAATCTAAGCCGCCGCCGTGAATATCAAAGGCTTCACCAAGATATGCATGTGCCATTGCAGAACATTCCAAGTGCCAACCAGGGCGTCCTGGCCCCCATGGTGTTGGCCATGATGGATCTCCTGCTTTAGCAGCTTTCCACAGTGCGAAATCGCGTGGATCTTTCTTATATGTTTCATCAGCATCTGCAGCTGGTTGTAGATCATCAAGTTTTTGGCCAGAGAGAGTTAAATAACGCTTAAGTTTGCGCACCTCTAAATACACATCACCATTGCCAGGGGCATAAGCATCGCCATTTTCAATAAGTTTTTGCATCAATTCGATCATTTGGGTGATGTGGCCCGTTGCCCGTGGTTCATAGGTGGGTGGCAGAACATTGAGTGATGCAAAAGCTTGCGTAAACATGCGCTCATACTTCATTGCAACTGCCCACCATGGTGCTTTTTCATGGACTGCTTTATGCAAAATCTTGTCATCAATATCGGTGACGTTTCGAATGAAAGTAACGTCATAGCCTGTCCAGGTTAACCAGCGGCGCAAGATGTCGAAGTTAACTGCACTTCTGACATGGCCGATATGTGGATGTGACTGCACGGTTGCACCGCAGACATAGATAGAAACTTCGCCCGGGATAAGTGGCTTAAAAACGCCTACTTCGCGAGTTGCTGTGTCATATAAATGTAGTGCGGACATTTGCTAATTCTACTGCTTATAAACCAGAGCAGTTGCAATGGCCGCGATGCCCTTACCTTCACCAGTCAGGCCTAAACCATCAGTTGTCGTTGCAGATACTGAAACCTGCACGCCACCAAGGGCAGATGAAATAGCTGTAATTGCTTCGCCGCGGCGCTTACCAATCTTTGGACGATTACCAATGATCTGCACACTCACATTAGAAATAGCAAAGCCGTGCCTTTTAACTAAAGCTGCGCACTCTTGCAATAAACGCGTGCCAGAAGCACCTGCATATTCAGGGCGATCTGTTCCAAAATTACTTCCTAGATCTCCCAGGGATGTGGCAGCAAAGAGGGCATCACAGATTGCATGGGCTGCAACATCGCCATCAGAGTGGCCTTCAACGCCTTGCTCATCTGGCCAGTGCAAACCAGCTAGCCATAGTTGGCGTCCTTGCCCAAATGCATGTGCATCAGTTCCCACTCCTGTGCGGATATCGCTACCTAAACCTAAGTAGGAAAGGGCTGCATTTAAATCAGCAGCTGTTGTGATTTTTATTGCTCGTTCTTCACCTCTGATTACTTTTACTTTTCCGCCCGCTGCTTCAATCAGGCCAGCATCATCTGTTGCATCATTACCTGATGCATGAGCATCGCGAAGGGCGGAAGTTTTAAAACCTTGGGGAGTTTGAATACTCACTAGCGTTGCACGATCAGGAGTTGAAACAACAAAACCGCTGCTATCAGTGGTTTTAATGGTGTCCACAACAGCAATAGCTGGAATAACTGCGATTTGTCCGTTGTGTAATTCGGCAATAACGCGCATTGCCACATCAGAGCTAGCCAAGGCTCTGGCAGCATCATGAACTAATACATACTCACCTGTTGCAACTGCCAGGCCGTTTCTCACACTGGCAGAGCGTGTGGCACCGCCAGTAACAACAACGATGCCTTCACCTGCTAATTCGCTTATTTGTTTTTCAAAGCCAGCAGGGGTGGTAACAATGATTTGATCCACGACAGGGGCAAGGGATGAAATGGCATGCTCAAGCAGAGTGCGATCTGCTAATTGGATGAGAGCTTTAGGAATACCTGCGCCAAATCTTTCACCACTGCCAGCGGCAGCGATGATGGCGCTAATAGACATTGTTACGAAGCGAGAACCTCGTCAAGGATTACTGCAGCCTTTTCTTCATCAGTGCGCTCTGCAAGAGCTAGCTCTGAGATAAGGATCTGCTTCGCCTTGGCGAGCATGCGCTTTTCACCAGCTGATAGACCACGGTCTAAGTCGCGGCGATACAAATCGCGAACAACTTCAGCAACCTTAATAACATCACCTGAGGCGAGCTTTTCTAGGTTTGCCTTGTAACGACGTGACCAGTTAGTTGGTTCTTCTGTATATGGCTGGCGCAAGACGTTAAACACACGATCTAGGCCTGCAGAATCAACGACATCGCGAACACCGACGAGATCCACGTTTTCAGCTGGAACACGAACGGTTAAATCGCCTTGAGCAACTTTTAACACTAGGTAGGTCTTTTCCTCACCCTTGATCACGCGAGTTTCAATAGCTTCGATTAATGCAGCCCCGTGATGAGGATAAACAACGGTTTCGCCGACCTTAAATGTCATGTGATGCCCTTCGCTAGAGGGTCAATTCTACCAGCAATATCGCAATGAGAAAACCTGGCTATAACCAGCGTGAATCACTGCTTATTTGATGTGAGACAATTGCGCCTATGCGCCGCGTAGTAACTGCATTCTTGATTGCACTCTTAACCATCTCACTCAGTGGATGCGGGGCTGGACTTAACGCTGAAACTCGAAATCTCAAGCAAGTTACCGATGGTGTTGAAGCAGCAATTACTACTAACGGTAACAACATTAAAGTAGTCAATCTTCTCATTGTTGAAACAGCCGCTGGCGCAGGCGTATTAGTGGGAACCCTCGTTAATTCAATGGATCAAGAAGATACTCTCTTAGGCCTTGCAATTAATGGCCAGGTAGCAACTCTCACAGGAACTAACGCTTTAGCTAAAAACACACCAGTTATCTTTGAAGGACCACGTGCAAATGCAAAGGCTGTGGTTCCAGTTCTAGGTGCTAAAGCTGGAGAAAGCATTCAAGTAACGCTCTTCTTTGCCCGCGCCGGTGAAGTAACGGTGCAAGCAATTATTCGTGACCAGCGTGATGACTACGCTGGCATCACTGCTTAAAGGATTACTTCTTTCCCTGATTAGCAACTGCAGCAATTGCATCTTTAGCTGCCGCTGGATCTAAATACTCTCCGCCCTTAACCGTTGGCGTTAGATCAGCATTGAGTTTGTAATAGAGCGGAATTCCAGTGGGGATATTTAACCCAGCGATATCAGCATCGTTAATTCCATCCAGGTGCTTCACCAGTGCGCGCAGTGAGTTGCCATGGGCAGTTACAAGCACTCGCTTGCCGGCCTTTAAATCAGGAACGATTGATTCATGCCAGTAAGGCAACATGCGCAAAATAACATCTTTGAGGCACTCAGTCTTAGGGGCGGTGATATCGCCATAGCGTGCATCTTTGGACTGTGAAAACTCATCATTGTCATCAATGGCAGGTGGTGGCACATCAAAGGAACGGCGCCACAGTTGGAACTGTTCTTCGCCATATTGGGCCAAAGTCTGCGCTTTGTCTTTGCCTTGCAGCGCTCCGTAGTGACGCTCATTTAATCTCCATGAGCGCTTAACTGGAATCCAGTGACGATCACAGGCATCGAGAGCTAACTGTGAAGTGTGAATAGCACGGCGTAGTAATGAAGTGTGTAATAAATCTGGCAACAGAGAGCGCTCGGCTAGTAACGCACCACCTCTACGGGCTTCTTCTTCACCTTTTGCAGATAGGCGAACATCCACCCACCCCGTAAAAAGATTTTTAGCGTTCCACTCTGATTCTCCGTGGCGCAAGAGGATTAATTCGTAGTTGCTCATAGATGCATCCTAAACCAAATGCTTAAAAGCATCTAAATTGGCAAGTGACTCCCCGCGTGAAACACGCCAAGCCCATTCACGGCGGATGGCATTTGCAAAGCCGAGTTCTAATAAAGGATTAAAAGAAGAGTCTGAGATTTGTAGGACAGAGCCCACTAACCGATCTATCTCGCGATCAGTAACTGCAGAGAGTGGCAAGCGCCCCACAAGGAAAATATCTCTCACATCATTGATTGCAAATGCGATTCCATAGAGGGATGCATTCTTTGCCATGCACCAGGCATGAACGGCAGCCTCATTATCATCAGGCTTTCTGATAACGAAGGCGTTAATGCTCAGTGAATGATCGCCAACGATGAGTGCAAGGTGAGTTTGCAACTTCTTTTCCCCTGGCAAAGTAACCAAGAAAGTGTTCGCATCTTTTCGCTCGAACTCTAAATCATGAGAATCTAAGAACTCTTCAATGATAAAGCGTGGGTCAATCGCGCCCATTTACTCTCCTGCGATTTTAAGAGCAGCGTTGTGCTCGGTAATAACTTGATCATAAATATCTAGCGTGCCTCTGGCTGTTGTGTCCCAACCAAAGTGGGATGCATGCTCAATGGCCCCCATTGATAGCAGCACGCGGCGCTGTGGCTCTTGAAGCAAACGTGCAATAACAGAGGACCAGGCCTTTGCATCATGGCCATCTACTAGAACCCCTGAAATACCATCAGCAACTGCGGTGCGAAGGCCGCCCACTGCCGTTGCAACAACTGGAGTTCCACATGCCTGTGCTTCAAGTGCAACTAAACCAAAACTCTCTGAATAACTTGGCACGCATACTAAATCTGCTGCGCGATACCACTGCGGCAGGTCGCTACGCGGAACCGGTGGCATAAAGCTAACAACATCATCAATTCCAAGCCATGAAGTTAACTCCTGCAAACGCTCAACTTCTTCCGTATTAGCACCCGATGCACCGCCGATAATATTTATTACTAGCTTTGGGCGCAGTTGTGGTGAGTGCTTCACCAACTCCGCACTTGCTCTAATTAATACTTCCGGGCCCTTATGGGGCTGAATACGACCAACAAAGGTAACAACTAAAGCATCGTGATCAATTCCAACAAACTCACGGGCGGCAGTTTTTCCAGCACCTGGTGTGAAGGTGTAGAGATCAACTCCTGGTGTAACAACATGGACGATATCTGGGCACCCTTCATAGAGTGAAACCAGGCTGGCAGCTTCAGCATCGGTATTTGCAATAAGGGAGTGGGCTGCAGCAACTACCTGTGTTTCACCCTGCACGCGAATCATTGGTTCTGGTG
>Ga0209551_1001187_pt1 | contig 10047 bp, 9 predicted proteins | sample LauGreSuBDMM15SD_2_FD_187568 | JGI IMG/M metagenome (GOLD analysis project Ga0209551, IMG submission 187568) | Freshwater lake microbial communities from Lake Michigan, USA - Su13.BD.MM15.SD (SPAdes) (version 3) | ecosystem: Environmental > Aquatic > Freshwater > Lake | place: Lake Michigan, USA... | reverse complement strand
TGCTATTTATGCCGGATGTCGGATAGTGTCGCTTAATTCTGAAAGTTCCTAGTAATTCCTAATACTCTACCAGCTGATTTACGGACCACTTGATAACCATGACCCCTTAATCGATCAGAGAATGTTCTTTCTGAGCATGCCGTATAATTACCATGTTGGCAAAATAATTTATATGACCCAAATACATCCTTTAGTGACTTAGACTCATCAATTGAGGGCTCAAACATGCCATCTTCTAAAAAGAGTGCCACTGAATCAGATAACTTATTTCAAGTATTGGCAATATATAGTCCTCCTTTTTTAGAGGATGGGCATTTTCGCTTTTTAATGATTTTAACAATCACTTGAACCAAAATGGCTAGGGAGTTGTTCTTGAGTATACATTGCTTAAAATATAAATATTTAAATAATAAACATAATTACAACTTAAATTTAATAGCTTTAAATATTATTTATAATTTAAATATGTTTCGAAACTATTTAATCACCAATCTATGACTAGGCTAATCATAATTATATTTTTTTTAGTAGGATGCACTAAAGAAGCAGAAGATTTGATTTTATCTAAAAAAACCTTTTCATTAAAAATAGATTCTGTTTTAAACTCTACTGGAACAAGATCGGTATTGTTTGATAATAATGGGTATTACCATCTTAAACTTGACCCTACTAAAAATCAAACATTAAGTAGAGTGACGGGTAAAATTTTAGCAGATGGTAAAGAACCATATCCGCCAGAAAAAGTTGATTGGGAAAGTAATCTATACTGGTCAATTAAAAGAGGGGATACGGTAGCCATTATTACTAAGTCTTATATAAATTATTTTACTGGCCTGTATACTATTGTTAGCCTGCCGCCATTGATTGCCTCTAAAGATGAATTAGTACCCACTAGTAACTTTGCTTCTTATAGCGGGAAAGGTGGAGAAATAAATAATATGATTGCCCCTATTTACAAAATGAGAGGTGACACCTTAATTTTAAAAACAACACATTCTACTTCAAAGCAAATTGTTTATACTAAGATAGTATTGGATTAATATCTAAGTGAAATAGGGCTACTCCCTGCATTCTACTGGGATAATGACTTCCCCTAAAACACATTAAAAAGCAAATACTCAAACTTTAATACGATACCATTTGGTGCTGTTCGTTCCATGGTTGAATATAATTGTCCGCGGTAGCCAATGTCAACCCTTGCCTGGCTATTAAAAATAAATTGTATCGAAGGTGCAATATCTAAAAACGATTTTTGGTTATCGTTTAAGCGTTGTCCAATGAATTCAAGCATTAAGTTCATATTCACCTGCTTATAGCTTGTATATACTTTAGGTAGCATTAATTTACCTGCAGACAAAGTGTAATTCATCGCACTATTACTCTCTGTACTAGGGAATTTATAATTCGGTTTATTATCTAGTGCCCTTTCATAACTAATCGAACTACTAATAGCCACCTTGTGCAATAATTGTGTAGCTATGAATCCGGCCTCGTACCCTGAGTTATGTCCCATTGTTTCAATTTCCTGTTGGTGTATATCCGCCTTATTAAAACTATACCTTCCATATAGCGCCATCCTAAAATGCTTTTTAAGTGCGTCTTTACTAAAAAAACGATATTTGGCATATACACTTCCTCCTTCGGTTTCAAAGCCACCATCCTGGCGGTTGCTTATAAACCCCTGCGCGTGCACCATCCATTCTTTATTGATCCCCCACATGATTTCTGGCATATTATGGTAGTTCAGCTTGCCATCCTTCTCAAGAAAAAATCCATTCATGTCTCTAAAACCAAATGACTTTGCTGGCATATTACTTGCAGGCTCCGTGAATACAAATAGTTCTTGAGAATACGAATTCAAGTGAATCAATAGGAATGCAATAAGTACTATTTTCCTCATATAGGTAGTTATTTAAAGCGAATATTTAATTCACAAATTTAGCCATTTTATACAACATAAATAGTAACTTAGGCTTTCATTTTAAAACAAATCCTTATGAAAAAAATATTATTCTGTTTAATGGCATTGTTTTTGTTTACAGCTGCAATTGCACAAGACAACAGCAAAAAAAAATTAGTCTTTAATCCTAAAAATCCAGTGTATGAGGTAGCCGCCACCTGTGGTACTTGTATGCTTAAAATGGAAGGAAAGGGTTGCCTTTTAGCGATTAAATTTAATGGTAAGAACTACTTTGTTGATGGCACTGGTTTAGACGATCATGGAGATGCGCATGATAAAGAAGGTTTTTGCAATGCCATTAAAAAAGCAAAAGTGCAAGGGTCTGTTGTTGGCGAAAGATTCCTTGTGACTTATTTTGAATTAATTAAGTAGGACTTAATACCTATTTTAATGCTTTTCTAAAGTGAAATTATATTCAATCCTCTTTTTATTATTTTTTAGTCAATTTAGTTACGGACAGGTAAAGTCAAAAAATATATTGATTGCCTATTATAGTAAAACAGCGAGTACGCAAACCTTAGCAGAAGAAGTAGCTAAAGGAGCGCAATCTATACCAGGCGTTCAGGTGGTACTTAAAAGTATTGCTCAAACAACCACAAAGGATTTATTGGATGCAGATGCTATTATTATTGGAAGTCCCGTTTACAATGCAAACCTCGCACCCGAAGTGGTTCAATTTATGAGTGCATGGCCTTTTGAGGGCAACCCATTAAAAGATAAAATAGGTGCTGCATTTGTTACTGCTGGTGGTATGTCTGCCGGAGAAGAGCTCGCTCAAGTGAACCTATTACATTCTATGTTGATTTTTGGAATGGTTGTAGTGGGAGGAGATGATTGGACATCTGCATTTGGAGCCTCTGCCATTACAAATGAAAGTATTTTCAAAACAGGGCAGTTAGATAAAATATTTTTACAAAAAGGATTTAACCTTGGCAAGCGTATTGCCACGATGACCCAAAAAATGAGATAACCAATAGGTTCCAGAGGCATCCCCCAGTTAATTTTAGTCAAATTTATTTTAACTTATAGTTGAAAAATTGTAAATTCAACTATACTTAAAGCATCCTTTATGAAAAAATTTATACTCGCTATTGGCTTTTTTGCATGCGCTGCAATTTCAACAACCGTTACTGCCCAAGACACTGCCTTAATTTATCGCAAGCTCGATTCTATTGCAGTGATCGATCAAAAAGTGATGATGCCAATGCGTGATGGCATTCGCCTAGCGACAGATATCTATCGCCCAAAGGGAGATGGAAAATACCCAATTGTATTTTCTCGTACGCCCTATAATTTCAATACTTGGGTAGATGGTAAAATGACCACCCGTACTTTAGAAGAAGCGTACCAAGCTGTTAGTCGCGGTTATGCATACGTAGTTCAAAATGAGCGTGGACGATTTTTTTCTGAAGGTGAGTGGGATATATTAGGTACGCCTATAACGGACGGGTATGATGCCCTAGATTGGATGAGTAAACAAAGCTGGAGTAATGGTAAAGTTGGTTTGATTGGTTGCTCTTCTACCGCTGAATGGCAGATGGCTGTAGCTTCTCAAAATCATCCTGCATTGGCCGGTATGGTTGCGCAAGGTTTTGGAGCTGGTGTGGGTAGAGTGGGTAAATTCATGGAGCAAGGTAACTGGTACAGAGGTGGTGCACAACAGATGCTTTTCACGTCTTGGTTATACGGTACACAACATGATAAATTGGCCCCTCGTCTACCTTTAGGAATTGAACAAAAAGACTTACAACGTATTCAAAAATTTTATGACATGGGACCTGAAATGCCAAGAGTGGATTGGGCAAAAGGTTTAAGTCATTTACCAGTGCAAGACATCATCAAAAATGCACAAGGTGCGGATGGTATTTATGAAAAAATGGCTGTAAGAAAACCAAACGATCCGGCCTGGTTCAAAGGCGGATTGTATCATGATAATATGCCTATGGAGGTTCCTGCGTATTGGTTTGTAAGTTGGTACGATGTATCTTCTGCACCAAATATTGCTTTGTTCAATCATGTTAGAAACGCAGCTAGATCAAAAGAGATAGCAGACAATCAATACTTAGTGATTGCGCCAGTTTTACACTGCTCTTACAAGCGTGCAGTTGAAAATACAATCGTAGGTGAGCGCAGTGTAGGTGATGCAAGACTCAATTATGATGATTTAACATGGGGCTGGTTTGATATGTTATTGAAGGGTGAGCAAAACGATTTTAAGTCAACACAGCCTCGCGTTCGTTACTATACAATGGGATCTAATAAGTGGCAACAAGCCACTTCTTTCCCTTTACCTAATACAGAAATAAAGAATTTCTATTTATCTAGTGCAGGCAAAGCCAATACAAGAAATGGTGATGGCGCTTTGTCTTTAACTGTCCCTTCAAAAGATGTTCCTGATACATTCACGTATGATCCAATGAATCCGGTAAATTCATACGGAGGTAATGTTTGCTGTACAGGTAATGCTGTTCAAGGCGGAAGCTTTGACCAAGCACAAATGGAATTAAGAAATGATATTTTAGTGTACACATCGGAACAATTAAAAGAGGGCGTTGAAATCTCAGGCTTCATTGAGTCTACCCTATTTGTTTCTTCAACTGGACTAGATACAGATGTGACGATTAAATTAATTGACGTTTATCCAGACGGCAAGGCTTATAACTTAGATGAAACAATTCAACGTCTTCGTTACAGAGAGGGCTACGATAAGGAAGTGTTCATGGAAAAAGGTAAAGTATACAAAGTTGATCTAACGCCAATGGTGACAAGTAATTATTTTGCAGCAGGTCACAAAATACGTATCGAAGTTTCTAGTAGTAATTTCCCTAGATTCGATCGCAACCTAAACACTGGTGGCAATAACTATGACGAGCCTAAAGGCCTAGTGGTGGAGAATAAAATTCACCATTCTAAACTATATCCTTCGGTAATAAAACTACCTTTTATAAAGCAATAGATTATTTTAAACTTGCAGGGGGCAAGGTAAAGCCTAAGCTCTCTGCACACCAAAATACATTCATGATATAATAGCGATTTTGGTCGTTGAATAGTTGTATGCTATTAATTCCTCTATTGGTGATAGGTCCATTTTTTGTTTCCCTAGTTTCGTATGTACTAAACACATGCGTAACGGTTCCAAAGGATACCAGTTCATGCTTTAATTCTTTTTCAAAGAAGCCTGTTTTGATGCGTGTGCTAAAAAAATTAATATAATCCTCGGGCGTCATCTTTCTATAACCAAATACGCCTGCAGTACTTTTATTTGTTGGAATTAAAAAAGCATCTTTCGCAAAAAGATATTTGAATCTTTCCCAATCACGAGGCGCTCCAGGTTCGCCAGAGATAACTTCGTACAACGCACTTATGATAGCAGCTTCAGAACTTACATCTTTAGTGTAATTCACAGATGTAGTTGGTGCTTGTGCAAAAGCTAAGCTACTCATGCAAGTCAGTAAAACTGTTGTGATTAAAAAATGCTTCATAATTTTTTATTTTAAATTTAAGATAATTTTTTATAACAATCCAATACAAATTCGATACTAATAGTTGTAAAATAAAAAGAGGTCGCAATTGCGACCTCTTTTGTAATCAATCTATATCAATTACCTAGTTCCCAGCATCATATAGATCCCAGTTGATTTCTGCCTGCGGACGAGGGAATTGTTTAAATATAGTTCCTTTATCAAATGATGTTGGAATGGTATTTAAAATATCATACCTGCGCGCATCAATCCATCTGTGGCCCCATGGCTCTGCCCAAAGAGAATACCTACGTTGGTATAAGATTTCATTTATAAGCGCATCTTTTGTACTTGCACCAGTATAGCTTCCAATTGTTGCAGCAGTTCTAATAATATTAATTGCATTCACTGCATCTGTACCTTGATTTAACTGTGCGTGTGCCTCTGCCTTAATAAGAATAAGTTCTTCATTCTTAATGAAAGGCATTGGTGCGGTATTAACTGACCATCTTTTATCTTGGTGTGTACCAACTAACGGTGATGCATCCGTAGTGACTGTAACAGCCGCTGAGCGTTTATGGAATTTTGCTGCTACTCTAGCATCGCCTTTAGTTGTATCTGCTAAAACAGAAGGATGTACTACCACAATGGTATTAATATTTGCATCTAACACATAAAACAAAGGATTGAATCCGTCTGGAGGTGCGGCAAAAGTATGCGCAGGACCAGCTGTTAAAGATCCAGTCAAATTCATGAATGATAAATTCAATGCATTTAATGCACCCTGCCAATCTTTACGATAAATAGCTACTCTAGCAGCAATGGCTTTATTCATTCTTTTAAGTCCATTGATATCATTAAACCCATTAAAGCCAGCGGTTAATGTAAACGGAAAAGAAGTTCCTGCATTGTTAAGGTCTTCATAACCTGCAGTTAATAAAGAATCTATAAATCCTAGTGCAGCAGTGTAAGATCTAACTGGTCCAGGATTTAGCGGATCTTTTATATCTGTTCTAATTCCATTCTCATAAAGAAAATTTGCAGGAATTAAATATTGATACGCCATGAGGGTTTTTGAAAAACCTTCAACCGCTTTTTTCTCTTGTGTAGACAATAAAGGCGTGTTATTTGCTGCATCCATCAATACCAATCCTTGTTTGATTGCTTGATAAGGTGTAGCATAAGAACCACCACCTGTTGCGCCAAAGCCAAAGTAGGCTGCATCTGGCACACGACCCGCTTGACCAAGCCAATCGGTTTGGAAACGAGGATCGGATGCATTTAAGTACCAGATCTCTCTTCCAAATGTATTCCATGCTTGACTTACATTGGTTACATAACCTTTATGTCTTTGTTCCAAACCTGTTACTAAAAACTGGATTTGTCTTCTTGATGCATTGCTTGAAACACTTGCCTGACTTGGATTATTTGGATCTGTCAGTTCTTTTACTTCTAGTGGATTACAAGCAAAGATGAATGCTGTAAAACTAGATATGAATAGTATTTGAAATTTTTTCATGTGTGTTTAATTTAAAAGTCGATTTGTATGTGAAAAAATAATCTTCTAGAGGTTGGATATGGAGCCACATCGACATTATTTGCCAATGCTTGTGCGCCAAATGTGGATGTTTCAGGATCATACCCTACATACTTAGTAGCTAAGAATACATTATTTCCAGAAAATCCAATTTTAGCTCTTTGAATCATATTTCCAAATGTTTTACTTAAAGTTTCTTTTGGTAAAGTATAATACAATCCAACTTCACGAATCTTTAAGAATGTGGCATCCTGTACCCAACGACCCGCATTGTTATACGGTGCTGGATCACGTTGACGTCCATTTGGAATACCATCATTATTTGAATCATCAAACCAGCCCTTAGTTGTTCCACCACCATCTGTTAAGAAAGAAGTTAAATTGATATTGTCTCCACCACTTCTGTACTCAGTTAAAACACTCAAATCAAAATTCTTAAATAAGGTGAAATTATTTGACCAAGACGATGTCCAGTCTGGTTGTGCATTACCCCATACTGTAAATACACCCGGAGAAATTGCTGGTGTACCCACAATCGTAGTTGGCGAAACACCTTGTTGCACTAAGAATGTTCCTAGTCCAGTACCAAAAGCACCAGTCGTATAAGAAGGGATACCCAACTTAGTAATTAAGATATCGTTCTTCCACCATAATAAGCGAGAGAACCATTTGAAGTTTTCTTTTTGAACCACTGTACCAGACAATCCAAGTTCAAAACCCTTGTTACGCATTTCAGCTTCGTTACTTGTTGTATTCACAACACCTGTTGCTGGTGAAAGCGTTAATGGTTGCAAGTTATCCAAAGTGGTTTTTACATAATAAGTTGCTTCAAATAAAATTTTATTATTTAAAAAGCCCGCATCTAATCCAAATTCAATTTCAGATGCACGCTCAGGAACAATATTTGTATTACCTATACTAGTTGGAACTGTAGCTCCTAATAATCCACCAATATTCACACCACCTAATGATGTAAATGTGGCACCAAACGGAACTGGTCCAGCAGTTTGACCATAAGCAACTCTTGGTTTTAATTGTGAAATGGCATCGATTTTCCAGAAATCAAAATTTGCTAAGTTAATTGCTAAAGACGCTTTAGGAAATCCATAAAACTTATTGGCATCACCATTCGTATTCGACTTATCCATACGCATACCTAATGTACCAATAATTTTATCTTCAAAGTTCATTTGCTTTTGAACAAAAATACCTACATCGCTTTGTGTACTTTCAAATTGTGATTCAACTTCTTGTACAGTTGCTTGCTTGATATTTATTTGACCTGGCGCTAAACCTCTACCACGGTTAAATAGTCCATCGTTTCTAAAATCAAGTCTTACTAATCCAACTTGAGTGTTAAAATTCACACGCTTAATTTTCCAATCATACACAAAAGCTGCTTGGAAGTTGGTATTCATACTTTCTTGTTTACCAACTAACACATCCCCCGGATTGGCTTGTCCACGTTGAAATTGAAGATCATCCGGTAAATATACTTTTGTACTATTTTGGATATAATCAAGACCTCCATTCACTCTAAACTTTAATTGTGAATTTTCGTTTTTAAATAAATTCACATCTAAATTAAAGGATTGTATAAAACGATTTACCAATGCATTATTTACACCTTTATCGGTAACATGTACTGGGTTTTCAGCAAAGTAAGGGTTTGCTGGATACACGCCATTTACTGGTCTTAAATCAAAATAGTTTGGCACATAAGAAATATTGTAACCAATACTAGCACCAGAGTTATTTTGATTTCCTGTAAATCCACGGTCGGTGTTGGTTCTAATATAATTTGAATTCACAGAAAGTACAATACCCTTTGAAAGCTTATGCTCGATATTTGCTCTAATAGATTGTCTTTCGAATCCTGTTCTTCTTACAATACCACCTTCATCGGTCAAGGATCCTGAAACAAAGAATTTTGTTTTCTCATCACCACCACGAATACTTAATCTAGAATTTAAAAGCGTTGCAGTATTTCCGTAAAAATAATCTTCATAATTCACAAAATTATTTGTAGATGTGGCAGTTTGTAATCTTCCTAATTCAACAGCTCTTCTTGCTGCTGGGAAAAAACTATTAATTTTTGCTTCGCTCCAATTGTCTACGCCCATCATTTTTAATGGACTTCCAATTCCAATATCTTGTCCAAAACTAATCACAGTTTTACCTGCAGCTCCTTTCTTTGTAGTAATTACAAGAACACCCGCATTCGCACGCGTACCATAAATAGCCGCAGCTGAAGGTCCTTTTAACACCTCAATGTTTTCGATATCGGCAGGGTTGATGTCTGCTAAACGATTCGCTCCATCATCTTGGTTAGCCCCTCCCGCACCTGTTACAGAAGCTCTACCAGTTCTTTGGGTATTGTTATTAATATATACTCCGTCTAATACAATCAATGGTGCAGAGGCTTGAGTAAGACTTGATAAACCACGTAATTGAATATTGATACCACCTCCTGGTGCACCCGAATTCATACGAATATTTGCTCCGGCTACTTTACCATACAATGCTCCGTCTGCAGTTTGAATTTGAGTTGTTCCCATTAAATCTTTAGCAGAAACAGTTGTGATGGCGTTTGCTAAGTTTGAACGCTTGATAGAAGATGCAAGACCAGTGATTACAATCTCTTTCAAAGAGTTCACTTCTTCCTCCATCACTAAATTTAAATTAGCTCTATCTGCACTTACAGCAACTTCGGTTGTTTTGTATCCAACATACTTTAAAATTAATACAGCCGATTTACTATTCACATTAATAGTAAAATTACCCGTACTATTTGATGTAGTAGTTTGCTTAGTCCCTTTTACTGTAATGGAGACACCGCTTAGCGCGTTTCCATTCGAGTTTTCTTTTACCGTTCCCGAAGCTGTAAACACCTGTGCGTCAGCTTGAGTCACCCCTATAAACAACAGGAATGCAAGTAAAAATTTGACGAAATAAAATTTCTTCATGCAGTTTAATTTTTAAGAATTAAAAAAATAATACAACTCAGGATTGTATCGATGTATTTAAATTTAATAATTATTTAACAAATATTAAAAAAAATCATAAATGTATAAGCTATATTTATACTG
>Ga0209551_1001175_pt1 | contig 10103 bp, 9 predicted proteins | sample LauGreSuBDMM15SD_2_FD_187568 | JGI IMG/M metagenome (GOLD analysis project Ga0209551, IMG submission 187568) | Freshwater lake microbial communities from Lake Michigan, USA - Su13.BD.MM15.SD (SPAdes) (version 3) | ecosystem: Environmental > Aquatic > Freshwater > Lake | place: Lake Michigan, USA... | reverse complement strand
AGATAACAATTATGCATACGTCACGATTCAAGAGGCGAATGCAATTGGAAAACTTAATATCGAATCTGCGACCTTTGAGGGCATTACACGTGCTTTTGAATCAAAAGTCGCAGTAGTTGCCCGTGATACCAGTGATAAAGATGCTGGGGCAGGTCCACGAACTTACCGAAATGTAGTTGGGGCCTCACAGCCAGATGCGATTGCTGGCTTCACAGTGGGATCGGGTCAGTACTTCGTGACTGCCAACGAGGGAGATTCTCGCGAGTACACATGTCTAAACGATGATCTGCGCGGCTCCGCACTCAAAGTAGATACACGACGTTTCCCTGACTGGACCATATTGTCAGGTAGCGCTGCGCTAGGTCGAGCAAAGGTCAATCCAAATATTGGCGATAAGGATGGCGATGGAGATGTCGACACTATCCATCTGCGTGGTTCGAACTCAATGACGATGTATCGCAATGGAATAGTGATCTGGGATAGCGCCAATCTTTTAGATCAGATTCAAACTCAGGCCTTTGGTGTTGCAAATATCAATGGTTCACACTCTTTGAGCTCTGATAAGAGCACGATGAACTACGTGGGTCAAGACCGCTCTGATGATAAGGGCGCAGAGCCGGAAGGTGTTGCAGTTGGAATGGTCGGTGATCGTCGACTTGCAATCCTTGGTCTTGAGAGAATGACGGCTCTTGCCATATTTGATATCACAGAGCCACGAAATCCAGTATTTCAAGAGTGGCTTCAAATGCTGCCAACAAAGGCAACTCCGGCAAAGGAAGTGAAGTATTGGTCACCAGAGGGAATTGTCTTTGTTCCTGCAGATAAGTCACCTTCTGGTAAAGCACTGATAATCACAAGCTATGAGTTATCAGGTTCACTCTCGATTCATCAGATTGAGCCACGCACTTAAACTCTGAAATATTTAAAAGACCACCCCAGTGACTTTGGGGTGGTCTTTTAACTGTGCAGATATTAAATGTCAGGCAGTTTTTCCACCCGACTCGTTGATTAAGAGCTAAGCGTCAATCTGCTCGCGATTGATCTCAGCTGTTGCAATAAATTCTTTACGTGGCGCAACATCTGATCCCATCAGAAGCTCAAACATATTCTCAGCTGCTTCCGCATCTGGCACGGTAATTCTACGTAGCGTGCGAGCATCTGGATCCATGGTGGTCTCGCGTAGTTGATCAGCATCCATCTCGCCCAGGCCTTTATAGCGCTGAATCGGCTCCTTCCAACGCTTGTTGTTCTTCCTTAAATCTGCAGTGACTTCTTTCATTTCATCATCTGAGTAGGTGTAGATGTACTCACCCTTCTTGCCGCCAACACCCATAGTTTCAATGCGGTGGAGCGGTGGGATAGCAGCAAATACTCGGCCAGCATCTAGCATCGGGCGCATATAGCGATACATCAAGGTAAGAAGTAGGCAGCGAATATGTGCGCCATCAACGTCCGCATCTGACATCAAGATAATGCGACCATATCGAGCATCATCTAATTCAAAGGACTTTCCAGAGCCAGCGCCAATAACCTGAATGATGGAGCCACACTCTTTATCATCGAGCATCTGGGAAAGCGATGCCTTCTGCACATTAAGGATCTTGCCGCGAATAGGCAGGATTGCCTGGAATTCAGAGTTACGGGCCGCCTTCGTTGTGCCCAGGGCGGAGTCGCCCTCAACGATAAATAGTTCAGTGCGTGTGACATCTTCAGAGCGGCAATCAGAGAGCTTGGTGGGAAGCGATGATGATTCCAGAGCATTCTTGCGGCGCTGTATATCTTTATGAGCACGGGCGCTAATGCGTATGCGAGAAGCACCGGCAATCTTTTCCATGATCAGCTTGCCATTTGCTTTATCAATCCGACGAGTTGTTGCAAAGAATTCTTTGAGCTTATCGGCAACAACTGTGGAGACAATCTTGGTGGCAGCCGCCGTTCCGAGTACTTCCTTAGTTTGACCCTCAAACTGTGGCTCTGACATGCGAACGGTAACTACTGCGGTGAGGCCTTCCATCACATCATCTTTAATGACATCGGCCTCGTTCTTCTTCAAAATTCCGGCGCTGCGCATCGCTTCATTAAAGGCCTTAGTAATAGCGCGCTCAAAACCAAGCACGTGCGAGCCGCCCTTAGGGGTGGCAATGATGTTCACAAAGGAGTGAAGGGTGGTGTCAAAGCCCTCGCCCCACTTCATCGCAATATCAACTTCCATATCGCGTTCAACATCAGTTGAGACCATATGGCCCTTGTCATCTAGAACCGGCACCGTCTCTTGATAATGGCCGCTGCCATAAATACGAATTACTTCACCGACTGCCGTATCTGGTTGCAAGAAATCGCAGTATTCCGAGATTCCACCCTTATGGAAGAAGGTCTGGGTGGTCTTCTCTTTCTTACGGTTGTCATTGACCGTAATGGAAAGTCCTGGAACTAAAAATGAAGTTTGGCGAGCTCGGGCATAGACATCATCGAGGTCAAGTTCTGCTTCCTTTAAAAAGATTTGCCGATCTGACCACCATTTAATACGTGTGCCAGTGATTTTGGCCGAGACTTTGCCAATGGTGCGCAAACCTGATTGCGGTGTGAACGCTGCCTTTGGTCCTTCACCATCAAATACTCCGGCGACACCGCGCTTAAAAGACATCCAGTAAATTTTGCCGTTGCGATCGACTTCGGCATCAAGGCGTTCGGCTAAAGCGTTGACAACAGATGCGCCCACACCGTGGAGACCACCGGAGGCGGCATAGGAACCGCCGCCGAACTTTCCACCGGCGTGCAGTTTGGTTAGTACAACTTCAACACCGGTAAGGCCAGTCTTGGATTCTTTATCAACCGGAATTCCGCGACCATCATCGTGTACTTCAACCGAACCATCAGATTCAAGATTAATTTCAATTTTCTTACAGTGACCCGCTAGCGATTCATCAACTGAGTTATCAATAATTTCCCAGAGACAGTGCTGTAGTCCGCGCGAATCAGTGGAGCCGATATACATACCCGGGCGCTTGCGCACCGCATCGAGGCCTTCAAGGACTGCGAGATCTTTTGCGGTATAGCTATCCTTAGCATCTACCTCAGGGGTAAAGTTCAATTCGTCAGCCACGGTGGCAAAGGTTAGCCAGCGAATGCTTTGCATCTGTGTAAGCGCGCCGGGGCATCTCAGATATTGGCAATCTGGGTGAGATATCCCCTAATACTCGGTGATTATGCGCTCAGATTGCTAAAAATTTACACAATTGGAATCAATATCTCCTGCGGGGAATAAAGAGAACTGGCATGATGTTCCATAGAAGTACCAGAACTTCCCACTAAGCGAAATGAGAGCGCGATGACCGAGCAAGTAATCCTCGAATCCACACCTCTGAATGCCCTCGATCGATGCGATCGTTGTGGTGCACAAGCTTACGTGCGTGCAATTCTGCTAAATGGTGGCGAGCTCATGTTCTGTGCCCATCACGGCAAGGAATATGCTGGAAAGCTGAAGGCAGTAGCTGCAGCGATTCAGGATGAGTCAGAGAAGTTGGTAGAAGTTAAGTAGCTACTCTTTAAGGATGCCCTTATGCGAACCATCGCATAAGGGTTTTTCTTTTGATTGACCACACCCACAAAACTTTGGATTCTCGATAGTTTCCAGAACCTTACCCTCAGCATCGACTATCTCTATCACCCCAGTGACGCGAATTGATCCGCTCTTGGGATTGATAAAGACTTGTGCATCCGCCATCTAGTTTTAATCCAGATAATCGCGCAGTGATTGCGAACGAGATGGGTGGCGTAGCTTGGACATCGTCTTAGATTCAATCTGGCGAATACGCTCACGTGTAACACCGTGGACTTTACCGATTTCATCAAGTGTCTTGGGCTGTCCATCTGTGAGTCCATAACGAGCTTTGATGACATCAGCTTCGCGGTTGGTAAGACCACCAAGAACCTGCATCAACTGCTCCTGCAAGATAGTGAAAGTTACTGACTCCTCCGGCTTTACCGCCTCTGAATCTTCAATGAGATCTCCGAATTCAGAGTCTCCTTCTTCACCTAGTGGTGTGTGAAGTGAGATTGGCTCACGGCCATACTTCTGAACTTCGACAACCTTTTCTGGTGTCATATCAAGTTCTTTAGCGAGCTCTTCCGGTGTCGGTTCGCGACCAAGATCTTGCAACATCTGGCGCTGCACGCGAGCTAACTTATTGATGACTTCAACCATGTGTACTGGAATACGAATGGTGCGAGCTTGATCTGCCATGGCGCGGGTAATTGCCTGGCGGATCCACCAGGTGGCATAGGTGGAGAACTTGTAACCCTTGGTGTAGTCAAACTTCTCAACTGCGCGAATAAGGCCGAGGTTTCCTTCTTGAATCAGGTCAAGGAAGAGCATGCCGCGTCCGGTGTAACGCTTGGCAAGTGAGACCACTAGCCGAAGGTTTGCCTCCAACAAGTGATTCTTTGCCCGCTTTCCATCTTCGACAATCCACTCCAGCTCACGCTTCATCTTCTTTTCCAGCTTCTTAGTGTGCTTTAACGCTTCTTCGGCAAAGAGCCCGGCTTCAACGCGAGTAGCAAGTTCTACTTCAAGTTCGGCATTAAGAAGTGCCACGCGACCGATCTGCTTCAGGTAATCCTTTACTGGGTCTGCGGTAGCACCAGCTGTTAGCACTGTCTGTTCTGGTGGAAGGCGCTTGATTTCAATCTGAATAAATCGAGCTTGCTCATTAAAGAAGTACTGCAAATCTTCTAGGTTCTTTAAGTGGCCCTGATTTACCGCTTCGGCGATAAGTTTTGCTGACTTCTCATTGAAGGTGCTCATAGCAAATTGCTGTTGAATCTGCTTAAAGGTGAGTGCCTTTGCCTCGCCCTGATCAATATTGCTCTTCGGCGGAAGTTCTACTCCCTGAATCTTGCCGTTGATAGCTTCCAGGACGAGATTTACATTCTTCAAATCCTTCTTATGCTTCTCGCGCTCATTCTTATCTTCTTCTTCATCATCGGCATCAGAGTCGAGCAGGGTAAATGAGCCCGCTTCATTCTTCGTCTCATCCGATAGCGTGACAACGCGTGGCTGATCTTTGCCATCGGCTTCAGCATCAACAATTTCAGATGCTTCTGCAATCAAAGTCTCTACATCTTCCAGGTCAACTTCTTCCACAACAACTTCATTGCCATCTTCATCTAGAACTATTGCAACTTTCTCACTCTTGGCACTCTCTGACTTCGCCTCGATCTTTGGGGCAATCAGGGCAAGCTGAGCCTTTGAAAGTATGCGACTTGGAGCGCCCAGGCCAGCCTTGCGAGCCTTCTCTGTTGCCTCCGGAATTTGAGCATCGAGTGCGCGAGCTTCCAGTGCTAGCGGCATAAATTCTTTCTTTACCGCCTTGCGATAATTATCAATTCCACTTGCGGCAAGAGATTCAATGATCTCTTTCTGGCGCGCGATAGCGTGCTTTAAATCAACTAACTGCTGTATCTCTTTTACGTTGAGATCTTTCTTGATTTCAATCTTCGCCGGCTTTACCGGTTTAGCGGCAACTTTCTTTGCGGGTGCTTTCTTCGCAACGGCCTTTTTCACGGGAGACTTCTTAGCAACCGCCTTTTTCGCAGCCACTTTTTTGGCCGGAGCGGCTTTCTTGCTCTTTGCCTTGTTTTTGAGCGCACTAAATACAGCCACAATTATCCTTTTGGTTTTTCTTCGAACTGCTCGAAGTAATACCTATATTGTACCCGCAACATGCAAGGCATGGCGAATAGCATCGCCCATCGCTTCGCTCTCTACCAAAAATCCGTCGTGGCCGAACTCTGAACTGATGACAATCGGCGCCTCGGCGGTGGGAACAAGCTCTGAAATCTCAACCTGAAGTCGAGGGACGAAGAGGCGATCGGTATCGATCGAGACGACCACCACTGGCACCTTCACGCTGGCAAGGGCTTTGACCACTCCACCGCGAGCGCGACCGATATCGTGAGAATTCATCGCATCGGTTAAGGCGATATAGGTATTGGCATCAAAGCGTTTAGCGAGCTTATTGGCCTGATGGTCTAGATATGACTGCACGGCATAGCGCCCCGTGTCATCTCCTTGTAGTTGGCGACCAAAGCGCACATCCATCTCAGATTCGGTGCGATATGTCAGATGGGCAATCCGGCGCGCTATTCCCATACCGTCGACCGGACCACGCTCTTGCTCGTAGTAATCGCCATCGTTGTAATGAGGATCAGATTTAATGGCATGGATTTGCACCGATGCCGTTCCGATTTGGTCACCGGTGGCAACTGCGGAAGAGCCGATCGTGCAGATGGCACCGACTCGCTCAGGTAGCTGCACCGCCCATTCCAGCGAGCGCATTCCACCCAGTGATGGACCAATTGCCAGTAAGTACTTATCAATTCCTAGTGCATCACTGAAGGCAATCTCAGCGTTGACCATGTCGCGAATAGTGATGGTGGGAAAACGTGAACCGTAACGCTTTCCATCGGGAGCAATACTTGATGGCCCCGTGGAACCTTGACAACCACCAATTACATTTGGGCATACGACAAAGTATTTATCGGTATCAAATGGCATTCCCGGGCCCACCATTTGTGGCCACCAGCCAGGAACATCAGACCAACCAGTCATGGCATGGTTAACTAATATGGCATTGGATTTATCAGCGTTTAGCGTTCCCCAGCTTTGGTAGGCAATGGTGATATCTGGCAGGGTCTCGCCATTTTCAAGAAGCAAGAAACCAATCTTGATAAATTTACGTTCACCTGGATCATCACCTTCTAGCCACGCACCGGTGACATCGAAGTTAACTTTTCTGCTCATCAATAAATCCTTCACGCACTTGCAGCTAAGAGCTCTGCCTGGTCGTCACCCGGAGCACCCCACCGCGGTGGAGGGTTGCCGTCTAGTCAGCCGGGGCTTTGAACTAGAACTCGTGACCAGTGCAAATATTACCCGAAAATTGTGGCAACTACTTTGGGGTGTAGGTCGGCCCGCATCTTGGTAAAGGATTTCGCCGGCCAGCCCGCGGTAAATACTCGGCGCAGTAGCACCGCCAATGAGTAGTGCGGGTTATCTGCTACCGCCCGATCCAGCGCCTTATGCGCCAGGGCTCCCTCACCACGTTCATATGCCAGGGCGGCAAATACCGATGCCACGGGTGCTACAAAGCCACTGGGTGCAATAACTAGTAAATCTCGCCACATCTTCCAATAGAAATCGGTGGTCTCAAGGCTATGGCTACCTAGCGCGAAATCACGCACTTGGATATCACTCATACGCCCAATGACTCGAGCACTTAGTTCACGATCTTCGGCCCCCCGACCCACTTGATATTCACCTGCTAAATCAATAACCGCAGTGGCGCCATCTCGTTGCAAGCTCTTCAAATCTTTTGCATCACTTGCAACCGTGAATTGGTTGACTTCACTAAACCAAGACTCATGGGCGGCAGATGGCAGCGCAGAGATCGAGTGAATGAGCTCATCGACAGTGGCAAAGGGCATCGGATGTCCGGCGATGACATGCTCTGCGGCGATGCGCGATGAATCTATCTCTGGCACCGGGCTTCCTTCCGGTGGACAACACTGCGAATCAATACAGAGAAGTGAGCGAAAGCGATCACTTTGCACAAGCAGCGACTCTCTAATCTCAATGCCGGCGCGCATCAGCGCCGCACTTGCATTGATTAGCACTGTCTCACCAGCTGTTGATTGCGCCGGTGTGTATGCCACCAGCAGTGCTCCTTCAGCTTTCTCGCGAGTGAAGTGTGAGGCAAGTAAGTCATAACTTTCACACGATAGGTCAACGGGCAGATCTACCCGCATCGCCATCCCGACCGCATCCTTATCGGCTGAGTCCGTGTTGAGCGCGACTAGAACAAGTGAATTACTTGGGTGATAACCGATGAGAAATGGAATTGCTGCAAGCAGATCGTGTGGTGATGTGAGGGTTGTCATGAGAAGCCTTTCTTATCGGTTTAATGTGACGGGGGAAGAAAAACGTGTGGGCGCAGCAACAACAGAGATCGGTAGCACCGAAACTGATTCAATCTTTCCTGGAATCCGACTCTTCACACCTTGCACGGTGAATTCACCATCCCAACTAGTAATCAGTTGGATTAAGTAATGCCCTGGGTTGGAATAGCTATGTTGGATTTGCCCATCTGGAAAAGGCGCTCCGGCGCTTCTCGTAACAAAGAAGATGCCATCGCCGTAATGCCAAATGAAGTTGGGTTTAAGCGAGACTTCAACAACTTCGCCCACAATTTCAATCTTCTTCGTAACAATTGTTGGGATATCTGACCAGAAGAAGACTGGAACTTTTATCAGCGGTTGAAATGAAGGTGAATAGGCGATTCCTGCTGTGGGCAGAATTTCAATGAGCTTATCGCTCAGCGATGTTGCAGTTGGGGCCACTTCCGGCTTGATGCGTTTTTTAACGATCGGTTTTTTAGTAGCGGTAATAATCTTTGGTTTAGCACTACCGGTTGGCTTCGGCTGCGGGGTAATCGTCCTCTTAACTACCGGCTTTCTTGTCTTACTGGGCGCTGGTACTACCACTTTCTTCTGCGGAGCACCGGTTCCTTTACGTCCTTCAATCACAATCTTGCCATCCTGGGTATAGACATCAATACATGCACGCTCGATGCAATCTTGCGCATGTGCTGAAGGTGAAATAGTCGTCAGTAGTAATGCAATTACTAGGAATCTCTTCATGCGCGGGAGGTTAAATCCCTAGAGCGCGCAGAAACGATTCAATCGTGCCGGTTGTGGATAGATATGAGAAAGTAGGACTATGGCTGCCCGCGATGGTGATGGATGGATCCAATGTGCATGTGGCTCCAAACATTGGGGTATCCACGGCGCCGCCGGCCTTCTCATTATTCGTGACGGCTCTATCTTCTTACAGCACCGCGCACCCTGGGTGCATAACGGTGACACCTGGGGTATTCCAGGTGGCGCCCGAGATTCTCATGAAAGCATCCTTGAAGGTGCAATGCGGGAGGCGGTAGAAGAGACCGGAATTAACCCCGATGATTTAGAGACTCTTCACACCTTTACCGATGATCACCAGGGCTGGAGTTACTCAACAGTTATTGCCCGGGCGAATCAATCACTTGAGGGACATGAACTCAACGATGAATCATTTGAAGTGCGTTGGGTGAAATTTGAAGATGTTACTCGCCTGCCCTTGCATCCTAGCTTTGCTAAGAGCTGGCCGTTATTGCGCCAATGTATCGATGATCTGATCACACCAGGATAAAGAACTCTTATCAATGTGAGCAATCACCAGGATTGTTCTCCCCTGATCTCGCAGCTCACTTAATAGCGCAATTATGCGCGCTTTGCTCTGCACATCTTGCGCCGAAAGTGGCTCATCTAATAAATAAATTGGCGTATCTCTTATTAGTGCGCGGGCAATCTCAATTCTTTGCGCCTCTCCCCCAGATAAAGTAGTAACGCTCTGGTGTTCATATCTAGTCATATCAAGGCGCTGCATCACAGCTCCCACCCGCAGTAGTTCAGCTGGGCCCTGGCCCATCTCAATTAGCTCACGAGCGGTGTATGAGAGCCAGTAATTTCTATTTTGCAGAACCACGCTACGAAGGCGTGCTTGTTCGGAGACAGTTATATCTTTCAGGTCACGCCCATCGATAGTGATTGCACCTGAATTAATTGCCAGATCTCCAGCCAGCGCCCCCAGCAAAGTGCTCTTACCGCTGCCATTTGGACCGATGATTGCCGTGATCTTTCCCGGTTCAATCACGGCGCTGAAATCGTTGAGCACTTTTTTGCCTGACCGGGTTATTGAAACCTGCTCGATACTTATTAGCGCCATATATCACCGCTTTTTTTAAGGGTAAGTATCAAAATCGGTGCACCAATTAGTGATGTGAGCAGCCCGATTGGAAGTTCAAAGGGAGGAATTGCAGAACGAGCTGCAGTATCTGCAATTAAAAGAATCAGTGCGCCGATTAGACCGGAATAAATAACCAGCACCCGATTGCGTGGTCCACATAAGTAGCGCGCGATATGAGGCGCTGCCAACGCCAGAAATGCAATGGAGCCAACACTAGAGACTGTTACCGCAACTAGCACCGCCAAGATTCCGAAAGCACCTA
>Ga0209551_1001173_pt1 | contig 10112 bp, 6 predicted proteins | sample LauGreSuBDMM15SD_2_FD_187568 | JGI IMG/M metagenome (GOLD analysis project Ga0209551, IMG submission 187568) | Freshwater lake microbial communities from Lake Michigan, USA - Su13.BD.MM15.SD (SPAdes) (version 3) | ecosystem: Environmental > Aquatic > Freshwater > Lake | place: Lake Michigan, USA... | reverse complement strand
TTTAGAGAAATAAATAATGCGTTAAATAAATATTATATTTAATAAAATTTATAATATTTTAATAGTATATAAATGACAAGTCCATTTCCTTTAAAAGTTGTTAATAAAGACTTGATGGACCTTACAGAAATATCAAACTCGATTACTTCGAAAACTACAGGAACAGTATCGGAAGAAGTATTGGAACAAATTATATGTTACAACTTGGTTCAAAATACACTTCCTTTAGATTTATCAAACAACACTGACCAGACACAAAGTCTTACTGTTACTGGAGGAAAAGAAAAAATGAATGGAATTATGATTAGTAATAATGATGATGTTTTTGATTCAGAATTACTTGCAATGAAATTAAGTTATACAACAAATGCTGCAACAACAAACGATGAAACATACACATACTCAATGGGTAATACATTTTCATCAACTATTGTTAAAAAAGGTACAACTGTATCTTATGAAAATTCAGCATTAAAAATTACAGTTGATTTCAACAATGACATACAATATTCATTGAAACAAAATGACCTTTCAAGTAATTGGAACGTCCAATTCACAAGAGACAGAGATTCTTTAAACAACTATTTTGCGGCTATTAACTCCAACTTAAACACATCAAATGGAAGTTATCCAATGTATATTGAAGAATTAACAAGTGATGATTACATTGTTAATGATGGTCGTTATATAAGTAGTATTGATGGTAGTACAAACGAACATATTTACTCTACTTTTAATTCATCATATACTCTATCAACGAATAATTTGGATTACAGTATTGTTTCTAACCACTCGTATGAAAGTTCTGATTTTACCATGTATAAATTGGTACAAGATAGTCCAACTGTCACTTTGTATATTGATACCGATGCATCTAATTTACCAATAAGTACTTCGACAAATACTAACATAAGCGATGTTTCTCTGTCTGTTTTTGAATCCAATGTTGCAACAGCATTAGCAAATCGCGGTCTAACTATAAATGATATTAAAGATGGATTTAAGATTGAAGTTTATATTGCAGATGATTCCAGTGGTGGATTTAATGTCAATAATAATGATATTTTAACTATTGGAACTAATAATATTAAAGATAGCAATGCATTTACTGCCGCAGGTATAATAAGTGGAAATGAAGACATGTATATTGACATTACGAATGGTTCATTGGATTTATCTGGAAATGACGTTAGTTCCAATGTTCTTAATGTTGGATTGACTTCTGGATATGAACATTTAGATTTTTCATACAATACACAAAATGGTACAGTTTCCATTTATGTTGAACCTGTCAATAGTCGCGTATATATATATGATGATAACAATTTAGGAAGTATTGTTGATACTATTAATGTTTTTTACAACTGCACTGAATCTCTTGCCTATGATCCAAGTGGATGTTCTGTTTTAGATAATTCAATGAAAGTCAATCCTGCAGTACAATTGGGAGCAGGTATTGTTGTTCCTACCACTGATGTTCCATTAAATCAATGTTTTACATTAAATGATAACCGCAATTTCAAAAAGTCAGGTGATACTGCACTTGTTATTTCAAACATTGATACTTTCAATGCAAACGGTATGCCAACATATTCTGATGTCAGTTTTGTAAGTAATATTTCCGACAATTTCTTAGATACTGATATTGTATTCATTACTGTCACAAATAAGAACGTTCTTGCAGAAGATACTCCATTAACAGCAGACGATAATTCGGTAATACAACACAGTTTGTCATCAGTAATTATCCAAAACATGGAATTGACCTCTTACATTTTTGATGATTACAAAATCCGTCTTGACAACAAGAGAATTTCAGTCGATTTGTCGAATTCCACACAACCAACAAATGGATGGAGTCTTGCTTCCACAAACGTAAATGATTTCTTGGTATCCAATCCAATCAAGACAAGTATTCTATATGATGATTGTCTTTTCATGCGTTCTGGATTAGATACTTCATTCAACTATACTTTCAGTATTGCTACACCAACTGTCAATAATGCACAATCCATCAAACACAGAATTGATATATGTTTCAATGATGTTGATGTTGATGCTAGTGGAAATCCTTTCTTGACACCAAGATACGCTTATTTGGATGATAATGATATTACATATTCTATACCTTCTGTTTCGGATGTTTCTTCTGTTTTACAAGACAGTGCATATACCATCAACAATGGTGTTCCTTCCCAAGTAGATAACAAGTCAAAAATCATCATAAAACGAGTCACAAGTACAGTTACTTACACTGCATCTTTCGAACCAAAATTACCATTCTACACCAATATTAAATTACAAAGTCCAACCATTACAGAAACTGTTGTTTCCTACAAACTTTATGACAATGACGGAAATGAATTACCTGATATGTACTTGAAATATTTTAAGGATGTAAGTGGAAATTCATTATCTTTGGTGAATGTTTCTCAATCACAACCATTCGATACCGTTTTACAAATTACTCCACAAGGATGTTCTACTTTGAAGGCAACTCTCCTTGGAAGTACAAATGGTATATTAGAACAAGTACCTCTTTCATCTATTCCTGATTTAGACCCATTTTTCAATACCGAGAGTGTAATCGATATTTCTGGAAACGGAACTGCAACTGTAACCGTCCAAGTGACATATCCTACCATCTTGGACAAGGAATATTACATGATTGATACAACAAACAAACCAGGAGAAGCCATTTCTTTTGAGACAATTTTGTATAAATACAATACAGTAGATACTTCTTCGTCTAATAATTCGTTTGATGCATTTAGTCCATATACTAGCAGTTGGGTAAATCTAAATAGTAGTTATTGGATGAATGAAAACAGTCCTCCAAGTCCAGAAACTTTACGAAACGTTATTACTTTAGATGCAAGCAATGTATTAACATTAACCATATACAATTCATCTGATGATGTTCTTGCCACTATTAGACAACCAAATACTATCATTAACGATTTTAACATTATTCGTTGTATAGATCCTCTAGTTATTACATACAATCAAATTAATTATGTGAATGAAGGATGGTCAAGTTGGAATACAAATTATACTACCGCAGTAAAGAAGAACGGTGTAAGAAGTATTTATGTTGCCGACGGTATCTATATTGACACCCCTAATAACAATCCTAGTCAATATTCTTATGTTGAATTCAGTTTAAATACAGACGAATTTTCAGTTCAATTTGTAGATGGATATAGTTTGATTAACAATGGTTGGGATAGTACACATGATTTCACAGATATTTCTCATGTCTATGTTGGTGAAGGATTAGAATTAATCGTCCATAGTAATGATGACGTTACAAGAAGTGTTGTTTTTGACAAATATCGTGGATATAACCTTATTGTTGGAGGTGATAATATTACTATTGTTAGAACATCCATGACTGCTGTTTTCACAGTGGTAACTGACAATAGCGGAGTATTTACACAAACTTTTACTGATTTTGCCAATAATGGAACATATGTTGTAAATAATGCTGTTAATGGTAATGGTGATTCTTTCGACCTTGGATTAGAAATTTATGGTTCATTGTCTTTAATGCAAAACAGTACTGATAGAATATATATTGACGTCCAAGGTGCCAGTATCTATTGGGTATTCCAAAACACTGATAATTCTGTATATTTCGATGGAAATTCAACATTATTAGATAGTTCATTCCCAGATTTATTCGGTTGGAAACCAAGACGTATTTTCTCTAATTATTACTTTTTGTCATTGACATACAATATCCCAGACGTTAAATATTACACATTGGATTCTTCTGGTAGTGTGACTGTTTCAGGTGCTAACCTATATGGAAATCCAGTATCAAAAGCATGGGATACAAACTATCAATCGACCAATTTAACTGTTAATGGAGGATTCACTCAAAGTGGTATTGAAGTATACAGAAATTTCAGTTATGTTGAAAATGGATTTACTGCATATCTCGTAGTAACACCTCCACAAATGAAATTGAACTACAATTTGGCAGACGCAAATGTTATTAGATTTCCTTACAACCCAAGCATCATGCATGGAACAAGTTCACCTCATTATTTACAAAAAATTTATTATCTTACAATAGATAGCGACTCGAACTTCAATACGTCATATTCTGTACCCATTTTACCAGGTGGTGTAAATGCTACTTTCACAAACAATAATTTATACAATATCCAAAAATATAAAGATATTATAGAGGCATATAATCCTATTACAAGCAGATTTGTCATTGTTGGAAATTACATAGCAATTGAATATTATAGCGGAACATACAATTCTAACAATACACCAACTGATTACATATTTGCAGAGTACACCATCGACCAATTATTAAATGAATACAACGAAGACAAACTTCAAGTATCTAAACAAAGTGGAACAACTATATATGATGTAAACTACAGTCAATTCATTGGTGGAAATAGTGGAAATCAAAACTCCAATTTCAACATCAAATTTTCGATAAGTGACGCTTTCTTGGCTCCTCCACCATCAGGAAGTGCACCGCTAGTTCAAGATAACAGTTTGATTATAAGTTTGGCAGCTCCTGCATCCACTGTTGCATCTTTTTACCAATCCAATATAAAATTAGTTGATTCGTCCTTTGTTCTTGTCGTTGATAAATATGAAACATCTGGTGTTAACTACAATGCTCTCAATGTTATTACATCTGAAGTGTTCTTTGTTGTTACATCCCACTGGACGAGTTCATTCTCAGTTGATGGTTCTAGTTTACCAGCCATTGGAGATGGTTCATATGGTGATTCTTTTGATGTTACAGATTTATTTAGAAATATACAACCAAACGATATCGAATTTGTAGAAGACATTTCATTCACAACAATAAATACTGGTCTAACTCTTTCCGCACTTTCATCTTCTGGAATTACCAATTTGACAAATTTAATTTCATATGATACAAATTTAAATCTATTGAGTAAAACTTATTACATTAATTCACCAGATATTCTAAGAGTTAATTCTATGTTTGGATTACCAGTATACAGAGTTACCAATTACGGTAATGTCAAAACACCTAGTGTTACTGCTTATGCTTTCAATATTGTTAATCCTACACAATTATATGATGTTTCTGGAAGCAGTATTATGAACCCTGTCAATAATGGAACCGACCAAACAGCAATTGTCAACAATATCCAAAAGACAATAAATACCATCCCTAATGCTCCTGGTATATAAATTTTTAGTTGAACCCAAATAAATAATATTCATTTCAAAAATAAATATTATTCTAATCGAATACTAATATCGTATTTATATGTCCGTGTAAGACCACAATCGACAGAAAGCATAATCGATAATCCATCCGGAATATATACAATATCTCCATTTATGAAACCGTCATATATTTCAACGTTATTTTCGCGATTCCCACAAATATTGTAATCCAATAGATTTTTCAAAATGTCATTAATACCAATCAGTTCGATATATCCCGTACATTTGTCCTCTTTTATCATACTACATAATTCCTCTTTATCAAACATATCTGGAATGTTTTCATTGAAAATATTCACGACTTCATTCATGTTAAAATAATCGTAGACGTATTTTTTAAAATCCATATAAATGGTTTCGAGAGAACCCAGAGAGACAATTTGTTCTTCTGACAGTGAGAATTCATTGGATTCGATTCGAAGGATATCCTTCTCAAACATATAGAGAGACGTATCAAAAAATCCTATTTTGGAATTAAAAACGTCTTTATTCATTGTTATTTGCAGTGCATTTGTTAAATCGTATTTACCGAATTGTAAAATCGTTTTCATTTGAACGCTAGTTTGAGTATTTATTTCAAATCCTCCGAAACCCGTAATCGCATAATGGGTACCTTGATATTTCGTTTTAGGATTGGATTGCAATATATTGTATTTTTTCATACTATACTATATTGTTTTATTTGTGTATTCTTACACAAATTATAATATATTTTATAGTATATGGAAAAAATAGATTTAAATATAAATAATTATACGATTACTGATATCGAAACCTTTTTTGGTCTGAAAAAAAAATATAATAGTGAAGATATCGAAGAAAAGGAATATGCGATTAGAGAGACGTTATTGAAAAGTGGACATATCAACAAACGATTCAAACGGGATTTCATCGAATTTTTGACAACTGCAAAACGGGTGCTACTTGCTAAATCGGGAGACCCCAAACCGCCTACGACTATACCCAAAAATGCCCGTTTAGATAATCTGAACTACCCATATTCTCCCGATATCCCTTACTCGAAAGAGGGGGATATCATACAACGTCCAGAAAAACCGTTTACATATGTAAAAACCGATGAATTTTATTCGGGTTCTCTCAATCCTTTATCTACAAGAGTCCTACACAAATGTTTGACGGTGGATACTCGTTTTCGAGATAATTATTATTACACTAAAAGTTCGGATTTTATATTACAACTCCCTTTTAAAATAAACAAGGTGGTCTCCATGCAATTATCGGCAATCGAATTACCCATTTCTTTCTATGGAATCTCTCGACATTATGGAAACAATTATTTCCACGTTACTGTTTATTATGTGGATGAAAACGGAGAGAATGTGGAAGCAACGAAAAAGATTGTTATTCCTGATGGAAATTATAATGCCAAAGATTTATTAGACAAGATCAATTGTTTTTTGAATGAGGGGAATGATATTTTTTCTAAAATATATACATTTTTGGATATTAGCGAGAATGGTTCTGGAACGGGGAAAATCACATTTAAATTAAAAAATCCGAGCGACGCCAATATTATTTATTCGTTTTCTCTCGATTTCGTGAGAGATTCCGATGGAAATGAATGCAATGTGGACGCCAAAACAGATATATTAAAGAGGTTGGGGTGGAATTTGGGATTTATCAAACCCATTTATTTAGGAGATATAGAATATGATGCAGAATCATTAATTGAACCGGCAAGTATTCGATATGTATATCTCTCCATTGAAGATTATAATAATAGTGTAAATAATCAATTCGTCTCTTCCAACAGTAAAATTGTGGATCCGAATATCTTGGCGCGCATTTCTGTTAAAGGTTCGTATTTCAGTCTTGTCATGGAAAACGATTTCAGTATTGTTACTGAACCACGGCAATATTTCGGTCCGGTGGATATCCAACGCATCCGTATTCGTTTGTTGGATGATTATGGGCGAATCATCGATATGAATAATACAGATTATTCTTTCTGTTTGAATTTCAAAGTAATTTACGATCTTTGAACTTTTTTATATTTTTACTATATATGCCATATTCTGTGAGAAAGGTGCGCGGAAAACAGTGTTTTAAAGTGTACAACAAGAAAACAAAACGGGTTTTTTCGAAATGTGCGAGCAAGAAAAATGTCGAAAAACAGTTGCGACTTTTGAGAGCCATTGAATACAACAAGAATTTCACTCCTAGAAACAGAACGATGAAAAAACGTTAATCCAATAAAAGTCGCATTTCATAGTAACTGTTTCCTAAATATATGGATTATTTGTTTAGGGAGAGCTTCATTTAACTGTCTTAATCATTAAACACATGTCTTTACATAATTCTTCTTTTTTAACAAAACCATATTTTTCATAAAATGAAATTTCAAATCAGGTGTAAATTGTTTTTTCATTTATATAATTATAGAAATTATATATAAATATATTTAGCAAATATATATATATATATATGTCTACGACTACTTTTACTGTTACCGCCGCCGGAGGCGTTTATGTTGTGAATGGTACAAATAATCCACCACTAAGTATGTATAGAGGTCAAACATACACTTTTAATATAAATGCATCAAGTCATCCTTTCTATATACAAACAAGTAGTGGTCCATATAACTCCACTAATGTATATAGTAATGGAGTAACTGGTAATGGTACGAGCACTTTAACATTTGTTGTTCCTTCAAATGCACCAAACACTTTGTACTATGTATGTCAATATCATTCAAACATGGGAAATCAAATTAATATAACTCATCAACCTATTCCTTGTTATTCAAAAGGCACGTTAATATTAACAAATCAAGGTTATATTAAAGTTGAAAATATTAAAAAAGGTGATATAGTAGTAAGAGAAGGAAGAATATCATCAAATGGTATTTTGGAAAAAAATATTGATGTTAATGAAGCACCTATAGTATGGACCGGCAAATTTACAGTAAAAATATTAAATTCAAATTCAAGACCAATATGTATTACAAAAAATGCGTTTGGAGAAGAATGTCCTTTTGTAGATTTATATGTTTCTCCCGGTCATAGATTATTAATAAATGATAAAATGGTTGCATCTAGTAATTTAATAAACGGAGAAACTATTTATCAAGATAATGAATGTAAATCTGTAGAATACTATCATTTAGAGTGTGATATACATTCTGCTATTTATGCGAATGGTGTTTTAGCTGAAACATACCAAGAATCGGGTAGAGAAGTATTTGACGTAGATAACTAAAAGTAATTTTATATTTTTTTGTAATTAAAACTGGCATTTAAAATACGCACCGCTCTAAAATAATAATTTTTATTTATATATTTTCAGATTATTTTATTTTGACACAACTGACACAAAAATTTGACACAAATATGAAACAAAACTATTTTATGCAGTAAAATATAAATAATAAATAAGTTATTATTTATGATGAATGGTAACAAAATGTATTGACACAACTGACACAAAGTTGTTCCAAAAATTTGTGTCAAAAAAACATGTCCGAATTATGCAGTCATTTTTATGGTCTCGTATTTTTTTGTAAAATATGCATTTGTGACTGACTCAGTCATAAACCCCTTTGGGAAATTTTCCGAAAATGGATAACCCCTATGTTTGAAAATTGGACAATAAAAAATGTCCATTTTAGAAATTTCACCAACTCTTTTTTTAGAGAAATGGAGAGATTTCACTTTTTTGTAAAAAACAGTAAAAATCGACCCTTTTTGAAACATTTTATATTTATAATAATATATGGCACCTTGCGGAATTACTTGCGGTCTCTCCTCTCTATTCATCATTTCCATGGTATACATGAATTATTCCATGTGGGACTCTCAAATTATGCAAAAATACAGGGAACAATTGCCCGAATCTCTCCAAAACACTTATCGAGAGATTGTCAATGAACGTACAAAAATCAACTATTTTGGATACTTGTTGGGATTCATTCTCTCCATTGTCATTATTATATACAATACACGAATAGCGAAAAACAAAATGGGGAATTTAGGAATGGTCTGTTTAGTCGTTGCAGTGTCCTTTACCGTGAATTATTTCTATTACATTTTGAGTCCAAAAAGCAAATGGATGTTGAATGAAGTGAAAACGGAAGAGCAAACGAAAGCGTGGTTGGAAATGTATCGACATATGCAAGTATATTATCATACGGGGTTCGTTTTAGGAATTATCGGTGTTGGACTGTTTGCTTACGCTTTCAGATGTTTATAAATGGATAAAAATATGTGTATTATTTGTTTAGGAAAGGGGTTTATAAAAATATAAATATATAATAAGATAATGAAAAGTAAAAAAAATACTAGGAAAAACATAAAAAGAAGGAAAACATTGCGAAAAAAAAACATAAAAAAAGGAGGAGAGTTCGTACAAAGTTATTGTTATTATAATGTAAAACCAACATTAGATTTACAAAAAATGATAGAAAAATATAATGGAAAAGAATTCGAAGAATTTGAAAAAGATAAAGAAAATTTAAAAAGCAACTTCTATCTTCGACTATTTGACAGTGATTTTGTACATGCTGAATTTCGTCCATTTATACATGAAGCATTTTTCGGTTTGTTTGACTATCATATTTATATAAGATATATTGATAAAGTTAATGATAGTTTTAAAAATGAAGAAAATAAAATGAAAATAAAAAATGAGAATGATGCCAATAATATACAAGATGGAGATTATTCTACAAAAAATATATATATAACATTTAAATTAAAGGTCGGTATCAAAGCAAAAATGCGTAGTAAACTTGAATATTTATCAATGGGTGATGATGCTAAAATAGATGAAAATGAAATAAATAGTAACAAGATACGTGAAATAGTAAAAGTATGTGATTCAAATAGTAATATGGAATATAATTCATCTCAACT
>Ga0209551_1001171_pt1 | contig 10123 bp, 5 predicted proteins | sample LauGreSuBDMM15SD_2_FD_187568 | JGI IMG/M metagenome (GOLD analysis project Ga0209551, IMG submission 187568) | Freshwater lake microbial communities from Lake Michigan, USA - Su13.BD.MM15.SD (SPAdes) (version 3) | ecosystem: Environmental > Aquatic > Freshwater > Lake | place: Lake Michigan, USA... | reverse complement strand
GACCCTCCAGAGGAGGGTAAGTAGAAATTCATTCCATAAGCAGGACATCCGACGATATGCATATCGAGTTTATTGGTACGGCGCAACACATCATACACGGCATCGATATTCGGATGTGCGAATTTAATAAAGCGCGTCACATTCGATAAATAATCGGTCACACACACTTTGGATTTCAGCAAGAAATCAATGCCGATCAACATATCGGTGGTATGTTCTCGGATTTGTTCTGGTGTTTGCATTTCGATTGGAACAAACGCTTTCAGATTCTCTTGATTTTGTTGGAGATAGGCGCGGTTTTGAGGAATGCGGATTTTCTGGATTTCGGTTTCGAATGCGGGAGATCGGCAATATTCGTAATAATGTTTCGTAATCACCATTCCACCTTTTAAATGTGGTTTGCATAATGTATAGAGTTGGATATGTTGGATTGCGGGGGTTTTTTCTTGATAGGCGAGAAGTTCCAAGAAAACATTATAATCGTCGGTTTGCACGAAAACACAATTACAATTCGGATATAATTCGATTAGATACAAGAGATAATTCTCCGCGGGAACCAAGACGGATTCTTCGATTAATTTATCGCCTCTTCGAATAAAAAGACCGCCGTAGTCGAAGGCAGCAGGAGCCGCGATTAACTCTTTTTGATTCATACGGATAGGCGATTCTCCTCGTTTCTCCCAGAAAGTAAATCGGGCTTCGTTTAATGCATTCAAGGTAGGACAGTTCAAACGATATATCTCGGGAATAATATTTCGATATAATATCATCGGATAATTCGCTAGAATGGCCGTGTGATTATGAATTTCGTTTATTTGGGTTTCATTATTGGTATTGGGGGTGAAAGGATCGAAATCTATCGGCAAGAAATAATCCTCCCATCCCTTTTCGGCTTTGAATAGCCAATTCTCCGTATTCAATCGGAAACTGTGTTTGTTGATTTTGGCGTATAAATAATGATTGACCATGAAGAAAAAACTGGAGAAGAATCCGGCATCTTTGGTGTCTATGCAAGAAATAATCATATTGGTTTTCTTGTTTGTTCTTGTTCTTGTTATAAAAGATAAGAAATAATATTTATTATCTTTTTACATGGTTAGTTACTCTACTCCTCACTACTACTACTACTAAACATTCCGACAACCGCATTTCCAATGGCACTTCCAATTGCCAATCCGGCTCCTGTTCCTACACCGGTTTTCGCTGCTTGTAACAAACCAGTACCATTTTGAATTACTACTGGTGCTTGTTCTTGTGCTTTATCTACAGGCGCTTGAACATATACTATGCGTGTTTTGTTTGCCTTTTTATTTTTTTTTACCTTTTTTGTTAAACCACCCGTCTTTCTTTTCATTCGTTTTATACTTTTTTGAACGAGTTTCTTCACAGTAGATTTTGCAACAAAGATTTGGCGTTTTAGAACCCCATTTTTATATTTCTTGAAGATATCTCCTTTTATTTTCTTACCACTTTTTGCATCGATATTTTCGGCTTTTTCGACCGCATATGAAATACCTTTTTTAGGTTGAGCTGGTTTATTGGCTAAATGTTTGAATTTCTGGATTTTTATCGTTTTTGTTTTCGTTTTAGCCATGTTTCCTATATATTTTCGAGAGATAATGTTTCCGTTGATACTATATAACGATATGGCAAGAAAAACAAAACGGAAGGCTTATAAAAGAAAACAGGTTCGTTTTCTTGGGGGTCAGGAATTAGAACTAGTCGAAGAAGAAGGTGGAAATCGAAAAAGCCGAAAACATCGACGAAAATTCAAGAAAGTATTATGTAGTCCGGCCAAGAAAAACAATATTGCGTCGTCTTGTTATTCTCCTTCGGAATTGGTTACCATTAAAAACGCGTTTAATAAACATCATTCGAAAAGCGGAAGCACCTCGACCTCTTCTTCTTCTTCTTCTTTGAAGAGCGAAAGCAAACAGATCCATTCGAGAGATCCGGAAACCATTTTGAAAGAGTTGCGAGAGAAAAATGCGCATTGTACGACGGAATTGTGTTGGCTACATGCCGTGTCCGATCGGGGATTGCGAGAGAAAATCCAGAAAGAAGCATTCCGGCCGATACAACCCGCAGAATGGCGGAAAAAACCGAACGCCTGGTTATCGAATTTCGATATTGATGCGGTGATTCAACAATACGAAGCTGCGTATCCCGACTTCGTTTTCTTGGGACCTACACCGATTGATTTTGATACGAAAAAAGCCGATGGGAAATGCGTGACCGAAGAGATTTGCGGATTTTCATTGTCAAAAGAATGGACTAAAGGCAAGAAGAAAATCGGGGTGATTTATAATTTAGATACATCGGAAGGACCGGGGACGCATTGGGTATCGATGTTTATTGATATGGCGGATCCAGAACCGTATATGTTTTATTTCAATAGTACGGCGGAGCCGATGCCTAAAGAAGTCCGGAAATTAATGGATCGGATCCAGGAACAATGGCTAGGGTTAGATGGGTTATATGAGAAGAAGAATCATAAGAAATTGGTCGAATATACTTCCGATGATAAAGTCGAACATCAACATTCGAACACGGAATGCGGGATGTATTCGCTCTTTTTTATTATTACCTGTTTGACACGGAAAGTGGGAGGATTTGAGAGTTTAGGATCGGGACTAAGTCGAGAGAAAATTATCGAAATGTTTGCGGGGAAAAAACGTATTCCAGATGAATATATGCTGAAATTCCGGAATTTGTACTTTATCCAAGGCACTGCGTAGTACCCATGGTTCCCCGGACGGCCCACCGCCTTAGTTTATTTAGTATTCGTGATCTTATCGATTATTGGTTGCATTTTTCTAAAAACGACGGATGGTCTCGTATTGAATACCGTATTTTCTTTAGGATGGCTTTGGTTATTACAAGTATTATGTTCTAGAGGGTATGTTACTTTAGCATGGGTCTTGGTACTCTTGCCGTTGATTATTGGCCTCATTTTGGTTGTACTCATTATCGGAGTCATTGGTAGTCTTTCCACTGCGGCGGTGAATACGACTGCTCCCGGAGGTACCGCTGTTGTGGCAACTGGAGGTACTGCTCCGGTGGTAGAAAGTGAGACGAAATAGATGGTATTCTCTAGTGATATTCTTTTTTCTAGTTGATACACAAGAAAAAAGAATAGGATTTAATTTTAGGTTGTGTTGTAGGAAATTATGCATTTTGGAATATGGTGGTTACTTGAGAGGATGTTAATGTGGTATTATAAATAGCATATTTATAGACAAAATAGTTTGAACTATCTGGAAAATTCCAAATATAACCCAAACCTGGATGATATGTCATATTTAAGTTAGTTGCATTAAATATACTTGTACCATTTTGATAGAAATTAATAGTACCTGTTGTTCCAATAATACTATTAGTTACCACATAATGGACCCATTTATTTAGATGTGTTGTACTATAAGTGGGTATAGTGAAACTTGGTTCAGTGCCACCAGTAGTTGCAAATGTTCTATACATGAATAAACCATCTCCAAACCCCATTATTCTGTGATTAACACCAGCTGCATCTGAGGAAAACCAGACGGTATTAATATCGGTACCAAGCCAATATATCCAAAAAGATATACTAAAATTTGTTAATGAACCGAAATTATGTATTATTTTAGTGCTTGTACCAGCACTATTCCGAGGAGGTTTGCAAACATTAAATGAATATCCACCTCCGGTTTTGATAGTAGGGGCAGCTAATGCTCCAATAGCAATAGTAGCCGTACCCAAACTTCCGGTGTTAGTTACAGTTTGTGATAAAAAGGTTATTTGTACAATAGGGGTTACTGGCACATTATACCCACTACAAATCATATTCGTACCGGATACATCGATTTCGAGACCATTTTTTGTCGTTTGGTATGGCAAATTTATCAGCGTTCCCCTTTTATTCAGCTGACCACTGCAAGAAAACCATAACGAGATGGAAAATCCGCCGGAAATATTGGGCACGAAGGTATTATTCGCTACCACGTAATTCCCGCTCGTGGTTTGGGCGACGAGTTGTGCCCCCATCGTATTATTCAAACTCAGATCTCCGAAACTCGTGACACTATTATTCAGAGCATAGGTAATCATGGACGATCCTGCTAGAGAGGCATCATATACGGGTAATCGTGATGCGAAATTGGCCGTTTTGAATCCACCACCTACATTGGCCGAACTGTCCATCGGATAATATAACACTAAAGATGGATCTAAGGCGGGGAAATTATACGTAAATGCTAAATTACTTACACTCGCGCGTACATACATGAGAAAACTCTGAATACTATTAAAGGTACTAAATGCCATTTTTCTTGGATTATTGTTTCCTTTGTATAGGATGTACATATTTTTTATTGCATAAACCAAACCTATTCTTTTTTATTGGAGAGAAATACGAGAAAATGCAAGAAAAAAATAATACTTAAGCATATAGAACGACCAATCAAGTATAGAAATGTCATTAACGGGATATACTGCATATACATACGATCGGGGGTTCCGAAATCAAGAATTTCATCAGGTAGTTCTCTCGGTATCCGGTACGGTACATACTCTTTATTTAGACGGAGTCCAAGTCCAACAGAACTCTAGTGCTGGAAATATTTTCGCTTCTTACCAGACGATTACGAATACCGTGATCGGCGCACAGACGACCTTGGCGCAAGCATTTCAGGGTACGATCGGGGATGTGCGTGTCTATAATTACGCGATACCACCGACATTAGTTACTTCGCTGTATCGTGATCGTGAATTAATTGTTTATTACCCTTTCGATACTTCGGTGAATGCATTGACGCCCAATTATGCTACTTTAGTGTATGATGCCTCGTTGATCGGACAACCGTCGATTACTGCATCAGCGGGTGCCAATGTCGGATCGGGGGCATTGTCTCTTACGAATTCGGCGACAACGGTAGCCACACAATATGTTCTTGGAACACCCGGGATCTTGGGTCAAGTAGGTTGGAGACCGGATGTAACCCATGGAATCACGATCGCATGTTGGATTAATGTGGCTGGAGTCGCGGGTCGAGTCCAGAGAATCTTTGATATTCCATTGACGGTTGGTAAGAAAGGATTGTCGATCGATATTTCGGGAACCAATATGATTTATAGTGCGTGGAATGCTGTACCTTTTACCGATTTGACAACGATACCTGGTTTGGATTTATGGTTGGATGCGGCATCTGCTTCCAATTTCACTTTTTCGAGTGGAACCACGATAAATACTTGGTTAGATAAAAGTGGTAAAGGTAATAATGCTTCTGGTTCTGCTACTAGAACAACTCAAAATGGAATTAATACGGTATTTTTGGCGAATCAAGTTCAAATGAATATTAATTCGTCTTTTAGTATTATTAAATCCTTTACTATTTTTATTGTATTACGGATTACCCCAGTAACGAATAATGTCAGCTTAGTATTATTTACTGGAGCGGCTAATGCCCCGATTGTAGCCGTAGTAGCCAATGCTAACAGTATTCATCTTGGTAGTGCTGGAAATACAGGAGATTATACAATCAGTAATTTTGCTTTGCTTACATATCAAGTAAATTCAACTACAGCAGGTGAATATGTACTTAATCTGAACGGTAGTACTGGTGGTACCTTGACAAATGCAAACGTTACATCGAGTGGTACATCTTATCATATTCGAGGCGGAGATAATGGTGTATATATAAGTGAAATGATTTGTTATAACAGTAATCGATTAACCACCAACCAATACCAAAAAGTCGAAGGATATTTGGCAGCGAAATGGGGGTTGCAATCCTCCTTGCCAAATACCCATCCTTATTATTCCGCTGCTCCAGCTATTATCAACCCTACCGCACCAGCAAGTGTCTTGGACAGTTTATCTGCGTCTGCGAAATCTGCGATGATTGGAACCCCATCGGTATTTACTGGTTCTATTTCTGGAACTACTTTAACCGTAACTGCAATCCTAAATGGTATCGTATCTTTAAATTCGGTAATAACCGGTACTGGAATTACTACAGGAACTACTATCACTGCATTTGGAACCGGTACTGGAGGTGCAGGTACCTATACGGTATCGGTGAGTCAAACAGTTGCCTCTACTTCTATTTCGGCAAAAATATCCGCCGGTGCCTATGGAACCCGATTATTATATTCGAAATATACTGGTCCAGTGATGACGATTCGTAATGGTACAACCAAAGCAACCGAAGAATTCTATGCGGATGTTAATGGTAATCTTGGAACGGCTTATCTAGCTACAGGTACTACCTTATCCGCATGGATAGGAGCCGCAAATGCGTATGTGGCTGCTTGGTACGATCAAACTGGAAATGCGAATCATGCAACCCAAAATACTACTACGTTACAACCTATCTATAATCAAACCTCGAAATATGTGGATTTCGGTACCTCAACAACAGGGGGTCAAGCAGATGCTTATTTCAATTTACCAAATGCAACCGTTCCAATAGGGAATTCCGCTCATACTATAGCATTAAAACACCAAATATTACCGACCGTTACTACTTTTGATCATACTATTATTAGTTCTGGTGGATATCCACTTGGAAATACTAGTTCTTTCACATCTGAATCATCTACTGGTTTAAAAATGAATACAGTTAATAAGTTTTATGTTAATGAATGGCTTGGTCAAAGTATGGTAACTCCAAATAATTCATATTCTGCAAATAATGTAGTGAGTATAACTTATAATCCAGGAGTTGCACGTAAAATATTTATAAATAGTGTTCAATCTGCTTCGGATTTACCCACCACCGCACATGCAAATACCAGTGTTAATAATTTTATTGGAACAAATAATAATACCTACGCACCTTATCTTAATAAAAATATAAATGGACCATTGTATTACCTTTATATTGCACCAAGTGCGTTTTCAGATGCCGATCGAAATGTACTAGAAGCTACTTCTACAGACAATGGTATATTAAGTACCGCTTATGTATATTTACCTTTAACTACTGATAGGCTTAATAAAACTGCTAATTCGACAACGGTATCTCTAACTGGTTCTATTACATTTCCTACTATCGGTGGAAAACAAGCTGCCTATTTTAATAATAGTAGTATTACTAATTATTTAACATTCCCTTTTACTTATTCTTCCACATTCACTTTCAGTTATTGGATATATACAACGGTGTATAATAATTATACAGCATGTTCAATACTAGGACCAAATTTAGCGGATGACTCAACTTATATTTTAGCGGACTATTACGATTATAGTAGTACTGTTTTCACTGGCGCTGTATATGTTTCTTTACCTAGTAAATGGAAAAATACCAGTGATATAAGTATTACACGCGACAAATGGAATCATATTGCATATACTATTAATGGTACCGTTGTAAAATTCTATACTAACGGATCTCTTTCACAGACAGTTACGGGTGGTTCTACGAATCTGCCCAATAATACAAACAGTGTAGTAGCACTAGGTAGATCAGTTACAGGTGGTCGTTGGTTTAACGGATATATGCGTGAATTTCTATTTTATACTTCTGTTTTAACTGATTCTGAAATCATGGCAGTTTATAATGCAACGGGCTAAACTCTCTAGAAAATATATAAATATATTGATTTATTTTTTGATTACCTTTATACAATTAAGAAAACCAATAAAACAAACAAGATTCTTGTATATACCACAAAAGAAAATATATACAAGATAATATAAGATATACAAAAGAAAGCATGTCTTCAATTACTGGATATAATGCCGCAACTGTCTCCACTTTGGCATCTGGAACCTATCGTCATGTCGCGCTCTCTATTTCGGGTACGGTGCATAGTTTATATTTAGACGGTAGTATGGTCGCACAGAATATCGCGGCTGGAAATATCTTTGCTTCTTATACTTCTGTGATTCCGAATGTGTATATCGGATGTGCGGGAGATTTGTCGTATGGATTGACGGGATCTATCGATGATTTCAAGATCTGGAATCGCGCGTTACCTGCGACGGATATCTCGGCGATATTTTATTCGCAATATATACTACCATTCTCCCCAACTATAATTCCTGGTTTGAATTTTTGGTTTGATGCAACATCAGCATCGAGTTTTAATTTTTCAACTCAAATATGGACGGATAGAAGTGGTAATGGATATAGATTAAATAATGGTGGAACATATTCAAACAAAATTGTTTTAACCACGGTACCTGGTACTACAAAAGCCGGGTTAAACATACCAAATTTTGATAATAATTTTTGGAAATATCAAACAAGTGCTGCTGCTAATTATATGTTTCCATCCAATTTTACTCTGTTTTATGTTTTTTATAAAAGTTCCAATCCTGGACCAGAGGCAAATATATTATGGGCTAAAGAGGGATTCTCTACTTATCTTCTACAATTTTCGGGTGAAGATTATAGAATAGTTAATCCAGATCTTTATCCTTTAACCTTGGTTAATAATTCATTAAATATATTGAGATTAAGTATAGCTGCTAATAATAGTGTAACTTTAAGTGTAAATGGTACTAATGTATCCACCGCTACATACAGTCCCGGTGGTGGTACCTTTTGGTTTATACAAGGAGGAGGAAGCAAATTTGGTGCGACACCATTTAATACTAGCACATTATATATATCAGACATTATACATTATACTTCCGTATTAACCACAGTGCAATTCCAAAAAATCGAAGGATATTTGGCAGAGAAATGGGGAGTGCAATCCTTGTTGCCTGCTAATCACCCTTATAAAAGTGTCCCTCCAACCGGATAATAGGTAAAAATAGAAATAGAATCAGATATATTCGAATAAACAAGAAAAAAATATATTATATCCCCTTAATACAAAGGGTTCTTCGTCGAAGATTTTCTTAAGAACAAGAAATAAGAAAAATATATGCTGACCAAAACAAAACAAAAAAACGATCGAAGTTGTGATCCCGCTCTCTCGTTCGAGGAATGTGAATTAGCTATTCTCCGACAGGCAGTGGATGAAACCGAGAAAAAACAGCAAGAAAAGAAAATCGCGAATTCAGAAGAAGTACAGAAAATGATTGCGATTGTAGAGAAATTCATTATTGATCGCCGTTGTATTTGTTATGGTGGTACGGCGATCAATAATATTCTCCCAAAACACGCCCAATTCTACAACAAAGAAATCGAGATTCCCGATTACGATTTCTTTTCGCCGCGGGCTTTGCAGGATGCGAAGGCATTGGCGGATATTTTCTTCGCGGCTGGGTACGAGGATGTGGAAGCCAAAGCGGGTGTCCATTTAGGGACTTTCAAGGTTTTCGTGAATTTCATTCCGATGGCGGATATTACCGAAATCCATCCGTCGATTTTCCGTATGATTGCCAAAGACGCCATTACAGTGCGTGGAATCCAATATGCCCCCGCGAATTTGCTTCGTCTGAATATGTTTGCCGAATTATCGCGTCCTTCGGGAGATGTGTCGCGTTGGGAGAAAGTGCTGAAACGATTGATTCTCTTGAATGAATATTATCCTTTGCAAACCACGTCAAGCGGAACATCGATCGACTGTCAAACCGTCGATTTCCAACGTGCGATGGAATCGAATGTAGGAGATTCGGAGAAGATTTATTTTGTAGTGAGAGATGCGCTCATCGAGGAAGAAGTCGTGTTTTTCGGTGGATATGCGAGTAGTTTGTATTCGGAATATATGCCTGCTAACCAGAAAAAACTCATCCAATCGATTCCCGATTTCGATGTTTTAGCAGAAGATGTGGATGGGACAGCGGCATTTGTCAAAGAACGTCTAAGTCAGGCAGGAATCAACCAGAAAATTAAGATCTTGAAACACGAAGCGATCGGAGAATTGATTCCGGAAAGTCGAGAGATTATGATCGGATTAGAAACGGTTGCATTTTTATACAAACCTATTGCGTGTCATAATTATAATGTGATTACCGTGGATAAAGAGCGTGATCTAAACGAAGTGAAAGGTGAAGCAAAAGGCGAAGCAAAATCGAAAGGGCGTGATCGCGAAGCGAAGAACGTCCGTGTGGCGACGATCGATACGATGTTGAGTTTCTATTTAGCATTTTTGTATGCCGATGTGAATTATTACTATAAAGATCGTATCTTGTGTATGGCCAAGTTCTTATTCGATGTCGAACAAGCGAATCGATTAGAAC
>Ga0209551_1001170_pt1 | contig 10130 bp, 9 predicted proteins | sample LauGreSuBDMM15SD_2_FD_187568 | JGI IMG/M metagenome (GOLD analysis project Ga0209551, IMG submission 187568) | Freshwater lake microbial communities from Lake Michigan, USA - Su13.BD.MM15.SD (SPAdes) (version 3) | ecosystem: Environmental > Aquatic > Freshwater > Lake | place: Lake Michigan, USA... | reverse complement strand
ATGCATAACGTTCTTTGAATTGATAGATCTGAGACAAATCTGAGGGAGATTTCGGTAGTGATAGATCCACTTTCGGTAGCGGGGCATCTCTTGCAACTCGTACTAGCTTGGGCGCAATCTTCAAGTAATCACTACCCGCAATAATCTTCTTTGCTAGCGCTGGCGGGAGCGAATCATCGGCATTGTGTGCAGCCTGCAAGGCATCTTCGACGGTTGCGAAACTATTTGCGATAACTGCAGAACCTTTTTCGCCTATGCCTTTAACACCCGGTAGACCATCAGAGGGGTCACCACGAAACATTGCAAAAAGATCATAACGATCACCAGGTATCCCGTATTTGTCTGCAACGTATTTGATATCGACTAAGTCGTGGTTTGAAATTCCCTTAGCTAGATAAACGACCTTGATATCTCGTTTGTCATCTACCATCTGAAAAAGATCACGATCTCCAGTCACAATCCGTATGGGACCTTTTTCTATTTCTGCATAAGTTGCCATCACATCGTCAGCTTCATAATCATCAACACCCACTACTGGTATTCCAAACAAATCTAGCAAATCCAAAAGTATTGGAATTTGTGGTGTTAGCGTTTCCGGCTCCTCTTCCCCATCTCCGTCCTCTTCCAGACGGTTTGCTTTATAGTCAGGAAAGATGTCCACGCGCCAACTAGGTCGCCAATCACCATCAAGGCAAGCAACCAGTCGATTTGGTTTATAAACGTTCATCAAGCGGGCGGTCATGTCGACGTATCCCCGAATCGCATTTACTGATGTTCCATCAGGTGCCAACAATGTGTCAGGCATACCGTAGTAGGCCCTGTACCAAAGTGAGGCGCTATCTAGAAGCATTAATGTCATATTTCCCCCATTAAGTATGCAACTACGCCACGGTCAATGCGCTTAACGGCGTCTTTGCAAACTGGACGCAATCTATCGCTAGCACCTGCAATTTGATTGAGTAGATCTATCAGTTGTTTGGTTGAGCGAACAAAATCGCCCACAGACATATCCGTTCCCTTAAGAACGCTATTAAGGGAATTAGCACTCGCCCACTTATAAGAAATGAAACAGAAACCAGCATCTGGTTCCCGTTGAGTTTTGACTCCAAAATTGCTTTCAATCTCTTCTATCGCAGCCCACAATGAAACAATCTCAGTAATAGTCGATTGAACTTTTTGACTAGGCATTTTGGGAGCTAAATTCTCGGCTGAGCGAGACTCAAAAATCATGCACGAGACAACTGAGAGCAACTCCGTGGCGTTGAGATCATCAAGTAATCCCCTGCGGATAGATTCAGTTAACAAAAGATCTGACTCAGCATAGATTTTCGTCAAGATCTTGCCTTGCGCAGTAGGTTTTTCGCCCTCGATATATTGCAGATGATCTAAAACGCGGCAAATTTGATCGAAGGTTTTAGCAATCACATGTGTGCGACTTTCAACTCGCAATGTGAGTCCATAGTTTTCCCGTGTTAGACGGCCAGCCCGCTCTGCAAGTCGGGCGTGATCTTCTCGTTCTGCGCATCCATGGGAGGGATGATTTTTCATCCCTTTTCGTAGATCTGCCAATTCGCCTTCCAAGTGACCACGCTGCCTATTATCAAAAGTTTTCCGTTGATCCCTGCGACTTAAAAGAACTTCAACTTCTTTGATCGATCGACGAAGCCGGGCATACTCAGAAAAATCACCAAGGTGGCATGTTGAATCGCGCACCAATTCTTCAACTGCTGATTCATTCTTACGGATTTGCCTTGTCAAACCCACAACAGCTCGATCTGCTTGGAATTGTGCGAATGAAGATTCAAGTGAGCGACGAGCACGCTCGCGACCAAACTGCGCAATCAAATTTATTGACATGTTGTATGAGGGTGAAAAGGAGGAACGCAATGGATATGTTCGGGTGGAGGCTAAACCTGCCGCCGATGCTGAATCGACAGTCGGTGACCATTGAATAACGGCATTGCCTTCAATATCAATGCCTCGGCGACCGGCACGACCAGTTAGCTGCGTGTACTCCCCTGGAGTAATCGGTACATGCGCCTCACCATTAAATTTTATGAGCTTTTCTAAAACAACTGTTCGTGCTGGCATATTGATACCAAGTGCCAAAGTTTCGGTAGCAAAAACAGCTTTGACGAGGCCTCGCTGAAATAGATCCTCCACTGCTCCTTTAAAACTAGGCAATAAGCCAGCATGATGTGCGGCTATTCCGCGCTCCAAAGCGGTCAGCCACTCTTTGAAGTTGAGAACTTCTAGATCTTCTTCGGCAATATTTTGAGTGTATTTGAGGGCGGTACGTTTAATCTCTTCTCGTTCTTCGGGTGAGGTCAAACGAAGGCCAGCATGTAAGCATTGCTTTACTGCAGCATCGCAGCCAATGCGAGAGAAAATGAAAGTGATAGCCGGTAGCAAACTTTCACCTTGCAACTTTTCAATTATGTCAGCTCGTGACAAACGATCACTCGGTTCTGCAAAGCGGCCCCGACGGTTTCTTCCCAGAGAGGCACGCCTGGTCATCTCCCTTTCGCGGTTAAGTACTTCAGGATTAATACGCCCTGGGGCATCGAACAGGTCGAGCAAACGGTTCCCGATTAATACATGTTGGAACAGCGGAATAGGACGGATCTCGCTGACGATTACTTCTGTTTCCCCGCGTACCTCACCAAGCCACTCACCAAATTCTTCAGCGTTCGAAACGGTTGCAGACAATGAGATAACTTGCACGCTCTCCATCAAGTGAATGAGCACCTCTTCCCACACCGCTCCTCTGAATTTATCGGCCAAGTAGTGAACCTCATCCATAACAACACAGCCAAGATTGGTCAGTGTGTTAGATCCTGCATACAACATGTTGCGCAGAACTTCAGTAGTCATCACAAGAATATCTGCATCACCATTAATACTGGTATCACCGGTGAGTAAACCGACTCTATCTTCACCAAATTTTGCTACGAACTCTGAGTACTTCTGATTTGATAGCGCCTTTATCGGAGTTGTGTAAAAACACTTTTTACCTGCTTGTAACGCAAAGTATGCAGCGAACTCCCCCACAACAGTTTTCCCGGCTCCAGTTGGCGCTGCCACCAGAACACCTTTACCTTCTTCGACCGCGTGACATGCAGCTATCTGAAAAGGATCAAATTCAAATTCAAAGGTCAGTAAAAAGTCAGTCGTAATTGGATGCTGACCCCGTAACTTGGCCGCGGCGTAGCGCTCTGCTGGCGTTGTCATGCGACCCACGTTTGTGCGGCGTCGTGAATGCATTCGGCCGCAACCGGCAGTTGGCCGATCCGTTCCCCATCTGCATAAGCGATAGCAGCTGACTCGATACGAACTGACTTACTACGAACAATTTCAACGGCTGGATGGGAAACATGTGTTCCGGCAAAGACTTGAGGGAAAACCTTTATGAACTCGATCTTAGAGATCGGATGCAAAACCATCACATCAAAATAGCCATCGGTGATTTGAGCACTTGGGCAAACGAGCATTCCGCCCCCATAAGACTTTCCGTTGGAAACTGCAATCAGCATGGCCTCAGTTGATATGGTCCGATCATCCAGAGTGATTTCATAATGCCTCGGATTAAAGCGTGGAAGCTCCATCGCGATAGCCGCGTTGTACTTCATAGGACCTTTGGGCCATTGCATCGTGTTAGCTTTTTCGTTAACGATTGAGTCAAAACCTGTCGACAAGATCGCGCCAAACCATTCACCATCAACAAGGCCTAGATCAATAGAAGATGGTTGAGAGGTAGTCACTCTGGACAACTGTGCATCAACATTCTCCAAACTCCAACCTAAGGTTCGAACGAAGTCATTGCCGGTGCCAGCAGGGATGATTGTGAATGGAATTTGATGAGGCACTGCTATCTGCAAAATGATGTGCATCAGACCGTCGCCACCCACAGCGATCACACCCTCGCAATCGGGGTTCTTTTCAATGAAGGTTCGTAGATGATCACCCATGGCAATGGAAGAGTTTCCGGTAACTATTGTGAACACTATTTTATGTTGATTCAAATACCCGGCCACATATGTACCAATTGTGGTTCCTTTTCCATGACCTGAAACAGGATTTATCACTAGCGCCCACATGCGAGCACCCTATCGGCTAATCCTTAATGGATGTTGGTGCCTCAATCTCCATTGAGCCAGTTTCAATTGCAAGTTGTTTCTTGTCCCGTCGTTTATCCACCTGAACCGCGATTGCCCCCGCCATAAAATAAAGGACAATCAAAGGTGCTGCCAAGAGAACCATACTGAGCGGATCTGCAGTTGGGGAAAAGGCGGCGACCATCAGAAATATTCCAAAGACCCAACCCCGCCACGGCCTAAGAATGGTCTTGCCACGAAGGAAACCAATTAGATTAAAAGTAAGAAGAAAGATGGGAAGTTCAAAAGCTAAACCAACCAATAAAATTAGCCGAAGAACAAAATCAAGATAATCATCGAAGCGAACTAAGTTGCTTATTGAATCCGGAGTAAATCCAAAAAGCGCTTTTATCGCTACGGGTAAAATGAAATATCCAAGGGCGGCACCTAAAGCGAAAAATGGTGTTGCCGCAGCAACGAACAAAACGCTTGTACGTTTTTCTTTCCTATGCAGAGCTGGCGCAATGAAAGCCCATAATTGATAGAGCCAAAATGGTGCCGACACAATAATTCCTGCGAGTAATGCGACCTTAATTTGAAGATCCAGTGGACCTAAAACGCCACTGATATACAAAGCACCGCAACTGGCCGAACCGGCTTCTTGAGCGGCCTTTAGGTCGCACACTGGTTTAGCTAAGGTCGAAATAATTGGGTTATAGAAATACCAACCGCCACCAAAAGCAATCAGAACGGCTATAGCCGATCGAAGAACTCTTTTACGTAACTCTCGTAAGTGGTCAAGCAGAGGCATCCGTGCTTCATTTGCCGGCGCCATATATTTACTTCTCTGTTTTGTCGTTTTCTTCTATCGCGCCATCATCTGACTTCATTTCCTTCATTTCACTCTTGAAGATTCGCATTGAGCGACCTAGTGAACGAGCAGAGTCAGGCAAACGCTTAGCACCAAACAGAACGAGGACAACAATTAGAAGAATAACTATTTCTCTTGGACCTAAATTCATAGTACCTACCCCTTGGCTAATGATTAATCTAAGGCTACACCAGGGTCCACCGAGTGAAAAGTGGGAGTTACGCCTCTTTGTAACGATTTAGCATCAGTTGGGCTTTCTTGGCTATTTCGGCCCGAATCTCTTGAGGAGCGCTGAGGAGAACCGCCCCACCTGAGGCCATCACAGATCTTTCTATCCACTGCCGCGAATATGAGGACAGTTCGATTGAGGATCCAGTCGTTGAATGCTCAATCGCGAATCTCTCCGTCACATCTCGCGAAGGAGACATTATCTTGATTGAGAAACTGAGCTTCTCTGTACTGTCAATCTTTACCGGGAATTCTGGAGAAATATCTGCTGGCGTCGCCTGATCTATCCGATCAACTCGAAACTCTCGATAGTCCTTGGCGGTGGAACAAAATGCGTGCATATATTGATGATTATCAGATTCGTACAGATTCAGAGGCACGACTGTGCGCTCAGTGACCTGATCCTTATACAGAGAGTGATAGCGGATTTTCAAACCGCTATTTGTTTCGATCGCCTGTGCGATTGCGGTTGCTACTGCACCAGATGTGCTACCTACTACTGATAACTTGACAGGAAGCCCCAATATATCTGTCAGACGCTTGCGTAGTGACTCGGCAGCTGTCAACAGATCCTGACGATCACTGGGCAATGACGAGGCAATCAGATCCAGCCCTAACAGCAAAGCAACGCATTCTTGAAAGGTAATCGCTCTGGGCTTAGACAATGTTGAGGCGTTACCAATGCTTACGAAGCCAGATTCAAAATCAAGATTCATCAATTCAAGATGTGTATAGCCTGGCAAACCGCACATCCACAAAGTCATTAGGTCAGCGTTCATTTGCGCGGGAGTAACCTCAAAATGTTGAGCCAATTCTTTCAAGGCGATACCTTGATGTGTATTTATGTAAGGAACCAAGTCCAACAAACGGGCGGTTCGCGCAAGAGGCGCTGAAATACTTTTACTCATGATTATTCACTAACGCTTGCAATTGCTCGACAATATATTCGCGAAGCTCAGCGGGCTCATGAACAAAAACATCTTCACCATGCCAGAGAATTTCGGCCCCAAGTGTTTCCAAAGTGTGAATAGGGACCTTAATCTGATCCCACTCCCCTAGATCTTTTACAGAGATTGCGAGCCTGCGTAGGGCATATCCCTTACCTTTGCGAACATCAATAACAGCCGATCTGTTACTTACTCTTGTATCGGCTTCACTCAGTTCGAAAGAGACGGGAAATTCAAAAGAATCCTTGTTCTTGCCCTGCTTTATTACGCCCTGGACTCTATCTAGTCGAAATGTGCGTACCTCCTGAATTTCTTGGTCCACTCCGGATACGTACCAAAACCCCGATCTGTTAGATAAGGCAAATGGAATTATGGTGCGCTCCTGTGATTCTAAATTCGTTGCGAGATAATCAAAGATTAAGAAATCTGAGCTTGCGATCGCCGCGGTCACAGTTTCTAAGTCTGCAGAACTGTTTGAAAGTTTCGGCGACAATCCTGGAATGTCGATTGGGTCGGCAGGAACTCCAATTGCGCTAAGTTTTAGGATTGCACTTTGCGTTGCATCGGCAAAAGCTGCACCTTGCCAAGCATCTGCAGCAAGAGACAGGAGTGAGATCTCAGTGGGCGTAATTTCCCCCAAATCTAGTTGATAATTTTCAGACCGTACGCGGTAACCAGCTTCATCATTAAAAATTGGATCAAAACTTCCTACCTCGATCGTGATGCCTAATGTTCTCAAGTCATCCTTGTCTCGTTCAAACATTCGCTCTTTTGTTTCAGCACTGCCCTCATATCCTTGAACTGTCCTAAAGATTTCAGACTTTGTGAGATATCGTTGAGTGGCAAGTAAAGCGATAGTCAGGTTAATTAACCGCTCAATCTTCCGAGACACCGTATGCGCCTTTCGCTGGTCGTCTGCGACGAGCAAGAACTTCAACACCTGGTGCCATACGGCGACTTTGAATCAAAAATCCGGTGTGGCCGATCATTCTTTGCTGTGGTCGAACGGCCAAACCTTCGTGATGCCAACCGCGAACAAGAGTTTCCGAGCTTTCAGGTTCGGTGAAGCGTCCATCTTCTTTAAGGGCTTCGGCGGTGGCAGATAATTGAGTAGTTGTAGCGACATAGGCTAAGAAAACTCCACCTGGACGAAGTGACCTTGCGGCGATGTCCACGCACTCCCAGGGTGCCAACATGTCCAGGACCACACGATCATATTCAGAATCAAAGTTCTGGTCTTGTAGATCGCCTACAACCAAACTCCAGTTGTCGGGCGGACTTTCGAAATATGCATCAACATTTGAACGAGCATTGTCGGCAAAGTCTGTTCGTCGCTCAACTGAGTGGACTTTGCCTGTGGGACCGGTGGCTCGCAATAGCGAAATCGTTAAAGCGCCACTGCCAACTCCAGCTTCCAGAACTCGGGCCCCTGGATAAATGTCTGCAACACCAATAATCATCGCTGCATCCTTTGGATACACAATTGTTGCACCGCGTGGCATTGTTAAAACGTAATCGGCGAGCAATGGTTTAAATGCGGTGAATTTTAATCCAGCAGTTGTGCTGACCACTGATCCCTCATGCATGCCAATCAGGTCATCATGTGTTATCCAACCCTTGTGAGTGTGCCACTCTTTTCCAGGCGTAATCGTAAAGCTGTAGAGCTTGCCTTTTGAATCGGTTAATTGAACACGATCACCGGCTCCGAAATACCCAAGATTAGACACGGGAGCATCTTAGGCGAAATTTATAGCGCAAGTACGAGTATCTTCAGCCAGGTGAGCAACGAACAGTCTTTGCGTCTATCCCCTAGCGCGGTCAGTGAGTATGAGAACTGTCCCCAGCAATACAAGTACCGCAAGATAGATAAGTTGCCTGAACCACCTTCCTTAGATGCCGAACGCGGAACCTTAGTGCACACGGTGCTTCAAGATTTATTCGAAATTCCAGCCGCTGGGCGGACAATTGAGTCAGCAGTTGAACTATTGCCATCACGATGGAGCGCGCAACTAGCGGATAAACCAGCACTCATGGGGATGGTTACCAATGAAAAAGAATGGCTGGATCGAGCTTCGGCGTTGTTGAAAAGTTATTTCTCCTTAGAAAATCCAACGACCTTTGAAGCCACGCATCGTGAAATGCATTTAGAAAATGATTTCGATTCTAATATTTACTTGCACGGATATGTAGATCGCTTGGATGTTGCACCTACCGGTGAAGTCAGAATCGTCGATTACAAGACCGGTAAGTCTCCCAGACCTGGATGGGAAGAAAAGGCTCTGTTTCAACTTCGCGTGTATGCCTTGTTGTATTGGAAAAATAATGGAGTACTCCCCCGCCTACTGCAACTGATTTACCTCGGTGATGGAAAATTAGTCAAAAGCAATCCGACAATGGCCGAACTAGAATCTACTGAAAAAGTATTACGCCGAGTGGCAAAGGACATTTTTGTTTCCATCGAAAAAGAGTATTGGCCAGCAAAACCATCACGTCTGTGTGATTGGTGCTACTTTAAAAGTATTTGCCCCGCTCATAACAGTTAAATTGTGGAGGAGAAGTCACTCTTGAGCTGGCTTAACTTCGAATAAGACAACTGCTCCAAAGATTTTATGACACGAATTCTTTCTGACTCAGCTACAGAAACTAAGTGCGGAACCGCGATTAGGAATGCACCACTCGCTTTCGCCGCTGTAATCCCCGTGATCGAGTCCTCAAAAACTAAACAGTTAGAAATATCTGATCCGCTCTTTGATGCGGCCTTTAAATAACACTCTGGATCTGGCTTCGTCACCGCCACATCATCTGAGCTAATTGAGAAGGGAAACAAGTCATGTCCCAAGTTGTCGAGAACTGCATCAACAATATTTCTTGGACTTGCCGAAACTAGAGCTGTCTTGACTCCATGCAACTGTAGTTCGCGCACTAGCTCGATTGCCCCTGGCATTGTTGGCGTACTTCCGCGCATTCTTGCAACTTGTGTGTCTATAAGGGTCTGCGTGAAAAATTCCGGCGACTGTTTTTGTCCGCATTTGTCGTACATGTACTGACCGACCTTAGTAAGTGGTCCACCCAGGCATGCCACCTGATCTTCTTCTAACCAGGAATATCCAAAAGCTGCCGTCACTTCTGTTTCAGACTGGAGCCATTCTGGTTCAGAGTCCACCATGAGGCCATCCATATCGAAAAAAACCGCTTCGAAAAAATTACTCATCGATACTAATTGGCATTGAAATATTTTGCTTCAGGATGGTGAACGATGATTGCAGATGTAGATTGTTCGGGGTGTAACTGGAACTCTTCGGACAACTCAACGCCGATACGACCGGGATCCAATAACTCACATAACTGAACCTGCTGCTCAAGATCTGGACATGCTGGATAACCAAATGAATATCGTGAACCGCGGTAACCCTGGTCTAAAATTCCTTGTAGATCAGATGAATCCTCGGATTTTACTTCCAACTCTTCTCTCATACGAGCGTGCCAATGTTCGGCAAGGGCTTCTGTTAGTTGCACCGACAATCCATGAAGTTCCAAATACTCACGATAATTATTATCGGCAAATAGCTTTGCAGAGGCTTCGCTGACCGTCGAGCCCATAGTCACAACATGGAAGGCAACGACATCTGTCTTACCTGACTCCTTGGAAGCGAAAAAATCACTGATACACAAACGTCGATCACGACTTTGACGCGGGAATGAAAAACGCGTTCTCTCTTCACCTTTGTTGTCGCCTTCATGATGCAAAATCACCAAGTCATTGCCTTCGCTATAGCAAGGGAAATAGCCATAAACAACTGCGGCGTTTAACCAACCTTTAGATTGCACTTCATTGATGAGTGCACGCAAGCGCGGGCGTCCTTCTCCCTCGACCATGGTTTCGTACTCACCACGATTTCCCTTAAGCCCCCACTGGCCAACGAAAAGTGCTCTCTCATCAAGCATCCCTGCGTAATCAGATAATTGAATACCCTTGATAACGCGTGGACC
>Ga0209551_1001166_pt1 | contig 10134 bp, 8 predicted proteins | sample LauGreSuBDMM15SD_2_FD_187568 | JGI IMG/M metagenome (GOLD analysis project Ga0209551, IMG submission 187568) | Freshwater lake microbial communities from Lake Michigan, USA - Su13.BD.MM15.SD (SPAdes) (version 3) | ecosystem: Environmental > Aquatic > Freshwater > Lake | place: Lake Michigan, USA... | reverse complement strand
CTGGGAGCTCGGTGCTTTCTGCCAGTCTCGCTCCATACGGATCATCGATATTGATACACGCTAAATCTGCCATTGCAAAGTTAAAGAGCGCCGATTTTGCCGCAAAGTAACTTTCCATATCTCCGTGAAAATCTAAGTGATCTTGCGTTAAGTTTGTAAAGCCAGCGATTGCGAAATGCGCACCTTCTAACCGATGCAATTGCAGCGCATGACTTGAAGCTTCTATAACTAAATGGCGCATGTGGCGCTCTCTCATTACCGCCGCCAGCGCTTGTAAATCAGTAGCCTCTGGGGTTGTGCGCTTGCTAGCAAGAATTTCACTACCGATTCGCGTCTCCACGGTACCAATTAGCCCACATTCACGATGAGCTGCTTCAAAGATCTGATGTAGCAATGTGGTTACCGTGGTCTTGCCATTTGTCCCAGTGATGGCAATGGAACTTAGGTCGCGCATTGGTTCGGTATATAAAAGCGCCGCGATCCGACCGGCAATTAATCGTGGATCTTCCACGACCAATACCGGCAGATCTTTAATTAACTTGGCACCAGCTGAATCTGTAATTACCGCAATCGCTCCACGTTTTTTAGCACTTTCTGCAAATTCTGCACCGTGACGTTTTGCTCCTGGAATCGCGATAAATAAATCTCCAGGGATTACATCACCGTCGTTATGAGTAGCTCCGCTGACCGCGAGCTTAGCTAAATCCGCTTGGCTAATTGAGGTTTGTGCATTACAAGATTGGGCAATTTTGGCGAGGGTTAACGCCGGAGGGCTAAAAGGTCGCATCATCGCTTCCTTGCACTTGCCTGCGTAACTTTTGCCTCAGCTGCTTTGCTCTGCTTTTTTAGCAATTCGCTCTGCGTTAGCGCTACTGGTAATACCTTGGTTCCGGTTGGAGCGACATGTTCAGATTGGAGAACGAATGTCATGACTTTTTTAAAAACGGGGCCACCAAGTGAGCCACCATAATAAGCGCCTTTAGGATCTTGAATAGTTACGCTGATTACATATTTGGGATCATCCGCTGGTGCAAAGCCAATAAAGGATGCGGTGTAACCGCTATAGCAAGAACAATCTGAGTTGTAACGCATTGCAGTGCCAGTTTTACCGGCAACTCGATAACCTGGAATCGCAGCACTTGGCGCAGTACCGTTGCCTGATACAACGGACTCCATCATTATCCGCAATTGCTTGGCGGTCTCAGCGCTAATAACTCGTTCATTAAAACGAGAAACTGAGGCGGTGTACCTTCCTGATGCATCTGTAGTTCCAGCGATCACCGTTGGAGAGACTCGAACACCGTTATTAGCAATCGTTGCAAAGATACTTGTGGCCTGCATCGCCGTTAGCGCATAGCCTTGACCAAATGCCACAGTTGGGGCGGTGGTTCCAGACCAATCGCTAACTGGGCGGAATAGCCCAGCGGACTCACCTGGCAAACCTGAACCGGTAGATTTTCCAATTCCAAATTTAGTTAGATAGCTGTGTAAAGTATCGTTCGATAACATCTCGCCGATTTTTATTGTTCCTGTGTTGGATGAGACCGCCAAGATTCCAGAAGTTGTTAAATACTGCACAGGGTGAGGATCGTGGTCCTTGAAAGTTTCTCCACCGCGCTTGAGAGAATAGGGAACTTTCAGAACTGTTTCTGGAGTTATCTTCTTCTCCTCCAGCGCTGCTGCCAGAGTCATAACTTTTCCAGTCGATCCCGGCTCATAGACATCTTGAACCGATGGATTGCGCATTTGCGCTTCTGTGACTTTCTTAGTGTTATTTGGGTCAAAGGTCGGCGCAGTTGCGTGTGCCAAAATCTGTCCTGTTTTGGGATCCATAACGATAACGGTGCCACTTGAGGCGCGAGCTTTACTTACCGCTTTTTGAATTGCATTTGCTGCCACCCATTGCACATCACGGTCAATTGTCAGTCGAATGGTTGTTCCCTTTTCGGCGGCAATTATCTCCTTCTGTGATCCGGGAATTTCCGCTGCTAAGCCACGCGCGTATGAGTATCGGCCATCTGTGCCGCTGATGGTGGAGTTCATACTTGATTCAATCCCAGTTGCGCCAATGCCATCTTGACGGACAAAGCCAACTAGCGATGAGACAAGCGAGCCAGATGGATATTCGCGAATGTAATTTCTCTCAGAAAAGAAACCAACAATTCGCTTATCAAAGTTCTCTTTACTCAGCGCCGCGTTATATGAATCAATAGCGCTACTTAATTGGTGCCACACAGCCGGTTTAGCGCTCCTTGTAACTAGCGCGTAGCGCTTACTTCCAGAGATAGCGCTCTGAACTTCTGCCACAGTCATTCCCAGATATGGAGCGGCAAAGTTAGCTGTCTGAGCTGCATCGGTGATTAAAGTCTGATCAACCACAATATTTATCGCAGAGACGCTACGCGCAAAAGCCACCCCATTGATATCGGTGATTTCACCGCGCGCCGCCGGAATTGCGCGGGTTGATTCCATCTCGATCGCAGCCTTAGCGCGATATTCCCCAGCCTGAACAGCTTGAATTTGAATGAGTCGAGCAACAAATAATAGGAAGAAGAGAAAGATAAAGATTAATAAGATGCGAATCCGCGAAGCGGCGAGATTTAAATTACCCACCTTTGATTTCTCCATTTGCTAGCGCCTGATCGACTGCATCTAAATTAAGAAATACCGGAGACTCTGATGGGCGCATTCTGAGCCACCGCGCCTTCGCGGCCAGCGCCTCAGGAGATGAAGCGGCTTCAATCTGGCGGTTAATTGCTTCGCGCTGATCTGCCACAACTTTCGCTTCCGCCTTAAGTGCAGAGAGCTGGAAGGCATCTTGCGCCGAGAGAATATTCACGGCAAGAAGTATTAGTAGTCCAACTCCTGCAATTGCTGATAAGAAAGTTGCGAAGAAGCGATGAGTTGCTTGCGTTCCTTCGGAAACACTTGGTACCAATTTTAGAAATACTTGAACGGATTTCTCACTGAGCTTTTGTCGAGGCGCGCGTGGCGCCTTTAGCGCAGCCGAATTCAGTTGCGCCATTTATGCCGCCACCTTTTCAATTGCCCGCAGCCGCACTGAGGCTGAACGCGGATTGGTAGCTAACTCTTCATCAGTTGGTGTCTCACCAGATTTTGAGACCATTGCAAACTTTGCGGCAAATTCTGGAAGATCAACAGGTAGGTTGCGTGGACTCTTAGAAGTGGAACGTTCCACAAAGATCTCTTTAACGATTCGATCTTCCAGTGATTGGAAGGAGAGAACAACTACACGACCTCCGATAGTTATCAAATCCAGCGCAATCGGCAGAGCGCGAGTAATCGCTCCGAGCTCATCATTTGCTTCAATACGCAGCGCTTGGAAGGTGCGCTTAGCCGGATTACCACCAGTGCGACGAGTCGCTGCAGGAATGCTCTCTTTAACTAACGCGGCTAATTCCTGTGTTGAGTTAAGTGGAGCTTTGGCGCGCGCTTTTATAATGTTTTCAACAATGCGGGTTGCGAATTTCTCTTCGCCAAAAGTCCGCAAGATTTTGACTAGCGCACCCGGTGCATAAGTATTTACGATCTCTGATGCTGTGATTCCACGGCTGCGATCCATCCGCATATCAAGTGGCGCATCTTGGGAGTAAGAAAATCCGCGATCTACCTCATCGAGTTGGATTGAAGAGACTCCAAGGTCAAATAGAACTCCATTTACTTCGTCAATTCCGTGCGCTGCAACTACTTCACCAATCTGATCAAAGACTGCGTGAGCGCTCTTAAAGCGATCGCCAAAGCGCGCCAGACGTGCACCTGCGCGCTCTAACGCAATCTGATCGCGATCAATGCCGATCACAGTGAGGGTTGGAAATTTTTCAAGTAGGGCCTCGGTATGTCCACCTAAACCAAGTGTGCAATCAATGATTACTGGTTTTTCATTTAGCAAAATTGTTGGGGAGAATAATTCAATGCAGCGATCTAGCATTACAGATATGTGTTGCGCACTTGCATCGTTCATTTACTCCCCCATTTCCTTTTCTTGTAAATTTAATTGTTTGCTTTGCTTTTAACTCATCTCTCATCTCTGGTCACCGCCGGCCGACGGATCTAACGAAAGTGACACCGGGGAAGGGGTGTCACTGCCGGCTTTAGGTCGGCGGTGGCCACAAATGAGAGCGCTATTAAGTTGTTATTTAGTTGTTTTAAAAGAGGCCGGGAAAGATCTCCTCTGAAACTTCAGCAAAACCCTTTTCGCGATCTGATAGATATGAATTCCAAGAAGTGCTATCCCAAATTTCAACGCGAGTATTTGCACCGATAACAACGCAATCTTTTTCAAGTCCGGCATATGTGCGAAGACCAGCAGGAATAGTTACGCGACCTTGGCGATCAGGAATTTCATCGTGCGCGCCGGCAAACATCACGCGCATGTAATCGCGCGCATTCTTTGAGGTAACAGGTGCTTGGCGCAGAGTTTCAGTGATCGTTGCAAATTCAGTAGATGGAAAGACGTACAAGCAACGCTCTTGTCCTTTGGTAATTACCAAGCCAGCAGAGAGCTCTTCGCGAAATTTCGCAGGAAGGATTAAGCGGCCCTTCTCATCGAGGCGCGGCTCGTGGGTGCCAAGAAACATCTCTTCTGGCCCCCTTCCCCAGGTTCCAGCGCGGGAGATCCCGCTTAATCCCCCACTTTACTCCACTTTCCTCCTTTTTCAACCACCTTTCGCCACTTTTCTCCCATCACAGCCCCAGCGCTCCCCAACTAATTTCAAAGGGATTTGGGCATGAAAAAAGCCCCCGCCAATTGCGAGGGCAAAGATTAGGTTGTGGCGTTAGCCGTTATTTCGTTGATCCCAACGATCTTCCATTCCCTTGGTAAAGCCCTGAGTGAATGAACGGCGAGCGCGCTTTGGTGAGCGACCTGCCTGGCCGAGCTTAGATTTACCGGTAGTTGCACCGTTAATCAGCAGGATTACACCAACGAGGGCAACCAAGAAGCCGCCTACGCCAACCAGGGTCAGCTGAGCGACCAGTCCGGCGAAGAGGATGGCAAAGCCGCCGAGCAAGGCAGCGATGGCGATACCGATTGATGCGCTAAAACGCGAGGTTGTGCCACTTAGCGTTGAGACAAGGCGCGGGTCATCAGCAGATAACGCCTCTTCCATCTCGGCAAGGAGGCGTTGTTCGCGATCAGAAAGTGCCATATCCCCACAATAGAACATCTTTGCGCCAAGGGCTAGTTGATCTTCAATCACCTTAATCTGCGTGGTCTTCTTCCTGATCCCCTGGCTTGATCAGACGCCCCGGACGTACGCTGCCACGCCCAAAGCGCGCTTTCGCCTGATCTATCGCACTCTCCGCTTCACGCCAACCCTTTTCGCGCGCCCCTAGGACTAGTTGTTCTGGCGAATCCTCCTGCAGATTCTCAAGTGAGACTCCGACTAAACGCAGCCGCGCACGCTCGATCTTTAGCGCCAGATAGAGCGACTTAACTACTTCATAAACCTCGTGCGTGCCATCGATTGGTAGTGGCAAAGTTTTCGAGCGATTAATAGTTGAGAAATCTGCAAAGCGCACCTTGATCGAAATCGTCTTGGCAAATAAACCTTTCTCGCGCAATCGCGCTGTTGATCTCTCCGTCATACGCAGAAACTCTTGCAAGATTTCAGTTGGGTTATCTAGATCATTGGGAAAAGTTTCAGCGGAGGAAATACTTTTATCTGGCTCCTCTGGCGTTACATCACGATAGTCGCGCCCCCAGGCAAGTTCATATAAAGATGCACCGGCAGCATCACCGAGTGCGCGAATCAAAGTAGCGCGCGGAGTGTTTGCGATATCGGCCACCGTGTGAAGTCCGAGTCTTTCCAGTTGTTCGGCGGTCTTTGGACCAACTCCCCAGATTGCGCCAACCGGAAGCGGATGCAGAAAGGTAAGTATGCGATCGGTGGTTATCTCAAGCATGCCATTTGGTTTGCAGTGTTGCGATGCTAACTTGGCGATAAATTTGGAGGGAGCGATTCCGACCGAACAAGTAATGCCCTCCTCTTTCTCAACGCGGGCACGAATGGCAGTTGCGATCTCACGTCCAGTGCCGAGTAATTTACGGGCACCTGTGACATCAAGAAATGCTTCATCAAGTGAGATCTGTTCAACTAGTGGAGTGTATGCGGCAAATATTTGCATTACCCGTTCTGAAATTTCTGAATATCGGTGATGATCAGGTGCAACAAAGATCGCTTGTGGCGCCATTCTCTGGGCGCGACCCACGGGCATGGCAGCACGTATTCCAAATTTACGGGCGGCATAGTTTGCAGATAAGACAACACCGCGTGCGCCAGCGCCAACTACAACTGCCTTGCCGCGAAGTTCGGGGTGATCGAGTTCAGCAACAGATGCGTAGAAAGCATCCATATCTACATGCAAAATCGTTGCCTGCGTCATCTCTGAATCGCTTGCTGTACTAATTGGCGCGACCATTTTTCATAAGCTGCCCGTAGATCCCAAGCGCCATTGGCGTTGATAGAGATGCCACGATCACCAGTTCTGCGAGTTTTGCCACGGACTAACAATATGGATGAACTGTAGAGAGTGGAAGCAAATCCCTCTTGGGCATCAGAGAAAAATGTGGAATCGGTACATCCATAACCATCATCGAGAGTTAAGAAGATTACGCGCCGCCCCGAACGCACTGGTGGGGTCTGCATCGCGACTTTAATTCCTGCCACAAGTACTTCACTCTGAGATCGCAGCAAAAGTAAATCTGAAGATTTAACTGCACCGATCGCATTTAGAAATGGTGCATAGAACTCGAGCATATGGTGGGTGATATCCATTCCTAAACGCTCTACCTCATTGCGAACCTTTTCAGCAGGCCCCATTGCAGGCAAACCACTTGCCTCCACATCAGGAGGCGCAAAACCAAAGACCATCTGAGATCCGCCAACTTTGGCAACTGGTGAGCGAGTTAAATCAGATAAGTGCAGCAATAAATCGCGGTGGTTGATCGCGCCATCCTTTAGTGAATGCACCTGGTCAAGCGCGCCGGTCATAATTAAAGTTTCGATAACTGGGTGCGATGCACCTGATCTGCGATAGAAATCAGCGAGGTCCAGATAGGGACGGCCCGCGATTATTGAAGCGACTTCTTTATCACTAATTCCGGAGACTGAAGTTAGCGCGATCCGCACGCTCTCGCCGCCGCCTTCATTCTTTTCTACTGTGTATTGACTGCCTGAAAAATTAATATCTAGCGGTGCTAAACCAACGCCAAGTTGGCGCGCTTCATCAATCATTAAACGCTTGGGATACATACCTGGATCATGGGTTAAGACACCTGCGATAAATGCTGCAGGATAATGAGTCTTTAAGTAAGCAGATTGATATGTCGGAAGTGCGAAAGCTGCCGCATGCGCTTTACAGAAACCAAAGGATGCAAAGGCGCGAAGGACCTCCCAGATTTCAGTAATGATGGTCAGCTCATAACCGCGGGCGGTTGCGGCAGGAAAGAACCAATCGCAGACTTCTTGTTGGCCTTCCTTGCTGCCTAAAGCGCGCCGTTTTTCATCGGCAGCAGCAAGTGAGATACCAGTCATCGCTGCGATAATCGAGATAACTTGTTCGTGAAAGACGACGACACCTTCGGTCTGCGCCAAGATCGGATAAAGATCGGGGTGGATTATCTGTGCGCTGGTCCAGCCGTGGCGAGCGTTGAGAAAGGGCCTGATCATGTCACTTTTAACTGGGCCAGGGCGAAAGAGTGAGATATCAATTATTAAATCGCTAAAAGTTTTCGGGGCTAACTTGCCGATTAATTCGCGCTGTCCAGGGCTTTCGACTTGGAAGATACCTAAGGTGCGCGTTGATTGGATTAACTCATAAGTTGGCCCGTCATCAAGTGGCACAGCATCGATATTTAAATCAATATCAGCAACGCGTTTTATCTCATGTACAGCATGCGCAATCGTCGATTGCATCCGCACACCCAAGATATCTAGCTTTAATAACCCAATTTCTTCTACGCCATCTTTATCAAATTCCACCATTGGATAACCGCTGGCGTTAAATTGCACTGGCGCGCGATCTAAAAGACCGGCATCAGATAAAACAACTGCGCAAGGGTGCATCGCTAAATGGCGCGGCAAGCCATCCAGGCGCTGTGCCAACGAAATCGCCATCACAGTAAGGGGCGCCGATAAGTTAAGTGAGCGAAGTTCCGGAAGTGATTTAAGAGTTGCCTCAATATTGCGGGCGCGGATATGTGGCAGAGATTTGGCGATTAGATCTATCTCCATCGCCGGCAGGCCAAGTGCTGCCCCAACATCGCGAATCGCATTTCGTGCGCGATAGGTGTCGACCATAGAAACAGTTGCGCATCGCGAAAGCGCTTGTGGGGATTGCCAATCAGTATCCCCATATTTTTTAAAGACCAAGTCATAAATTTCTAAGCGGCGCGCAGATTCCACATCTATATCAATATCAGGTAGCGCCCTGCGCAGAGGTGAACAGAAACGCTCCATCAATAAACCGTGTTGCATTGGATCAACACCAGAGATACCAAGCAGATGACAGATCAAGGAACCGGCACCGCTCCCACGTGCTGCCACCCGAATATTTTTCTCTCGCGCCATATCGGTGATATCGGCAACGGTTAAGAAATATGGTTCGTATCCCAGTGTGGCAACAGTGGCGAGCTCATCATCTAAACGCGCTCGTGCTTTATTGATTGTGGCTGAATCGTTGTAGCGCCAGTTGATTCCAGATTCACAACGGGTGCGCAGCAAGGTGCGCATCGCACTTGCCGAATCTGCACCGACTATGTGGGCCTCAGGTAAGTGGATACCGCCTAAACCAAGATCGCGTTGTGGCGACAGGAGTGCGCGCTCGGCCCATTGGCGAGTTGTATTTAAAAGATCGCGTGGGGTGCGCTCACCTGCTGCGCGCGCGATTTCAGCAGCGAGTGAAACCATTTGATCATTTGATTTTAAATAGCCTTCGGCATTGCGCCGTTCTAGGTGGCGTTGATGTAACGGAACTAATTGGCGGGCACAATCTAAAATATCGGCAACTGGTCCATCTGCCCCATCGCGCATCCGCACCGCATTTGTGATCACCGCATCAATATCGTGATCGCGCGCAAAGATAAGTGATCGCACCGCATGTCCAGTTGAGAAAGGGCCATTGCCCGCAACTAAGTGCGATACGCAATCTATGGCGTGATCGCCAAAGAGTGACCGGGTCCTATTAAATATATCAAGTGCGATATCACTGCGGTGTAGCGCTAGCGCTTGGCTAACTGGTGATTCTGGGCCATGCAGCAAATGCAGTTGAGTTGAGTACTGGCTAAAGCGTTGCAAGAAATCTAAAGTCAGAATCGGTGTGCGATCGGCGGCGTTCATATTAAGACCGCTTAGCAAACGCACTAGTGCGCGCCATCCCCCATCGCCGTGGGCCAAGATGGTCACACGCGGTAAATCTTTAGCAGGAGCACTTTTAAGATTGGGGTCAGCTAATAAATCAATAGCCAGGTTTATTCCAATAATTGGTGCGATACCAAATTCCAGACAAGCGCTAGCAAAGCGGATCGCACCTGATAAACCATCGCGATCGGTGAGGGCGAGCGCCGGTGATTCAAATTGCGCGGCACGTTCTACAAGATCGCGCGGTTGGGTGGTGCCGTATTTAAGCGAGAAAGCACTTGATGTGCGCAGGTGTATAAAACTCATCTTTAACTCAAACCCTGAATCAAACCTGTTTTACGATCCAGGAACCTGTGATCTCATCGCGTTCGAGTTGAAAGGTATTTAAAGCACCGATAGGCGCAGCTTCTACGGTCCATAAAGCACGCGCACCATCATCAGGGCGATAGATGCCATCGCTAACCCGGTTCCACCAACCGCCTGCTTCACACCAACGCGAGAGGACAGCGTGGATACGAAAGCGTTTGCCGCGGAAGGTAAATTCAATGGGTGTAGCCGCTCCATCTGAGATGACATCGTGAGCGGGAGCAACTTCTGGGACTGACATTTTTACGCGCCTCAAGCCTTCCTGTGGATATTCGAACAAGTGTTCGAAAAGTAACCCAAGGCTCTGACATTGGCAAGGCGCGCACCACGCCACGCTCAAGATAGTTGAAAGTTCAACTATCTCCCCTACACTTACCCGAGTCAGAGA
>Ga0209551_1001164_pt1 | contig 10136 bp, 7 predicted proteins | sample LauGreSuBDMM15SD_2_FD_187568 | JGI IMG/M metagenome (GOLD analysis project Ga0209551, IMG submission 187568) | Freshwater lake microbial communities from Lake Michigan, USA - Su13.BD.MM15.SD (SPAdes) (version 3) | ecosystem: Environmental > Aquatic > Freshwater > Lake | place: Lake Michigan, USA... | reverse complement strand
GACTTAATTATAGCAAATAATACGCAAATCATTAAAAAAGATTGCAATGGGGAATTTCATTTTAACGGAAACTTCAAAAATGCAGCCGATTTAGAAGTTGCCTTACAATCACTTTCCAAAACGACTTTTGCTGATCAAGTTCAAAATGAGCAGAAATCAATTTTACAAGCTTTTGAGACCATCTTTAACCACAAATCATTCACGGGTCGGTCTGGAACTTTTTATGGCTACGAAGGCCTAGGTTCTATTTACTGGCACATGGTTTCTAAATTGCAATTGGCAGTTCAAGAATGTTGCTTGAAAGCGGTTGAAGAAAATCAATCTGCTGAAATTATCGGACGATTATTAGCACATTATTACGAAATCAATGAAGGCATTGGCGTACATAAATCTCCCGCTTTATATGGTGCATTTCCAACGGATCCTTATTCCCACACACCTGCTGGAAAAGGTGCTCAACAACCTGGTATGACTGGACAAGTGAAAGAAGATATTCTATCGCGTTTTGGTGAATTAGGTGTTTTTGTAAAAGACGGAAAACTATATTTTAATCCATGTTTGTTGCGCAAAAATGAATTCCTGTTAGAACCAAAAACATTTAATTATGTTGATAGAAATTACAACTCTAAAAGTATCGATTTGAAACCAAATTCGATTTGTTTTACTTATTGTCAAATTCCAATTGTTTATACAATTTCGAATCAAAAAAGTATTGAAATTCTGTTTAATGACGACAAACATATGCATTTTGAATCATTAACGATTGATTATGACACGAGCAAACAAATTTTTAAAAGAACTGGAGCAATCAGGCAAATTAATGTAAGTGTTTTAGTAAGTGAATTGAAATAATCAAATGAAAAACGAAAGTCCTTTTTATATTAAATCAACAATAAAATCTATTGCTTTTGTAGTAGTAATTTTACTTGTGTTTTCGTTTAAAACGGAGGTAAAAAAGGTCAATCATGCACCAAATGCAAAAAAAGTGACCGCAAAAGAAATATTAGGCAATCCAAACTATTTAGCCATTTCATATGGCGGATATAGAAAAAACACTAGAGATGTTCAGCCAACAATTGAAGAAATCAAAGAAGATTTAAAAATTTTATCAGCTTGTAAAATAAAAGTTATTCGCACCTATAATGTTCACTTAGCAGAAGTTTCAAATGTTTTAAAAGCAATTACAGCTTTAGAAAAAGAGGATTCGAATTTTGAAATGTATGTTATGCTCGGTGCATGGATTGACTGTGAAAATGCTTGGACCAACCTTGCCCCTAATCACAATGTTGAAAGCAAAAGAAATGCAGTAGAAATTGAAGAAGCAGTCCGTTTAGCGAACCAATATCCTGAAATTATTAAAATTATAGCCGTTGGAAATGAAGCGATGGTGAAATGGGCGACGAATTATTATGTTCACCCTGACGTAATTTTAAAATGGGTAAATCATTTACAGCAATTAAAAAATAACCACCAACTATCCAAAGATTTGTGGATTACATCTTCAGACGATTTTGCCTCTTGGGGTGGCGCCGACGATAGTTACAAAACGAAAGATTTAGAAGCTTTGATTAATGCGGTAGATTATGTTTCGATGCATACTTATCCTTATCATAATTCACATTACAATCCCAATTTTTGGAAAACTCCTCAAAAAGAAGCTGGTTTTACTGATATTGAAAAAGTAAATGCTGCCATGCAGCGCGCATTAGACTTCGCAAAATTGCAGTACAACACCGTAAAAAAATATGTCAATAGCATCAATCCAAATAAACCAATTCATATCGGAGAAACTGGATGGGCTTCTAGTTCCGATGGAATATATGGAAATGAAGGTTCAAAAGCTTCCGACGAATACAAACAAGCACTTTTTTATAAGGCAGTGAGAGCATGGACCAACAAAGAGGGTATTTCATGTTTTTTCTTTGAAGCATTTGATGAGCCATGGAAAGACAGTAAGAATCAACTGGGTTCAGAAAATCATTTTGGACTTTTCACTGTAGAAGGAAAAGCAAAATATGCTTTATGGGAAAACGTCGATAATAACACCTTTAAAACTTTGCAACGCGACGGAAATGAAGTTACTAAGACTTTCAGTGGAAACAAAGAAGCAATGTTGAAAATGGTTCAAATTCCGCCTAGCAACTAAATAGTATGAAAACAATCAACCGCCTATTTTTCATCCTAATCATTTGCACATTGTACAATTGTACAAGCAAAAAAAGCGCCTTAAATTTTGAGGTTTATGAAACTTCCGCACAAGGAAATTCATTAACGAAAATCAAAGCATTTTCAACCGAAAAAAACGCAGTTAAAATCAATCTTAATCCGAAAGTAAAGTTCCAAACTATTACTGGTTTTGGCGGCGCATTTACTGAATCTTCAGCTTATTTGCTTAATCGATTGAGTGCCAAAAATAGAAAAAAAATAATGCAAGCCTATTTTAGCGAAAATGGTGCAAATTATTCTTTGACAAGAACGCATATCAATTCTTGCGATTTTTCATTGAAACATTATGCCTACGATATGGTTGAGGGCGATAAAAACCTAGATTACTTTTCAATTCAAGAAGATCTGAAGAATCATTTAATTCCGATGATTTTGGAAGCTAAATCAATTTCAAAAGATGGATTCAATATTATTGCATCGCCTTGGACTGCTCCGCCATGGATGAAAGACAATAAAGCTTGGGTGGGAGGAAAATTATTGCCAGAATACAACGATACTTGGGCGCTATATTTTTCTAAATACCTTGATGCTTATAAAAAAGAAGGAATTGATATTTGGGGATTAACAGTTGAAAACGAACCTCACGGAAACGGAAACAATTGGGAAAGTATGTTATTTTCTCCTAAAGAGATGACAGATTTCGTTCAAAACCATTTAGGCCCTAAATTAGAAAAAGATGGTAAAGGAGAAGTGAAAATTTTTGGTTATGACCAAAATAGAGCTGGGCTTAAAGAATGGGTTGACGAAATGTACAAAGACGAAAAGTCTTCAAAATATTTTTCAGGAACAGCCATACATTGGTATGAAAGCACTTACGATTATTTTCCAGAAGCTCTGCAATATGCACACAACAAAGCACCACAAAAATTTTTAATTGAAACGGAAGGTTGCGTAGATTCTGAAATTCCAAAATGGCGTGATGACGATTGGTATTGGGAAAAAGAAGCAACCGATTGGGGTTGGGATTGGGCTAGTGAAAAAGAAAAATACTTACATCCAAAATACGCTCCAGTCAATAGATACGCAACTGATATCATTGGTTGTTTGAACAATTGGGTTGATGGATGGATAGACTGGAACATGGTTTTAGACAAACAAGGAGGTCCAAATTGGTTTAAAAACTGGTGTGTAGCGCCTATTATTGTTGATCCAGAAAATGATGAAGTTTACTTTACTCCTCTTTATTATACCATGGCACATTTTAGCAAATTTATTCGTCCACAAGCAGTTAAAATTGAATGTGAAATCGATGATAAAGAATTAATGGCAACTGCAGTTTCAAATCCAGATGGAAATGTTGTTTTGGTAGTTTTTAATCCAACAGCTGAAAAACATACACTAGAAATTCAATTAAATGATAAAAGAAATATTATTTCAATAGATTCAAAAGCATTACAAACTATCATTATCAAACCAAACTAACTATAATAATTTAAATTTCAAAATATGTCAAATAATAGCCAAAACAGGAGTGTCATGGTTCCAATGAGTCAAAAAATTGCTTTTGGACTTGGTATGCTAGCCAATCAAATGTTTCCTGCAGCACTAGGAATTTTTATGGTTGTCTTAGTAGAGAACTTAGGTATGCCTTCATGGATGTGGGGTGTTTTATTCTTTGTTCCAAGAATTGTTGATGCTTTTTTTGATCCAATTATGGGATTTATCTCAGACAATACAAAATCAGTTTGGGGCAGAAGAAGACAATATGTTTTTATCGGCTCAATCATCATGGGAATTGCCTTTATTATTATGTGGCAGTTGTATAGAGAAGACAGTGTGATGTACAACTTCACTTTTTTTCTCACATTTTCTTTAATTTTTCATATTGGTTTATCTATTTTTAGTGTGCCTTTTGTTGCGATGGGTTATGAAATGAGTGACGATTTTCATGAAAGAACAAGCATTATGGCAATTTCGCAATGGATTGGTCAGTGGGCTTGGGTAATTGCACCGTGGTTTTGGGTGGTGATGTACGATCCTTCTTGGTTTCCAAATGCCGATACCGCAACGCGCACTTTGGCGATTTGGGTTGGAATTGTATTTATGTTATTAGCCATGGTTCCGGCTGTTTTTATCAAAAGTAAATCAACAGAATTTGATGATACCCTAGAACCACTTACTTTCAAAACTATTGGCGGGAGTTTAAGAGAAATATTAAATAGTTTCAAAGAAGCATTTGCTAACAAAGCATTTAGAAAACTTTGTATTGCTACCTTTTTTATTTTTAATGCATTCAATACCGTTGCGGGATTTACATTTTTTATAGTAGTTTACCATCTTTTCAATGGTGATACAGCAGCAGCGGGAATTTGGCCTACACTTTTTGGATGTATCGGCGCTTTAGCAACCACTTTTATTGTTATTCCAACAGTGGCTTTGATGTCTAAAAAAATGGAGAAAAAAAGAGCTTTCTTATTATCGCAAGGAATTTCTGTTTTTGGTTATATTTTACTGTGGTTTCTTTTTATTCCCGGTAAACCTTATATGTTTTTATTTGCATTGCCATTCTTCTCTTTTGGAATCGGAAGTTTATTTACGCTTATGATGTCTATGACTGCTGATGTATGCGATATGGATGAGTTAGAATCCGGAAAAAGAAGAGAAGGCGTCTTCGGCGCTATCTATTGGTGGATGGTAAAATTCGGTTTTGCGATTGCAGGATTATTAACCGGTGTAATTATGTCTGTAGTTGCATTCAAAGCAGGAGCTCCAACACAACCAGAAGGAGCTGTTACCGGTTTAAGATTATTCTTCTCTGGTGTGCCAATTTGTGGAACATTGATTGCTATGTGGGTGATGAGAAATTATGACCTCAACGAGAAAAAAGCAAGGGAAATAAAGAACGAATTAGATATCAGAAAAGGAAAAATCTAATATTATTCTTATAGAAATTAGTTGCATTGTTAAAAAATGCAGCGATAAATGCTTTAAACGACCATGATTTGAATAAAAATAGCGGCTCTAAATTAAAAATAATTTAGCACCTACTGAACAATAAAATTAATGGGATGCTTTTGAATATTTATAGTAAAAAGCAAATAGCGAGAGATATTAGTAAATTTGAAACGGTAGATAATTAAAACTTAAATCTTCAACTTTTTAAATCTTACTATTGACTTAGTAATTGAACGATAATAACAGAATACTTTAAAAAAAAATCATGAAAAAAATAACGCTTTGCAAATTTCTTTTCTTACTACTTATTGCGGCTCAATTCGCAAATGCGCAGGTTGATGTCGTATACAATAATTTAGTTTGGTCTGATGAATTTAACAATGATGGCGCTGTGAATTCAAACAATTGGTTCCATCAAACGCAGCTTCCAGCTGGAGGGAATTGGTTTAATGGTGAATCTCAGCATTATACTAATCAACCTACAAATTCCTATGTAAATGCTGGTTTTTTAAACATTGTCGGAAAAAAAGAAACTTACACAAATCAAAACGTTACAAAAGAATATACTTCAGCTAGGTTAAATTCTAAATTTGCTTTTTTATATGGACGCATTGATGTTAGGGCAAAAATTCCAGTAAGTCAAGGAACTTGGCCAGCAATTTGGACATTAGGAAAAAATATTGATGAAGATGGCGCTTATTTTGATTCGCAATTTGGAACAACTAATTGGCCTGCTTGTGGAGAAATTGACTTGATGGAATATGGAATAACGCCTTCCCAACCCGTCAACTATATTCAAAGTGCCCTTCATACGCCATCCTCTTTTGGAAATACAACCAATATTGGAGGAGCAATCGCAAATAACCTTGGAACTGATTTCCATGTTTATTCCATGAATTGGTCACCATACCAAATTTCTTTTTTACTTGACGGAGTAGTTTTTTACACCTATAATCCAGCTGTCAAAACACCAAGTAACTGGCCTTTTACATCTGAACAATATATTTTATTAAACATTGCAATGGGAGGAGTTGCAGGAATAATACCGGCCAATTTTACGCAAGCCAAAATGGAAATAGACTATGTTAGGGTCTATCAAAATATTGATGTCGATACACAAAGTCCTACAAATTTTACTGCATCAATCGGCGCTGTGACAGGATCGACAATTGAATTATTATTAAATGCTACAGATAATTCTGGCACGGTAGTCTACAATATTAATTATGGAAGTACAAATTTATCATTTGCAAATCCTTCAGGTGTTCAAAAATCTGTCATCATTCCTAATTTATCTTCTAACACCAACTACAATTTTACAATCAATGCATCAGATGTAGCAGGAAATACAAGTGCTTTAAACCCTTTAACCTTAAATGCTACCACATCTAACATTTTGAGTTGCTCTGGTACAGGAATACAATCACAACAAGGCGTCTTTGCAGTTGGATATAATTATACTTTTGAAACTATTGGAACAGCTGTTAAAATCACTTTTGAAATGTTAGATACAGATAAGGTTGGTGTTGTTGCATTTTTATGGAAACAAAGTCCGTTTGCAGAAACACAAATGACCAACGTTTCTGGAAATATCTTTACAAAAACTATCACAAACCAAACTATCGGATCAACAATCAACTATGCCGTTAAATTTGCTTATGCAGGAGGCTTATCAACGACAACCTACAAATCTTATGTTGTTGGAAGCAATTGTACTTTGTCTACCAATTCGGTGAATGAAGTAGAGGAATTTTCATTTATCAATCCTGTAGAAGATTTTATTATTATCAATGCAAAAAATAAAATAGATAAAGTGCAAATTTATAATATGGTAGGGAATTTAGTAATGGAAACCTCGCTTAACACAGAAGAAATTGATGCAAGAAACTTATCTAATGGAATTTACCTATTAGCAGTGACTTCAGGGAATAACAGAAGCATCAAAAAAATGATAATAAAATAAGTGATATAACATGATTCAACTTTTTAAGAAAAGCACCTCCTTTTGAGGTGTTTTTTGTTGATTAGGACGAATGATTAATTTTTTCTTACATAATAAATGTTAAATTTTAAAATATATTTGTTTTTTAAAATTATAATACGCAATATTTGGATATAATTTAACAACAAAATAACAAAGCCTATACAATAAAATTACTTTTTAGAGAAAATCTCTTCTTATTTCAATTCAACTAAAAGGTAATCTTATGGCTAATGTTCAAACTTCAGACGCGTTGTTGGTAAAAAATTATATTGCTGGTGACGAAAATTCCCTTACATTTTTAATAGAAAAACACCAAACCAGAATTTACGGCTTTATCTATTCTAAAATTTCTGATAGAGATTTATCTGATGATATTTTTCAGGACACTTTCATTAAAGTGATTAAAACCTTGAAATCAAATTCTTATAACGAAGAAGGAAAATTTCTACCTTGGGTAATGCGTATTGCGCACAATTTAGTCATCGACCATTTCAGAAAATCTAAAAAAATGCCAATGTTGAGAGAAACTGAAGAATTTTCGATTTTTTCAGTTTTACAAGACAATTCAGAAACAATCGAAAATGAAATCATTTCACTTCAAATTGAAAATGATATAAAAAAAATCATCAAAGAATTGCCTGAAGACCAAAAAGAAGTTTTGATGATGCGCATTTATCAAGATTTGAGTTTTAAAGAAATTTCAGAATTAACAGGCGTTAGCATCAATACGGCATTAGGAAGAATGCGTTATGCAGTAATTAATCTAAGAAAAATAATTAACAAACATCAAATAATTATTACCAATTGACAATAAACTGATTTTTGTTGCGTTGTTTATTTAAACAAATAGCAATTATGGCAAAAATTTACTCTAAAAAACAATTTTCAGCTCCGAAAATGGAACCAAAAAAAGAAACCGTTTCTTTTTTATTAAATTACTCTAAAGCATTGAGCTTTTTAAAAGTGGGCAAACTCACGTTTGAAAACATTGCCAATTAAACTAAATCCCGTTACAAGCTAGCGGGATTTTTTTTGTAATATGCATTCAAAACAGATTTCCTGCCGATCGTTTTTGTAATGATGTCATCTTCTAACTTCCAACCTCTTGCCGGCGAAAATTCTCTTCCGTACCAAATGATTTGCAAGTGTAAGTCGTTCCATATTGCTTCGGGAAAAATGCGCTTTGCATCTTTTTCTGTTTGAACAACATTTTTCCCATTGGTTAAATTCCAACGGTACATCAACCGATGAATGTGCGTATCGACTGGAAAAGCAGGAAAACCAAATGCTTGACTCATCACCACACTTGCTGTTTTATGACCTACTGCTGGCAAAGCTTCTAAAGCTTCAAAACTTTGTGGTACTTCGCCATTGTATTTTTCAATAATGATTTCAGATAAACCATGAATGCCTTTAGACTTCATTGGTGATAATCCGCATGGGCGAATGATTGTCTTAATTTCTTCAACAGACATTTTCACCATATCATAAGGATTGTCTGCTTTCGCAAACAAAATTGGCGTAATTTGATTGACGCGAACGTCGGTGCATTGCGCAGAAAGCAAAACTGCAATCAACAAAGTGTAAGGATCTTTATGGTCTAAAGGAATTGGAATTGTTGGGTATTTTTCTTTTAAAGTATTTACTACAAATGAAACCCGTTCTTGCTTGGTCATTTTGTTGTTTTTTTTGGTAATGTGAAATTTAAAATAGGATTAGTTACGGGATTTGCGTTAGGGATTGAGTAATTGTTTGAGCTCTTTTTGTTCAATTGCCCAAAGCAATTGAACAAAAAAGCGAGTGCGAAAGCCCGACCCGAAGGGAAACGCCCAACTTTTGAAAACCTCACAATTTCATTTCTAAAATCAATGGGCTTCCAACCAATTTTTGCCTAATCCCATTTCTACTTCAAGTGGTACGTCCATAATGAAAGCGTTTTCCATTTCGTGTTTGATCATCGGTTGGATTTTTTCGAGTTCAGAATTGTGCACATCAAAAACCAATTCATCATGCACTTGCAAAAGCATTTTCGATTTCCAGTTTTCTGAAATTAGTTTTTTATGGATATTAATCATCGCAATTTTGATTACATCGGCCGCACTTCCTTGAATAGGAGCATTTACCGCATTTCGTTCGGCGCCACTTTTCACCATCATATTGGCAGAATTAATGTCTTTCAAATAACGTCTTCGTCCTAAAATGGTTTGCACATAACCATTTTCTCTTGCAAAATCGACTTGGTTTTGCATGTAGGATTTTAGTTTGGGATAAGTTTGGTAATAAGCATCTATTAATTCTGCACTTTCTTTTCTGGATAAAGAAGTTTGGTTGCTCAATCCGAAGGCAGAAACACCATAAATGATTCCAAAATTTACCGTTTTTGCGTTGCTTCGTTGTTCTTTTGTAACTTCTTCTAAAGGAACATTAAAAACTTTTGCTGCCGTTGATTTATGAATGTCTTCATTGTTCTTGAAAGCCAAAATCATATTTTCTTCCCCTGATAATGCGGCAATGATACGCAATTCGATTTGAGAATAATCCGCAGAAAGTAAAGTGTAATCTTCATTTCTAGCAATAAATGCTTTTCGAATCAATCGACCTCTTTCGGTACGAATTGGAATATTTTGCAGATTTGGATTGTTAGAACTCAATCTTCCGGTGGCGGCGACAGTTTGCATATAATCTGTATGCACTCGACCTGTTTTTTTATCCACTTGATTAGGCAAAGCATCAATATAAGTGCTTTGCAATTTCACCATCTGCCGCCAATCGAGAATGTCTTTAACAATAGGATTATCGTTGGCGAGGTACGAAAGTACTTCTTCGCCTGTGGCATATTGCCCTGTTTTGGTCTTTTTTTGTTTTGTGCCTCCGATTTTTAGTTTATCAAACAAAACATCGCCCAATTGTTTTGGTGAGGCCAAGTTGAATTTTTCTCCGGCAGTTTCGTAAATTTTTTGTTCTAATGCAGCACTTTCTTTTTCCATTTCTATTGACATCGCATTTAAAAATGGCACATCAAGATTAATTC
>Ga0209551_1001162_pt1 | contig 10140 bp, 3 predicted proteins | sample LauGreSuBDMM15SD_2_FD_187568 | JGI IMG/M metagenome (GOLD analysis project Ga0209551, IMG submission 187568) | Freshwater lake microbial communities from Lake Michigan, USA - Su13.BD.MM15.SD (SPAdes) (version 3) | ecosystem: Environmental > Aquatic > Freshwater > Lake | place: Lake Michigan, USA... | reverse complement strand
GTTCAATTTAAAGTATGTCATCGAGAGGATATGGATTTACTGAGAGAATTGTCGGGAGTTCGGATGGATAAAAAAAATGTTTCTCCAGATAATTCCTCTTACGTTTTCTCTTCTATTTTGAAATCCGTCTTACGAAAAGCAAGTTACTTTTTCGAAATGCCGATTAATTATTTTTGTTACCCATTAATGATCAAACGTCAGAATTCTGATCATTGGATTGGAAAAATACAAGAAATGATTCCCATTTCGTTCTATAATAATTCATTGTAATTGTAATGTTAATATATTTATTTCTTGCTTTTCTTGGTTTTATTATTTTTCATTATAACTTTCAATCCAGCGTTGAGTCTTTTTATTTGTTCCGCATTATAACATCCTGATTCCGCGCCTTCCGATTTCAATGCTTTTTTCAACACAATATTCATTTTCTTGTGAAATCCGTTTTCGATCTCTTTTGTATTGACATTCGGAACATTGGTGCAAGAAGGATTACAATTCGTTTTCTCGCACATTTTTTGTACTTTATTTTCCATGTTTTTGATACATTTTTTTATATTATACGGCTTCTTTGACCCTAAACCTTTTGCCACTATTTCAATCACTTTACATAATTTTGGGAATTTCACCCTTACTTTTTTAGTGATATTATTCTTGCAAAACTTCCGATTACATTTCGTTTGACTTCGACTCTTAGACATATTTATACTATATCCGATCATATTTTTTCTTGTTCGATTATTGCAAGAAAAAATATATTACTTACCTATTTACCGTTTCATTTATCCACTATTTATTTCTTGCCTTTAGAAACCGTCTTTTTCGCAGAAGAAGATGTCCCCATTTGGATTTTCTCTCGTTCTCCTTTATATGCCAAGTATTTCTTCTCGAACACATCCAAATCGTTCGACCACATTTTTGTAAAGGAAGTCGCAATCAACATTTTGAGTTTGGATTCCATTTCCGCTTTTTCTCCCATGATTTTCGCCACATTTTCTTCTGTAACCGAATCCGCCGCCATCCGGCGTAAATAACCAAACGAATCGTCCATTTTGTGAAATCCAAGAGAAGTGAGCAAAGCATCCACTTCATCGTTTTTCTTGCGTCTTAAATCGATCGCCCCATCCAACATTCCTTGAATAAATTTGGCACGATTTCCTAATTCCATCAAAAGAAGTTGTAATGTATTGGTTTGTTGTGCTTTTCGTTTCTTGTACATTTCTAAACGAACATAATAAAAGGCGTCAATAATCTCTTCCACTGTTTCATATTTATGTAATTTCAAATCCGCATCGAATAAATGCATATTCGTAGTCGAAACCGTAGTACTCAATTTCAAGAGTTTTTCTAGTGCATCCGGAGAATATTCCGCCAATTTCCCCTTAGGGAAATGGATCGTAATATCCACATTGATTTCAGTCGAGAGATTCGTGATATCTTTCAAGACGCCAGGTATTTTCTTGCCATCTTTATCGGTATGTCCATCCACGAGTTCTTCCAAGAAGGAAATATAATTCAACGTCCAGGTTCCGATTGGCAATTCCGTAATACGGATCTTATCTTCTCCCGCCGATTCGTATTTGCCTTTGATCCCGAATTTATTCTCTGCGATTTTGGTTACCGTTCCAGTGAATCCTTCATAATATGGAACGAAATCGATGATTGTCGAATTTTCGTTTTTCTTTACAGGAGATTCCAATCCTAAATCGGTAGAGGAAATCGGTTTTACATTATAAGTCGATGCATCAAAAGACGAGCCGATCGAGCTGTTGGAAGGAGACGACATCGCCATTTTTGTACGAATATATTTCAATAAATCGAGAGGATGGTATGGCGGAATACTAGAAGAGAATCCGGTTCCGATTCCCGAACTACCATTCATTAGAACGAAAGGCAAGATAGGTACATAATATTCGGGTTCTACCAGAGTACCATCGTCATTCAAATAATTCAGAACTGCATCGTCGTCTTGCAAGAAAAGACTACGTGTTACTGGTTCCAAATAAGTGAATATATATCTCTCGGATGCACTATCTTCTCCACCTTTTAATCTCGTTCCGAATTGACCACTAGGCACTAGAAGATTCACATTATTCGATCCGACGAAATTCTGTGCCATATTGACAATCGCACCATTCAAACTCGCTTCGCCGTGATGATACGCACTGTTTTCCGACACGTATCCGGAGAATTGTGCGACTTTGATTTCAGTGGTTAAACGGCGTTTGAATGCACAAAACAGGATTTTTCTTAGAGAAGTCTTCAGCCCATCCACGAGATTGGGAATCGATCGTTCGTTGTCATAGACACTGAAATGTACCATTTCTTGATGGAAGAAATTCTCGTAACTTACTCTTGGTTGATTGGTATCCAAGAAAGTCGTCTTGTCATAATTCTCTAGCCATCCTTTACGATCTTCCGCGCGTTTCTTATTGAAAACCATATCCACGACATCATCACTTGCCGATCCATCATAGCTGAAATCGACGATTTTCTTATTGGCGAAATACTCTTTGAATTCAGTGGCAGTACTAGTACCTAACCCCTTGAAATATTTAAGGGTCCAACCTTTTGCTCCTCCTGAAGAGGAAGAGCCGGTACTATTCTCCAATAACCATTTCTTGTATTCTCCTTCATTATAAAACACGCGGACTTCTTTGCCCTTGGTCGCACGCAAAATCGGAGTATTCATAAACGAAATGAAACCGGGGATTTTATAGAGAGATGGCCACATACTATGAAACAAATTAATACACAGACCTTTGATATGGGATCCATCTAAATCTTGATCGGTCATAATCATGATTTTACCATAACGTAATTTCTTTTGTATTTCTCCCAAATCGGAATAATTCTTCCCAATTTCCAATCCTAGAATCTTAATCAAATCCGTCAATTCACGATTCTTTTCTAGTACATCTCTCGTTGCTCCACGAACATTTAGCACCTTTCCTTTCAAAGGATAAATACCAATCACATTCCGATCTTCACTTTTCAATCCACTCACGATTCCCGCCATCGCACTGAGCCCTTCTGCAAGAATTAAAATACATTTCGAGGATTGTTCGGTTCCTGCGAAATTAGCATCGACTAAATTCGGAATTCCACGAACACTTTTCGTTTTAGTTCCATCCATTTTCTTCTTGGATTTCCCCGCTTCTTTGGTTTCCGTGAGCTGACACGCCATATCCATCACTCCCATTTTCGCGACCTTCTCTACAAAGGCATCCGAAACGGTACATTCCGATCCGAATTTCGAAACTAAGGTATTTAGGCAATCTTTGGTCTGACTGTCAAATGTCGGGTTTTCAATATCACAACGCAAGAATAAAATCAACTGTTCTTTAATCGTATTGGCATTCACTTTCACTTTTTTCTTTTTTTCAATATATTCCGATATCTTACGGGTAAGTTGCCCCATAATATAATCGACGTGTTTGCCACCTTTATAAGTACAAATACCATTGACAAACGAAACATTCGCGAATTCGCCGGTGGGAGAAAGTGCGACGGCATATTCCCATCTCTCGGATACCGATTCGTAAATACGCGGTGTTTCGGTTTTCGATCCTAAATACAAATCGACATACGTCTGGAAATTCTTCACCGGAACGGTTACACCATTATAATCGATTTTGATTTTCTTGGCACTATGGTCGGTAACGGCACCAATATCATACACGCGTTTTTTCAAGAGAGCTATCATATCGTGGGACAATCCGGGTACTCCGAAACGCGCATAATCTGGAATAAAAGTGACGCGAGTATAAGGTTTGGCTTTTGATTTGGTTATATTTGTAATAATCGGCTCATCTATTTTCTCTAGATTATTATGGAAAGTTTGTTCGTATTTTAGACCGCGATGATGATCGACAGTTTCGATTTTCGCATATTTCGACCAAATGAACACGGCTTTCGATCCAACACCATTCGATCCTCCGACGACTTTTTTCTCGGTTTTATCATAATTAGTCGAAGAACGTAAATTGGCGAAAATCAATTCCGGAATCCAGATTTTCTCTACGGGATGTTGTACGACATCGACACCATTTCCATCATTCGAAACAGAAATGGCACCAGTTTCTTGGTCGATGACTACTTCAATAGAAGTTACGAGTTTTTTATCGGGAGAATCGAGATGAATCATACGCACAACATGATCGCGCGCATTGACGATGATTTCATCGAATAATTTATATAGTGCGGGAATATACGTAATTTTCTTTCTACAAATCTCCATCTTGGAACCTTCGACCTCGACCTCACCCACCTTCTCTAGAGAAAATACCCATAAATGCGCATCGGTTTGTTCCGTAGAACCAATATACATGCCCGGGTTATCCAAGACATGTTGTTTATCGGTTTTACGTTGATACTTTTGCGCAAGTTCAGAGTTTGAAGCAGACATCTTTTCTTTAGTAAATAAAAGTTTCGAAATAAGAATAATAATAATAAGTTTGTTCTGGTTTGGTGTTATTATAAGACGGGAATCTTTCATATTCTTTCCATCAATTTTTTTAACAAACCCAAAATATATTTTTCTTACCAACCATTTGAGAGAAATAAAATTCGAGAGAAATAAAAATCGTGAGAGAAATAAAAATCGAGAGATAAAATAAGAAAACAAAATAAACATGTCATCCAATTGGTCTCTCGCTTTTCAAACTAGAGGATATTCCGTCACGAATTCGAGATTATACAATCATGCTCCCAATACCAATACTAGACTAAGTAAAGTATGTACTTCTTGCAACAACGGCAAGACAATCACTTATGTTCCATTGAAAACAACACGATATAATGCCAATCTCTCACAGAAAATGAAACAGGCCGTATTTCTAAGAAGAGCACAAGAAAACACAATATCCAAACACGATACTATTCAATATGACTATCGCAATCTATAACTACCAGTTTAGCCAGAAGGCATAAAATTGTAAAAAGATACCTAAAATATATATCTTTTTATCTTGCAAGTAAGTAAGTAAGCTAGAGAGAGATACAGATAGAATGTCAAGTAATGTACCTCAACCAAATACAAATAAACCAAGTGATTCAAGTGCTACACAAGCTTCGAAATTCTCTAGTTATGTGAATAATGGAAGATACGTTACTATTCTAGAGGGTCAAATCAATAACATTGTACAAACTGCAGCGACGCCGAATAGTGTCACTTTTTCATTTGTAATGATTGGTAACCCAATCCTCATCTCTTTCACTATTACAAATTCTGCCGTTCCTACCGATACACAAACCTTTAGTACTTTAATGTCTCCTTATTTCGTGGATCGATTACAAGGGAATACGGATTACGACGTAATTGCAATTGCAACCTATTCTTCTGGGAATAAATATACGACAACTATCCAGAAAGCATTTAAAACGATTAATGAAGGCCCAGCAATCAATCTCCGATTTTCTCCCATTGCCAATAAAACCGCTACATTGACGTTTCGGAATTCGTTTGGATCTCCTACAGAGATTCAATTAATATTGATGGATATATCGAATACTATTATTCAAACGATTCGGCGCATACAAACACCTTTTCTTCTTACGAATTTGAACGTTAATACCGCTTATAAAGTACAGATACGATCGATATTTTCTTTTTCTGGGAATAACTATTTATCCGAGATAGTATCGTTTTCAACCTTGAATGAAGATAACCCAATCTATCTCCAAACGACCAACATTACCAATACTGGAGCCAGAATTCTTTTTTCCATCATTGGTTCTCCAGAATATAATATTCTTACGGTAACCAATATTCAAGATACAAACGATACACAAACGATACAAACGCAAGAAACAAGTGCAAATATAACCAATCTAGGTATCGGACAAACCTATACGCTTACTATTCTTTCTAAATATGTTTCGAATAATTCGTTTATTACCACTGTTTCGAATGCGATTACTACCTTACTAGAAGATAGTCCTAAAACATTATCGATCGCCAATATCACCGGGAATACTATCTTATTTACCTTTGATCCGGCGGTCGGTGCTCCCATTAAATATACCGCGACATTCACGAATCAAACTTTCACCTCTCGACCAGTAATTATACAAGATTTATCTGCAACTATTACTAGAAATATCACCATCCAGAATCTAGAACATACATGTACTTATCTCTTCACATTATATTCGGTATATTCCACAGGTAATCTTTATAGTACCACGACGAATGTGAGAACACTAAATGAAGGGACCGTAACCAATTTCCAGATTTCTAGTATTCAAAACACGTCCATCGTACTATCAGTTACTAATACCATTGGCGATTCATTGTATTATGTGGTTACTGCAAAAAATACAGCCCTTGTATCTGATCAAATAACCATCGTTGCACAAGTGAATAATTCCGTGATTTCTTTAACAGGATTAACTATTAATGCTTCGTATGCCTTATCTATCCAGTCGATTTATTTTGCTACCAATAATCGATATATTTATTCTTATGTACCCCCCGTAACTACGTTGAATGAAGGCCCTTCTATAATAAACACCGCAACCAATACCACTATAAATAGTACTTCTCTCACTTTTTCGAATATATATGGCAATCCGGTTTATTACCAGATCGATCTATCTTCTGGAATATATCCTCTCATATCCACGAATTATATTCCTAGCATAGCCTCTATCGAAAACACCATACCAATTACCGGTTTAGTACCCAATACAAACTATAAGATATTTATTCTTACCCGATATGCAAATGGAGATACATATGCCTCGAATACTGCGTTTCTTTTAAATACCAAAATGATACCAGAAATTGTATCCTATGGAGTAATTACCGATAGTAGTCTGGCTCTTTCCTTTATCACCCCAATTTCACCGGTGGATATATATCGTATCCTCCAAAATGGAGTGACCATCGATATTTCTTCTAGTATAATCTCTTCATCTCTTGGTTCTGGTCCTGAAACTTCCCGATTTACGATTTCGAATTTAACGGCAAATACGGCATATGATATTTCATTTCAGTTTTATTATGCCGATATTCAAGAGAGTTATACCTCTTTTTTCCGAATCAATACCAAAGGTGCAGTGAAAACGATTACCTTGGTGTCTATCACCGACATGGTTGCAAATATCACCTTTATACCTCCATTAGTATTACCAGACGCGAGTTATAATATTTTTTTAACGGATACTAGAAATACACTTATTCAAACTAGAAATATACCACTGAATGATACTTCTTTTTCCATTCTGAACCTTTCTCCCAACACACAATATTCTCTCAAAGTAATTTCGAATTATAACGGTGGTCAATTCTATGCCAATACGAAAACATTAATAACGAGAGACAAACCGAGAAATATCCAAATTGGATCCATTACCGATATATCCGCGGTTCTTTCTTTTACTCCTTTGCTTGCTACTCCGGATTATTATATATTGAGTTATAATGATAGAAATAGTTTCCAAATAGATCCGAGTTCTGTGTCGAATTTTGACCTGTCTTTATCTTATTATATATGGTCACCATTGACTCCGGATGCCTCTTATAATAGAATTACATTGGCGTCGCATTATAATGACATTTCTTACAATTTTACATCGGATATTTATTCCGTCTTTTATACGAAATCTGCAGTAATTAATATCGATGCATCGAATATCACGAATACCAGTGCGACTATCTATTTCCAGAATCCGATTTACACTAGACCATTGTATTATATTTTCCAAATGGTCAATAATAGCGATTCTTCTAGTTTTGATATATCGTTTGCCAATACTCGATCTTTGTATTCTCTCACCGGTTTAATCGATAATAATAGTTATACACTCGCGATTCGTTCAGTATATGATAACATCACGTTGATTTCAGCGGCTTATACTTTTCAAACTCTCGGCACTCCAATCATTACATCTTTCCAGAATATTTATGATACATATCTTACAATTCGCACCAATACATTATTAGTACCTCCGACGAATTATACACTGACTTTTTTAGATGTGGAATCGAATATTCGTCTAGTAAATTCGGCCGTATCTATTCCTGAAACCTATACATTACCGGTAGGGTTCTTAACATCCAATGCAAATTATACAGTTACCATTCAGTCGCAATATAGATTGGCAACCTATAATACGAATAATTATGCTTTAAGAATGAAAGGTCCTCCGAAAATATTGGACAGTATTACTACAGATATAAGCGCGACCATATTCATTGATTTACCAAATGTAATTACGAACCGATATGATTATTTCTTGTACGATAATCTGAATAATCTATTGTCTTTTAAACAAAATGCATTGATACAAAATATTAATAATAGTGGTAATTTTTTCTATATATCGAATCTAACCCAACGTAGCTCCTATATTATTGCCATCCAGTCCTATTATTCCGACATTTCGTTTGCTTTCATCTCTAGTGCTTTTTCTTTTCAAACCGAAGGTCCTCCCATCAATCTGAAGGTAAATAAAGTAACCAATACACAAATTAACATCAGTTTCGATCTACCATTTAATTGTTTTAATTTTACGGTAAATACAATAGATATTAGTAACAATACGATAACAACTTATATTATAACGAATTCTCCTTATACCATCGCGGATTTAAATGAAAATACAGTCTATTCCATTTACGTCGTAGCGAATTATGCAAATAGGGGATATTCTAGTAGTACCATCCAAACCGCTACTATATCCGGATTACAAATAAACACACTACAAAACATATATGATACCACGATACAAGCGATTATTAATCTCCCGATTCAACCTCCCGATTCTTATGCTTATCAATTACAAATAAACAATGGACCAATTCAAAACTATGCCTTAACCAATTATACGATATATGATACCTCCTATGTGTTGTTGAATATCACGGGATTAGTACCAAATACGTCTTATACACGTTTTAGTATAACGGAATTTTTTTCGAATTTTACGAATGGCAACATAATAGAATCGAATTTGACTTTGACCTCTAATAATATACCATTTCAAACGTTAGGATTATCCACGATTTCGTCTTTCATTACGGATATTAGTGCAACCTTTTCGTTTATCATTCCTTATGTGTCTCCTTCGACTTATTCCTATCGTATTGGATCCGATTTGAATTATTATCCGATTATACCCAAAACGGATGGAGTGAATAATTTCTTTACCTTATCCGATCTATTACCTAATACCGCATATAATAGTTTATTCGTTTATACGTATTATGCTTCCGTGGATTTTAGTTACAATTCTCTCAATTTACCCTTTATTACGAAAGAGATACCGAGCATTTTAACGATGAATATAACCGATACTTCTATTACGGTTTCTTTCCGGCCTATTCTTACCACTACCGTATCGAATTATTCTTATACGATACAAAGCATAAATTCTAAGGATCAAAGCATAGTAACCCAGACTATTAACTTTATACCTTATACAAATAACGGCAATTCGACCTTGAATATTTCGAATTTAACACCCAATACATATTTCCCTATTTTTCAAATAAATGTATTGTATAGTGATATTAATGAGACTTATACTTCTATAAATCACCCGTTCAGTACCTTAGGACCAGTATTGAACCCAATGGTATCGATTCCTAGTATAACATCGCCCTTAACCGCCCTTTCTTTTTATCCTCCCTATACTAAACCAGAATATTATATTATTACCAATCCAAATAATGTTTCTTCCATCATATATGATACTTCCATGACGTATTTCGGCAATAAATATTACTATCCTATCGAAACCCATACAAATATTAGTGTAGTGCCATATTTTGCAACCAGTGGATCTATATTTTCCAATACGAATGTACAAATAAATAACAATCTGGTTATTAATACGAATTTGATAGACTTGGTTACGAATCGAACGGGGAATTATATCGCGGCTTGTGAAAACACGAATATATATATTTCTAGTGATTATGGAAATACTTGGACGAACAATACATTCAATACCAATATAAGTAATATAACGATGGATGCTTCTGGTCAAAATCATTACGCATTATATTCTGGGAATCCATCGTTTGTATATGTTTCGAATAATTATGGTATTTCTTGGACGAGAAAGTCGTTTTTACAAGGAAATAGATTATCTTCGATTGCCACCGATAGGAGTGGTCAAAATGTATTTGTGGGA
>Ga0209551_1001161_pt1 | contig 10141 bp, 7 predicted proteins | sample LauGreSuBDMM15SD_2_FD_187568 | JGI IMG/M metagenome (GOLD analysis project Ga0209551, IMG submission 187568) | Freshwater lake microbial communities from Lake Michigan, USA - Su13.BD.MM15.SD (SPAdes) (version 3) | ecosystem: Environmental > Aquatic > Freshwater > Lake | place: Lake Michigan, USA... | reverse complement strand
AGAGAAAAACAAATCGGGATGTGCCAAAGCTACCCGCTGAAATTCATCAATAATATGGCGTAACTCCACCGAATTACTTTTTAAAAAGTTACGGCGGGCGGGGGTATTATAAAATAAGTTCTTAATGCTGATACTCGTTCCGGCAGCACAAGCAATGGGTTCTTGCTTTTGCACCGTAGAGCCTTCAATTTCTACTAAAGTTCCCAACTCATCTTCTACCTTACGGGTTTTTAATTCTACTTGCGCAATAGCCGCAATAGAAGCCATGGCTTCGCCCCTAAACCCTTTGGTGCGAATGGCAAATAAATCGGCAGCTTCTTTAATTTTAGAGGTAGCATGACGCTCAAAACACATACGAGCATCGGTTGGGCTCATACCACAACCATTATCAAGCACCTGAATAAGTGCCTTACCGGCATCTTTTACCAACAATTCAATGCGATCTGCACCGGCATCAATGGCATTCTCTAACAGTTCTTTAACTGCTGAAGCCGGACGCTGAACCACTTCGCCTGCGGCAATTTGGTTTGCAACAGAATCGGGTAAAAGTTGAATAATATCTGACATGAACTGCTAAAATAGCTATTTTTTTGCCATTTTAAAGGCTAAAATTTGCTTTGCATTCGCATTCAAACAGCACAATCCCTATATTTAAACACAGAAAACAATACCACATGAAAAAAATCTTTTTCTTTTTAGCTCTTAGCTTTCTATGGGCATGTTCAAGCAAAAAATCGGCCGATACCTTGATTTACAATGCACAAATTTACACTGTAGACAGCACCTTTAGTGAAGCAGAGGCCATGGCCATTAGCGATGGTAAAATTATAGCTATTGGCAAAAGCGTCGATTTGCAAAAAGAGTACAGCGCCAAAGAAGAAATAGATGCCAAAGGGAAAGCTATTTACCCTGGCTTTATTGATGGGCATGCACACTTTTTAGCCTATGGCCTAGGCCTAAATACAGTAGATTTAGTAGACACCAAAAGTTGGGAAGAAATCGTAGCCAAGGTAAAAGTCTTTGCCACTCAAAATACCCAAGGCTGGATTTTAGGCCGAGGCTGGGACCAAAACGATTGGACGAATAAAAACTTCCCGAGCAATGCCGAGCTCAACCGTTTATTCCCCAATCAACCCATACTTTTAAACCGAGTAGATCGCCACGCAGCCATTGCCAACCAAAAAGCATTGGATTTAGCCGGCATTAAACCTGGGCAAACCTTAGTAGGTGGAGAAATTGGAACAGAAAATGGAAAACTAACAGGCCTTTTGGTAGATAATGCTGTAGATCTGGTATCGAGGAAAATACCCAAACCCACTACAGAGCAAGTAAACAAAGCCTTGTTAGCGGCTCAAAAAAACTGCTTTGCGGCAGGGCTTACCACCATTGTAGATTGCGGCTTAGACCACCAAGCGGTAAGTACCATTGACGCATTGCAAAAGGCAGCACAACTAAAAATGCGCTTATTTGTGATGCTATCGGATAGCCCTGAAAATTTCGATTTTCTAGTAAAAAATGGCGCCATCAAAACCGATCGCTTAAATGTGCGTGCCTTTAAAGTATACGCCGACGGGGCCTTGGGCTCTCGAGGTGCTTGCTTACTAAACCCTTATGCCGACCAAGCCGGACATTCTGGATTTTTATTAAGCCCGAAAGCACATTACTTAGAATTAGCGCAAAAAATTGCCGATAAAGGATTTCAAATGTGTACCCATGCCATTGGCGATTCGGCAAACAGAGAAATTTTAAACGTTTATACCAAGGTATTAAAAGGCAAAAACGATTTACGCTGGCGCATTGAACATGCACAAGTGGTAAACCCTGCTGACTTCGCAAAATTTGGTACCAATTCTGTAGTGCCTTCTGTACAACCTACCCATGCCACTTCAGATATGTATTGGGCCGGCGATCGTTTGGGAGCCGAACGCATAAAAGGGGCCTATGCCTATCAACAATTGCTACAACAAAATGGCTGGTTGGTTTTAGGAACCGACTTTCCGGTAGAAAATATTAGCCCTATGCGTACCTTCTACGCTGCCGTAGTTCGTAAAGATGCAAAGGGTTGGCCTAGTAAAGGGTTTCAAACAGAAAATGCCTTAAGCAGAGCCGATGCACTTAGAGGAATGACCATTTGGGCAGCCAAAGGCAATTTCGAAGAAAAAGAAAAAGGCAGTATAGAAGTGGGCAAGTTTGCCGATTTTATTATCCTAGATAGAGATATTTTAAAAGTAACAGATGGCCAAATTTTGGGCACCAAAGTGCTAAATACCTATGTTAATGGAGAGAAAGTTTATTAAACTCCTATTAAGTTTCATAGGCATACTGCTAGGCATTCAAGCCTATGCACAACAGAATTACCCTACCGAATGGTTGCGCCAATTTTACGATGCGCAAAAACATACGGTAGTGCTAAACAATGCCAATGAAACGCTCCCACTAATTAACATCAACCAAAAAATTGCCAGCATAAATTTAGGCTTTAACCACAGTGTGGTATTCGATAGTTTGGCTAATAAATACCAAGAGGTACCTTCTTTTAATGGAAATTTTTATGCCACTACCTCTTCTTTAGATGCCTTATTGGACGATTTAAAATTTTACCAGACGCTCATACTAGAACTTTCAGATGTGGTTATTTTCGATGAACGAGTACTTAATTTTATTAAGCAAGCAGAGAAGAATAAACAAGTAATTATTGCCCTCTTTGGAGACGCCCGGAGTTTAACCAAATTAGAAAGTATTCAATCGCCCATTATTTGGTGCGAAAACCATACAGAAGCTGGGGCTAGCGTGGTAGCCCAAGTAATTTTTGGTGGCCTCAGCATTTCTAATTATCTAAAGCAAGATTATGGTGAAAAGCTACGCAGTGGCAGTGGTTTCTCTATAAAAAAAACACGTTTAAGCTATACAGTGCCCGAGGCGGTAGGCATAAACACCACAGATTTAGCCCCCATTGAGGCCATTGCCTACGAAGCTATTTTTGCCAAAGCCACACCAAGTGCAGTGGTACTAGTGGTTAAAAACGGACAAGTAATTTATGAACGAGCCTTTGGCAACCCCACCTACGAGCGTACTAGAGCTACCCGCATAAACGATATTTACGATATTGCCTCTATTACCAAAACCGTATCTACTACTCCGGCCGTAATGCGTTTGGTTGAAAATGATAAACTTTCACTCGATTCGCCATTAAGTGCTTATGTAGGGCGCACCCGAGGATTAAACAAGGCTGACATCAGCGTAAGAGAAGTCATGCTGCACGAGGCAGGCTTTACGCCCTACATTCCCTTTTACCAGGAACTAAAACCTACGGATGTAAGTCCTACGCCTAGTGCCGAATTTCCAACCAAAGTAACAGATAGCTTTTTTTTAAAGGCCAATTACTTTGCCGAGGTAATGTGGCCCCAAATGTTGCGCTCTCCACTACAAAGCAAAGGCCGCTATGTGTACAGTGATTTAAGCATGTATTTTATGAAAGAGGTAGTAGAAATACTCAGCGAACAACCATTAGGTGACTATGTTGCCCAACAATTTTATGAACCCTTGGGGATGCAAACGGCCGGGTATTTACCCAAAATGCGCTTTGCTGTAGATCTCATTATCCCATCAGAAAACGATACTTATTTTAGAAAAAGTACACTGCAGGGCGATGTGCACGACCAAGGAGCAGCCATGTTGGGAGGTGTTTCGGGACATGCGGGTGTGTTTGCAACTGCCAACGATTTGGCTATTTTTTATCAATTATTATTGAATAAAGGAACTTATGGGGGCAAGCGCTACTTTAAAGCCGGTACCGTTGAACTATTTACCACCCGACAATCTACCACTAGCCGCAGGGGTTTGGGCTTTGATAGGTGGGACCCCAATACTAGTACTCCTTACCCTTCTACTTTGGCCACGCCCGAAACTTTTGGACATACAGGCTATACCGGCACATGCGTATGGGCCGATGCAAAAAACGACTTGATTTATATTTTCTTATCAAACAGAGTGTACCCCGAGGGAAGTGATAAGTTATCTACTTTGAGAATCAGACCACGAATTCAGGATGTGATTTATAAAGCCTTGGCTAAGTCAAGTACTTCCCTACAATAGGCATTCGGCGGCCTGGGCCAAAAGCCTTTGGCGATACCCGCAAAATAGGTGGTGTTTGGTAGCGTTTAAATTCGGCTTGATTTACCAATTTAACTATTCTAGTAACAAGCGCCTCCTCAAATCCTTGGGCGATAAGTGCAGCAGGGCTTTGTTTTTGCTCAATAAACTGAAACAGCAATTTATCTAGCACGTCATAGTCGGGCAAAGAGTCCGAATCTTTCTGTCCGGGGCGCAACTCGGCCGAAGGCGGTTTTGTTAGACTATTTTGAGGAATAATTTCTCGATTTCGGTTGATGTAATTTGCCAACTGATAAACTTGCGTTTTGTACACATCGCCCAATACGCTAATGGCACCAGCCATATCGCCGTATAAGGTACCATACCCTACAGCACATTCACTTTTATTGGATGTATTGAGCAAGATATAGCCAAACTTATTAGATAAGGCCATCAGCACCACAGCACGGCTTCTAGATTGAATATTTTCTTCAGTAAGGTTGAAGGGTAAATCCTTAAAGTCAGGCTTTAACATCATATCAAAAGCTTCGGTGGCCTGCTTAATGGGCACGGTAAGCTGTTCACAGCCTAAATTATGAACCAATGCCAAGCCGTCGGCAATAGAATGTTCGCTCGAATACTCGGAAGGTAACAATACCGCCAACACATTTTCGGGGCCAAGGGCCTCCACGGCTAGAGCGCAAACTACGGCCGAATCGATACCGCCTGATAGGCCGAGAGTTGCTTTCTTAAAACCGGATTTTTGAAAATAATCGCGAATGCCTAAAATTAAGGCCTGATAAATTTGCGCTACATCGGTTTCGGGATCATCGGTTATAGGGACTAAGCCTTGTACTTTATTTTGTTCAAATTCGTAAACTTTAAGCTCCTCGGAAAAAGCAGCTAATTGGTCTAGCACTTCTCCTTTTTCATTAAAAACCATCGATTCTCCATCGAAAATAAGCTCCGTTTGGGCGCCAATTTGGTTTACATAAAATAAAGGCAAGTTGTATTTCCGGCAATTATCGCCCAATATGTGCACCCGTTCTTCGTCGTGGTTGTAGGAAAAGGGCGATGCGGCAATATTTATCATCACATCGGGATTTTCTTTACTTAACCATTCCATCGGCTCGGCTATATACATCGGATCGTTATTTACATTCCAAAGATCTTCGCAAATAGTGAGTGCAATTTTACTGCCCTTAAAACTGATGCAGGTGCTTTGTGTGGCCGGCTCAAAATAACGGTATTCATCAAATACATCGTAATTGGGTAAAAGTGCTTTATGTATTTGAGCTTTCACCTGGCCTTCGGCCATAAAATAGGCCGAGTTGTATAAATTTTTACCTTTTACCTGTGGGTTTACCGTGGGCAAGCCCACAATGCAGGCAATATCGGTACAAGCTACCGCTATGCGTTGGGCAGCGGCTTCGCATTCGGCGATAAAAGAGCTATAATCTAGTAAATCCTTAGGCGGATAGCCACAAATAGCCAACTCGGCAAAAACCACTACATCTGCTCCTTGGGAACGGGCATCGGTAATGGCTCCCAGAATTTTCTGAGTATTGGATTCGATATTACCTATGTGGTAATTTAGTTGGGCTAATGCGATTTTCATCTGCAACAAATATAGTGGCATTTTAGTAAATTTGAGCCATGAAATTGGTTGCAAATGCCTGCTTATACGTTATTCTCGGCTTCTGCCTTTCCTTTATTAGCTGCACAGGCAGTAACGAACCCGATATAAGCAATATTAAACTAAACATTAAGATCGAACGTTTCGACCAATCGATGGAGCAATTAACTGCCGGTAATGTAGCCCAAGTGGTGCCTCAATTGGAAAAACAATACGACTGGTTTTATGCCGATTATATCCAAAATATGCTTGCTGTGGGTAGCGTGGCCGACACCACTTACTACCAAAATTTAAGAACCGTATTGGGCAACCCCGATTATAAAGCCTTGGCTAAAGCCGTTGCCGATACCTACCCCAACTTAACTAAGCAAGAGGCCGAATTAACCAACGCCTTTAAACGTTTGCACTATTATTTCCCGAAGCAAAAAACACCTCGTTTTATCAGCTTTTTATCTGGCTTCTCGGTGCAAACGCCCATCGGAAACGGCTATATAGGCATTGGATTGGATATGTTTTTAGGTAATAATTCGCCTTTTTACCCAGCCTTGGTTCAAAGTATTCCGCAATACATTTCTCGACGTTTTACGCCAGAAAATATAGCACCGAGAGTGGTAGAAACCTATATCCGAGAAGAACTTTATGCTGAATCCGATGCAAGCGTAGCGTTATTAGATAAAATGGTGTATAACGGAAAAGTACTCTACCTCATGCAAAAAGCTTTACCCACCGCACCAGACAGCTTATTAATAGGCTATACCGATGTGCAAAGTGCGTGGTGCAAAACCTATGAGACCGATATTTGGGCCTATTTTATTGACGAAAAGCTAATTTTCGAAAGCGACTATGCTAAAATTCAGAAATTCTTAACCGATGCTCCTTTTACCCCAGGCTTGGGAGAAAACAACCATTCGGCACCAAAATTAGGCGTATGGGTAGGCTGGCAAATTGTAAAGAACTATATGGATAAACATCCGGAGCTAAGCCCTAAAGACTTGTTAGCCCTAACGGATGCGCAAAAGATACTTAGGGAATCGGGCTATAAACCCAAATAAAAAAGGCACCATTCTACACTCCTAGGGAATGCGGAAAGATGCCTCTATACGATAAGCTGAAGCCTTATTTTAGGATATTAAGGACTGCTTTAATGCATACTACCGAACCGATTAGCAATAACACATTGGCTATGCCGCTGGCTAGGCTAGAATCTTGAACAAAACGTCCGAAAACGCCTGCCAAACCGATAATAATACCGTAAGTCATTAATTTATAATGCGCTGTTTCGTTCGCATTGTTATTCTGGATAGTTTCTGGAGTATTTTTTGCTTTTGCCATGTTTTTATAAACTAGTAGAATTGATTTATCCGTTTGATAGCGCCGCTGCTCCACTTACAATCTCCGTTAATTCGGTAGTAATGGCTGCTTGGCGGGCTTGATTATACGATAATTTTAGCGCTTTTATTAAATCGCCGGCATTTTCGGTGGCTTTATCCATGGCCGTCATACGAGCACCGTGCTCCGAAGCATGGGAATCTAATACCGCTTTGTAAACCTGAATTTTAATTGATTTAGGAATTAATTCCGTTACAATTTCTTCTTGCGAAGGTTCTAAAATATAGTCGGTTTGGGTATCGGCCACTAAATCATCAGCAACTTTTGCTACCGGCAATAATTGTTCGGTAGTAATAAATTGTACAGCTGCATTTTTAAATTGGTTGTATACCAATTCTACCTTATCAAATTCGCCAGCTTTAAAGGCCTCCATAATAGATTCGGTAATTTTTGCCGTATTTTCAAAGGTTAATTGTTGGTAAAGATCGTTGTTATTGCCGATTACGTTGTATTTACGTTTTTCGTAATAATCTTGGGTTTTCTTACCAATGGCTACAATGCTCACGTTTCCTTCGCGGTATTGCGTAGCATAGGTGCCAGAAATTAATTGATTAACGGCTTTAATTACGTTCATATTAAAAGCACCGGCCAACCCACGATTGGAGGATACGGCCACAATTAATACTTTTTTAGGTTCACGAACAGCGGTATAAGGCGAAGATGCATCTTCTAAACTTGCCGATAAATTAGCCAAAATGGCTTTTAATTTATTGGCATAGGGACGCAATTGTACAATGGCATTGGTGGCACGCTTTAACTTAGCAGCCGAAACCATTTTCATGGCTTTGGTAATTTGCTGCGTAGAGCTTACCGATGCAATTCTATTTCGTACTTCTTTTAAATTCGCCATGCTGTTTTTGGGAGTTTAAAATTTAATATTTACCTGCTAATTCTTTCGCTACGCTTTCTAATACGCTAGTCAAGCTATCGTCGAATTTACCAGCTTTTAGCGCCGTTAACACCTCTGGGTGACGTTGCTCTATTTGCTGTAAGTATTCCGCTTCAAACTCTTTTACTTTATTTACCGGCACATTACGCATTAAACCTTTGGTACCAATGTAAATGATGGCTACCTGTTTTTCAACCGCTACAGGTGCAAACTGGCCCTGCTTCAAAATTTCTACGTTGCGAATACCTTTATCTAATACCGCTTTGGTTGCCGAATCTAAATCGGAACCGAATTTAGAGAAAGCCTCTAGCTCACGGTATTGTGCTTGATCTAATTTTAAGGTACCGGCTACTTTCTTCATTGATTTAATTTGCGCATTACCACCTACACGTGATACCGAAATACCCACGTTGATAGCCGGACGAACCCCTGCGTTAAATAAATTCGATTCTAGGAAAATCTGTCCATCGGTAATAGAAATTACGTTGGTTGGAATGTAAGCGGATACGTCGCCCGCTTGGGTTTCGATAATTGGCAAAGCGGTTAAGGAACCGCCACCTTTTACAATACCCTTAATTGATTCTGGTAAATCGTTCATCGCCTGAGCGATGGCATCGTTGGCGTTGATTTTTGCAGCACGCTCTAATAAACGGCTGTGTAGGTAAAATACGTCACCTGGGTAAGCCTCACGACCTGGAGGACGTTTTAATAATAAAGATACCTCACGGTAGGCTACGGCTTGCTTCGATAAATCATCGTATACAATTAATGCCGGACGACCAGTATCGCGGAAGAACTCTCCAATAGCTGCACCCGCAAATGGAGCGTAGAATTGTAAAGGTGCCGGATCGGCAGCCGAAGCGGCTACTACTACCGAGAATGGCATGGCGCCATTTTCTTCTAGGGTACGTACAATTTGTGCTACGGTAGAGTTTTTCTGACCAATAGCTACATATATACAAAATACAGGCTCTCCTGCTTCGTAAAATTCTTTTTGGTTGATGATGGTATCGATACAAACGGCAGTTTTACCGGTCTGGCGATCGCCAATTACCAATTCACGCTGACCACGACCAATTGGAATCATGGCATCGATAGCTTTAATACCAGTTTGCAAAGGTTCGTTTACCGGCTGACGGTAAATTACACCCGGAGCTTTACGCTCTAAAGGCATTTCGTAGGTTTTACCGGCAATGGGTCCTTTACCATCAATTGGCTGTCCGAGTGTGTTTACCACACGGCCTAACATGCCATCGCCTACATTAATAGAGGCAATTTTTTTTGTACGTTTAATGGTATCGCCTTCTTTAATTTCGTCAGAAGGTCCTAATAATACCACACCCACGTTGTCTTCTTCTAAGTTTAAAACGATGCCTTGCAATCCGTTATCGAATTCAACAAGTTCACCCGATTGAACTTTTGTTAAGCCGTATACGCGGGCAATACCATCGCCCACTTGTAATACAGTACCTACCTCTTCGAGTTCGGCTTCTGACTTAAAGCCCGATAATTGTTGTCTTAAAATCGCCGATACTTCGTCTGGTCTAACCTCTGCCATAATTGTAAATGATTTTCGTGTAATCTATATGTTGTTGCGTAAACCGTTTAGGCAACCACTTTTTGTTCAAATTCTTTTTTTAATTTATTCAGTTTGGTTCTCAAGGTGGCATCTAGTTGTTTATCGCCTACTTGCAATACAAAACCGCCAATAGTTGCCGGGTCTATGGTAGTTTCCAATACCACTTCGTTAGCTCCCATTGATTTTACGAGTGCAATGATTTGCTTTTTAGCATCATCACTTAATGCACTAGCTGCCTTTACTTTGGCAATTACAATGCCTTTAATTGCTTGGAACGCTGCAATAAATGCCTTAGCCGTAGGCAACAACAGAGCTGCTCTGCCTTTGTTTACCATCAATACAAAAAATGCATTAACTATTTTGTGCACTTTACTACCAAATATCCCTTGCAACACGGCTACTTTTTTATCCAAGCTGATGATTGGATTTTTGAGCACGGCCACCAACTCTGGGTTTTCGTGACAAACCTGCACAAAAAGCAACATTTGCTCTTGCACCTGATCTAACACCTTTTGTTCGGTGGCTAAATCGATGAGAGATTTGGCGTATCTTGATG
>Ga0209551_1001160_pt1 | contig 10143 bp, 18 predicted proteins | sample LauGreSuBDMM15SD_2_FD_187568 | JGI IMG/M metagenome (GOLD analysis project Ga0209551, IMG submission 187568) | Freshwater lake microbial communities from Lake Michigan, USA - Su13.BD.MM15.SD (SPAdes) (version 3) | ecosystem: Environmental > Aquatic > Freshwater > Lake | place: Lake Michigan, USA... | reverse complement strand
AAACACGATCTGAGCGTGAGCCTTTAAGTAGGTTGCAGGCAGCACAAAGTACGCGTAGGTTCTCTAAGCTGTGGTCTCCGCCAGCAACACGCGGAATTATATGATCAATGTGCATTTCGCCTTCATCTGTATTGCATATCGCACAGATGCGTCCATCTCTTTTGAATACTTGTTGCTTATGTACTCTGTATCTTCGATGATTGATGTTCTCTAATGCCACCCGTACTTACTCCAATGATCTAATGCAATGCAAGGCTCACCATATCTATGGCCTATGTAGTCTAAGCCCCATTGTACTTGAGTCCAACCATCCTGCTCTTTAAGCCATTCACTTTTTCCTTGTGGTATTCCATAATGTGAGCCATTACGAGCTAATGGATTCCATGCTGATTCTTTACCATATAGCTTTAGTAAGCATTTATGTTCTTTATGATTAAAGTCTAATAAATACAGCGCATAAGTCTTATAGTCTATGTATTCTTTATTAGATTGATTAGAGCCTGCATCAGGACTACTGCATAGAGCTATCCCAATAGCTACTAGCACCCCGCAAGCTACGCCCTTGAAGGGCTTGCGGTGAGCCTTTGAGAGGCTCTGCGCCGTTAGCGTACCATATCGTGTCAAGATGTGCATAACTCGTGTCCAATCTGAGCGTGAAGTGAAGTTTTGCCCCTACTTATCTACAGATGTTAATAACTCTTTACTTAATTCATAAGGAATCATTGACCTATTCTTAGCACCCTTTAATCCTTGAGTGCCAGTCTTTGATCCTCTAGGTGCAGCCTCATGACAAGTAGCACCATTCTTGCAAGCTGGTCTAGCAACCCAATTAGGCACACTGCCCCAGAGGTCTGTTGGTTTCATTCGCGTATCACCATAAGCGCAATAAGTAATCTGCCTGTGTTCTAGCCCTTGCATGATTGCTTGCTTGCGTAACATGCCTCTAGGGTTCTCTAATAGCCATGCTTTAGGATTAAGAGACTTAATGAGATTAAGAGTAAATTGTACTAATTCAATACTGTTATGCGCTTGCTTAGTCTTAGGAGTCTTATCTTCATTCCAATGATGTCCAATAGATGCAACACTAAAGCTAGTACATGGCGGTGAAGCCCAGATAAAGTCTGGCTGACCATACTTAGCAATTAACCCTTCCGCAGTTAGTTGTAATATGTCTCGCTCATGTGCCTCGAAGTATTCATCTAACTCTATGGTAATAACTGTATGACCAGCATCCTTAAAGGCTTGAGTGCTAGACCCAGTGCCAGAGAAGAAGTCATATATAATCAATCTTTACCCCATCCAGTACCCTTGAAGATTGCCCCTACTGGGGTAATCACTTTAGTCATTGGTTCATTACAATAAGTACATAAAACTGTGGGTTTGTCATGCCAGCCATGATGCAGCTCATTCTTTAATCCGCATCTTCCGCATTTGTAATCGTAGGCTGGCATGTAAGGCATCTCCCAATCATCCATGAACCACAGCTGCATCGTTCGATGTCAGTCTCTTTAGGCTCTTTATCTAAGTGTCCGTATTTTAATATGAGTAGTGGCAAGAGATCAGCTAATCGGATGATGCAGGCATACTCCGCTGCATCTTCTCCCTGCCCATTTAGCCGTATGACTCCGAATCCCAATTCCCCCGAAATGGATGTCCGAGCCTTTAATTGCTTTATGTACGCAAGCGGTTGAAATCCAGCGCGGGCTTTGACTTCAACATCGAATGGCACATTGACAATATCCTTGCCACTACCCCTTCCCACACATGCGCCCTGCCACTGAGTCGATAGGTACTCAGCTACAACTCGCTCTGTGCGAAAACCTCTGTGCTTTCTTGCTTGACTAATGATTTATTCCAACCATAAAACCCATTGCAATACCGCCAATAAAGAGAGCTAGAGTCAGAATCATAAGCAGCGTTTCCTTATCCATTTACTGCCTTGCATTTATTACATGACCAAGTGCCAGCAACTACTACGCCTTCTACAATTCTTGCAGTAATTGTGATGTCTTTTGCTTCTGTCGGCTCATTGCATAACTGACAAATAACTGTGTCAATCATAGGAATGTCTTCAACATTGACCCAGCCATCTGCTGTGTGAAGTTCTGCGTATCCCATTATACCCTCGCCTTCTGAGGTTCCCATTTGCCACTGCTCCCGATGTTATACCAAATCGGAGGACATTGATCCATGCCACCAGTCTGCCCCTTAGACTGGCATGTCATGCGCGCCCATTCTTTCCCGTTCTTTGCACTTATTCCTGTCTGCCATATCATCTCGCCATGAACGCACGATGGCGTATCCATTCGCGTATTGACAATGTCTGCGATTACTGCTTGCTCTTTGAAGGATGTGTTCCAATAATCAACATCGACTGGCTGTGGCACTACCTGTAAAGCTGGATGGTTAGGTGCAACCTTTTTCATTTCTTCGCGGCTAGGACGCTTTCCTTTAGGAGCATAACCCGCATTTGCAAGTGCTCTGCCAATTGCAGATGTCTCGCAATTCTCCAATGCAGAAGTTTGATTGACCCCGCGAGTGCTAACTGTTTCCTCCGCGTACCCTGTCGCCCATGCGATGCTATCTTGGCTAGTCTTAAAGAGATAAGCCTTAACAATATATCGACTAGCTTCCACAACTTCCAGCTCAGTGCTAATGCGAAAATCTGGATAGTCCTTAATAAACTTTTCAAGTCGAACCTCCACTGGTTCATAGTCGGCTAAATTAAACATATAGGTCATCCTGTTCTGTTTTTAATTGGCAGGCTAGTGCTAAATATGCACAAGCATCTATGTAAGAGTCAATGTGCGTTGGTGACTCTTGGATTCTTGAAAGCTTGACCTCGACCATTGCAAGGCAAGCTTGGTAGTCCTCGACTGGGATATCAAGTAAATTGGATAGCCTGCGAGCAATCCTATCCTGATTGACTTTCGCGTGACCATAGATTGCACCACGATCTTGTATCGCATCGGTGGCACTGAGTAAGATTTCACTTGCTCTCATTCTTGCCAAAAATCTGCTCGATTGACTGCTCTGCCTTTGTGCCAGCCATCGCGATGTCCGCGATCATAGGCTTCTTTGTAGGATTGCAACGCCCAGATTGTAAAGCTAATACTTGCCCCAATAAGGCAAATAATTAGCAGTTTGTCGTTATTCGTCATGCTGACACCGCCATATTAAATGAGTCGTAATTAGTTAGCAATACCCATGATTCCATATTGTGATCGTAGGATTCTTGAAATGCGTAGTCATTTTGCTCAAGAAATGTGCGAGCCATAATCATGCTGACTACAGAGTCATACCAACAAACTACAGCCCAGTCGTGTGAGGGCTTGTCAGCAAATCTCTCACCTTGCAGCTCCCAATCATTGCCTTTCCAGCCCATGACTGTGTCTGTTAAGTTGTCAAAGTCTTTAGCTGTAATCTTCATTATTTGACCGCCTTGATGCGTGGGTAATGTCCATTTTCTTCAACATACTCAGCCAGCGTCATAACACCTTTATATTCATTGCAGGGGATGCAACTGAAATTGTTTGTTACTTGACCATCACAGAACACGCAATACAGCGTATCCTTTACAGTTACTGCACTTTCGTGGATTTCTATCGTTGCCATGATTTTTACCTATCCGCCCCAATGCCCTTGATTGGGTACAGGATTAGTGTCGCATAATGGACAGACTAAGCAAGCACATTCTTATAACGAAATGGTAACAATTCTCCCTCATCAATCATCGTGTCGATGGTGCGAACTAAATCAAGCGTAAAGTCGTCCATATAGAGTAAATGACCCATCCTTATTTATAGGCACTAGCATGGGACTAACGCGGTCGCCATGTGTTTCTATGACTGCCACGCTCATTTGCCAATTAGCGCTTCCAGCCTTTAAATAAGAGGCTTTTTTCTTGTCCATGACATTTCCTGCCTCTAAGCCCCACAAAGTCCTGTATGAGGCTCCTATGCCCTCTGTGAATGCGCTAACGCCTGCCCTGTGAGTGTGACCACAGACCACAGACTTGCCGAACTTCTTAGCCAACCCAAGAGCTGTAAGTCCAGCATTAGAGTTCATTGATCCTTCATCGCCATGGACTAAGACCCATCCCTTATGAAACTCGAATGGTCTTTTATGGAAGCGGATTCCGAGTCCAGCAAAGTCCATAAACTTTGCGTATTCCAGTTCTGGTAATCCGATGAGGCTAGGTGCGCGTAATAGTGTGTGGTATAGGCGGTCTGTGTGATTGCTCCGAGTGACATCTGTTGTGCCGAGCTCATAGAGAATATCCTGCGCAAGGCTTCTGTCAGCATCTAGCGTACCTTCCCACTCCAACTTAGTGCCTTGAGCCCAGCGCGACTGAGACTGCATATCAAGTTCATCACCTGTATTTAGGATGAGGTCAAACTTTTCCCGCTTTACTAACTTGATAAGATTCTTTACAGCTGCTTCGTGATGGTACGGGATTTGTAAATCCGATATAACAAGATAGCGGGCTTTAGTCATCGTCCTCATCTTCGTAGTTGCCAAACTTTTCTGGATCGACAGGAGATGGCAATATCCATGCAGGATAAGATTGAGGCTCAGAAATCATAAACAGAGCAACACTGTCTGCAAAGCCTGCTTTCTTTAGAGAGCGATAATACTCATAAATCCCTATGCAGTAAGCATCGAGAGCTGAGTAACCTTGATCCTCTAAAGCCTTAGTTGCTTTTCTTGCCATGGCACAATGTTACCTGTCTAGTAAGATGTTGTAGATTTCATCGACCCGCGAGTTGAGTCTTTTAATCTCAGACAACAAATGCGTAATGACATAACCTGACAGGCCACCGATGATTGCCAGTGTTGCTAGGTATAGCGTGAAGAAGTCAGATTGTGTCACTTTTTAGGACTCGCATAACCAAAGACACCAGATAGCACAGCCCAAAGGATTGCTCGGTAATCTGCTGCAAAGTTGGTAGAAGCCCAAGCTGCCAAAAATGCTCCAGCAGCTAAGTACGCAGGATGCTTGATGTTCTTCATTAGTTTCCGCCTAACATAGGTATCGAATAAAACTCACCCAGTAAGTCAGCTTCTTTCTTAAAACTGACATGCATGTGGTGAGTGTGTTTGTTAGCCCCTGTGTATTTGCGCCACTTCCAGTTAAGGATAGGAGACGCAATCCTGCCGTTAAAAATAATGTACGAGATGCGTTTTTCTGCCTTAGACTTGCAACTGATTCGAAGTTGATCTGCAAGGTCTGGCATGATATGCGGTTTGACTCCTGCACCAAATAGGTCTGCGTCAAGGTCAATGGCACGAACCCAGCCCTGCTCATCTGGATTATGATCAGACTTGCGAGCAGCGTGTCTGGTATCACCGATCCAACCATCCGATGTGCGGTCACGATCTGGGAATGAGTCATCGACCTGCTCCCTTAACTGTGAAGCAGCTTTAGAAAGTCTTGGTTTCATGGTGCAACAGGAAACTCCGCTGCATCTGCGATGCCACCTTGTGCTGGTAAGTCGCGTAATGCTTGACGATAAGCAGCCCACTTGACTTTGTCAGTTGGCGTATCTGTATGCATCGCCCAATCTGATGCAGCTAGTTTGGCATTACGCCATAACCTAATCTGTTCCCATTTTTGCTCATTAGTTGCATCTGGGAACATTGAGTTAAATTGAAAAGTCATTATGCCACCTCATAGTAAAAATAGCCTTCAAGTCTGTCAGTTGAACCCCAAGTCCACGGAATTGTTGCTGTTAAAGTTCTGGTAATATTTATGTAAGTAGTATTGGCTTCGGTAACTCTGAAATAAGCATTACTTCCTGCTAACTCAAAAGTACCACCAGCAGTTACTACACCTGTATCAACATATAAAGCAGTACCATTCTGATTCCCTCTTTTGGTTGAACCTACTGGCAAAGAAAAATGTGCATCTCCAGTAATCGAGCTTGTGCTTCCTAAATCAACGTCAATGTGAACAAAAATAAGATTTCCTACTCGTTGATATTCTGCCGCGACTGTGCCGTTACCAAGTGTTAGATTTGTAAAAGTTGGTGTATATGAAGTAATTGCGCCTTCATACTTTAATCCTGTTGCAGCAGATGAATCCGCTACAAGGTATAGATTATTTGCACCAACTGCAAGGCGGGCATCTACTGTTGTGAAAGTAAATAGATCGCCTTTAGTAGTCAATGGGCTATCGGCTGCATCTGAGGCAAAGAATATGGCCACGCCTGTGCTAGTAAAGTAGAGCTGTCCGCTGTCATATTGCTTCAAAGCCAGGGTAGAGCTAGTGCTAACTGTTGCTGTGCCTGCCGTGACTGTGCAGACACCTGCTCCCACATTTTGTATCTCTACTGTATCGCCAGCTGCAAAGAGTGCTGTATTAACTGTGATGGTTGTGGCACTTGCGCTGTTCATCTGTACGACTGTTCCAGCATCAGCAGCTACTAAGACATAACTAGCAGTCTTAGCAGTCGTTGATCCACCGCCCATTGCTGTTTGTTGCAGCGATGTCATTTGGGCAGCAGTCAGCACCTGCCCAGTGGTGAACGTCTGTTTAGCCATCTTATCTCCTAGTAACTAAGTACGGATGTATCAAGGATACCCCATATTGTTGAGTCAAGCAGGAAGCCATCGGTTATGGGTTCCATTGTCAAGAAATTGCTCACCCATGAATTAGGGGTAATGTCGTGGCTCATGCCTTGTATTTGTAGAGTCTTTGTAATCGTGTCGCCATTAGGTTGAATGTTTGAAATAGTGACAGGAGAAAGAAAATCCATGCTCAAAGCAGCTGTAACGCCTGCTGTGTAATTGGCAGTCATAAGATCAAGGGTCATGGAGTCAATGCGAAGGTCTGTGTCTTTACGACTTGCGACATAAAGCTGTGCCACATCAAGGGCATCTGCGTCAGTTTCCATGATTAGGTTATTAGAATTGACGCTATGCAAGAAATAAGTATCCACGCTTGCAGTATCTGTAGAAGTCTGGGTTGTGCCACCAGCGCGAGTTATATTGGCTGAGTTAATTATGAGCTTATCATCTAGAGCAAATTTAAGGTTCGCGTAATCAATGTCACCTGTCTGATTAAAGACTGTAGGAGTACCGCCTGCTGTTTGAATAGTTTCGGTGCGGCTCTTAAAGATAGCGTTGCCCGCGCCATCCATATAAAAAGCCCCTAGCTCGCTAAACTCTGCCACGCGGATAGCCTGTAGTGCTGTTCGAGTTGTGCCAGTGTCTGCAATACAGGTTGTGTCACCAATTGAGATAGAACGCATTGATAATGGCCAATCAACTTGGTCAAGAATCTTATCTATCCGAGTGCCTGTGTCTTGACCCAGAACTCCACCTGTAACAGTTTCGATATAGGCAAGGTTAAGAATCTTAAAGGCATCAAAAGCCTGCACTGTCACATAGCCAATCTCTTGGCCTACAGGATAAGTATATCTATACTCTGAGATGTAGCCACTAAACAGGCTATAGGTAGTAGCACCATAAGTAGCTGTAATTTGTATCTTGCGTAAAGGCTTGACAAATCCATAAATAGGAGACAGCGTGTTAGTGGGATTGAAATCCCCATTAGGATCAAGAATCTTGACTGAGGCATTGCCCGTATTGTAAATGTCGTTGATAAGGTCACGCGCCCTGCGTGTGGCAATCTGTGTTGTCTGTGCTGAGTAATCAATAATAATTGCTGCACTATTGGCAAGGACATTAGTACCCAATAAACCTTGATCAAGAATCATGGCCTGTGCATACGCTGGACCATCGCTAAAGTTTATAGTTACGCCTACTGTTGCAGGTAAAGCCATTACACTTCGCCTCGCCATGATCTAGGAGATAAGGCATCTACATTGCCCGCAGCTCTAGACTTGTTAATTGCATCTTGAATAGCTTTTTCTAAATCTTCTTGAGCAACTAATGTTCCTTGTACAGTTGTATTTATTGTAACTCCAACTGGTAATTGAGTGCCAGTGCCATTTGTACCCAATCCAACTGTAGATGGCATAGATGTAGTAGTGCCTCCGTTTGAAGCGATTCCAAGAGATGCATTAGTTGCACCCACAAATGGCACATAACCGCCAAGAGCAGCCTTTTGTGCTGAACCTAAACTATTAAAAGCAGAAGCAGCTGAACCCGCAAAAGATTTAAAATAACCTTCCAATGTATCTAACTGCGACTTGACTGACATAAAGTTCCAGTTTTTGAATATATCATCAAGAGGCTTGATGCTTGCTAAAACAGCAACTAATTCTTTAGTCTTGGCCTGTGCTGCATCAAGAGCCTTTGTGTATTTGTCAATGTCGTCTAAATTCTCAGCATTGATGGCCTTCATAAGTAGTAGGCGTAAGCGATCTTCTTCGCTTATTTTGCCTTTAAGAGCTGCCTCAATCTGAATCTTTTGAATGTCAAAGATTGCCTTTGCCTTAGCCAATTTTAATGCATCTTGCTGGGATTTTAATGTCTTTTTATTGGTTGCCAGCATATCTGCTTGCTGCTTTTTAGCAGCAGCGGCTGCCCTCATCTCTGCCTGATTTCTGGCATAGGTTCCTGCTGGACTCTTTGAGCGATTAGTTAATGGCTTTTTATTCATTGGAATTAAGCCATACTTAAACTCGACTCCGCTTGTTGCCTCCTCAAAAAGTTTGGGGGAAATTATAGTTGCCAAAATCTTGCTAAACAAATCAATTTTGCCAATTGCTTTGTCTATATTTCCATTACCCGCAAACAAAGTAAAATTATCAATCAACGCGCCGCCAATAGTCTCAGAAGCGTTTGCTGCTGCCACCCTGAGTTTGTCTAGTTTTCCAGAATAAGTGTCAGCTGCTAAAGCTGCTTGACCACTAGAAATCTTTGCAATTCTAGCCAAGACTTCTTCAAATGACATTGCGCTAAGTTGAGTTTTACTTAAACCTAATCCATATTTCTGCAAGCCTTTTGTATTGCCCGCGTATGCCCTTGCAATATCATCCGTTACAGAGACAACATCGACACCACTTTGCGCGCTAAGGTCAAGAGCAGTCCTTAATAACTCCTGAGACTTACGATAATCTCCAGTTGTGGTAATTAACTTCTGATAAGCAGGACGAAGAAGATCATCAAGAACGCCATATTGCTTTTCTAAGTCCGCTATAAATGTCTTAACTGCTGGGTCTGCAAAGGCAAGACCAAGATTGTTGAGAGTGCGAGATAAAACTTTGGCTGCTTTATCATCTGCAATAAAAGCATTGACCGCTTGCTTACTGTATTGGGCTAAGGCTCTAGCCGAGAAAGCAATACCAAATCCCTTAGCAACATTGGCAATGCTTTTAGTTAGCTTTGCTGCTGCTGTGTCAGCCTGCTTAAATGCCTTCTTGCCAGTAAATTCTGCTGCAATGTCAATGACTACATTACTCATGCTGACTCCCTTACACTGCTGACAGTTGCTCGCTTATTAAACTTGACCCTAGTGTTTTCAATAGCTTGCATAATGTTAGCAAGTTGCTTTCCTTCATCTTGATCCCACGCACGAAAGATTGCACGACCTCTCATGTCACCGCTTGAGCCAGCGTTTTTACGACCATACAGCGCGCCTTGCTGGACAAACCTAGCCCCAGCTCGCGGATTATTGGATTTGCTTCTTGGGTCTCCGTTAGGGTTCTTGCGACCAGCAGTCTCATAAATTGCACCTGCTGCTGTTAAGTTTCTTACACGAAACAAAGAACGAAAGCCTTTAGAGTTAGGCTTGCCATAGCCAGTGCGATACACAATACCGCGCTTGATTACAGCTGCATTGTAAAGCGGGAACATACGCAAGCGACCTTCTGTGTTAAAGGTTCTAAACATAGAAGTCTTGGCAGTGATTTGCCGACCTTGAGCCTTGTCATTCCAATTGTAAAGATTATTAGGAGCCATTGAAGGAATAAATCCTCTGGCATCTTTTTGGATTACTTTAAGAGACTTAGTAATCTCAGCAGTCAATTCTTTAGCTAAGTCAGGAGCATAGGCATTAAGAGCCTTACGGAGTGCGATTACGCCCTTTACTTCTACTGGCATCGCTAGACTCCTTTGCTTCATCTCTAAGACCCTGCAACAAGGCTTGAAGCATTATTGGGTCTAACTCTAGTAACTGCTGTGGCGCGATCCCCAACCTAATGCTAAGTCTAGCAATAAGGTAAGTGAATGGAT
>Ga0209551_1001158_pt1 | contig 10148 bp, 10 predicted proteins | sample LauGreSuBDMM15SD_2_FD_187568 | JGI IMG/M metagenome (GOLD analysis project Ga0209551, IMG submission 187568) | Freshwater lake microbial communities from Lake Michigan, USA - Su13.BD.MM15.SD (SPAdes) (version 3) | ecosystem: Environmental > Aquatic > Freshwater > Lake | place: Lake Michigan, USA... | reverse complement strand
CATATATTCTTTTAAGAACTCGCGTTCTGTATCTGTGAGCGGGCGAGATTTCTTCGTCGCAAGTGAGATGGCTACCTGAACAGATTTTAAGCGGGCATGGAGAACGCCTTTTGAGCTAATCTCGTAATTGAGAACAAAGGAAGAAGTACCTACAGATTCAACCCAGATGTGGACATCTACGAAGAGTCCGCCTTCATAGATTGGCACGATGAAATCCACTTCGGCGCGCGCAACAACCATATCAATGAAGTGTGGAGTTTCATTACGTTCGTAAAATTGGTAAAACGACCAATGGAAGCGCGCTTCCTGAGCATACGTCAGGTACTTGGCATTATTAACATGGCCGAGAGCGTCGATATCATCCCAGCGAACAAATTGTTGATTGTGATATTTCATTAACGTGTGAGCTTTCTATAGGTCGCACGATGAGGACGAGCTGCCTCTGGTCCCAATCGCTCGATTTTATTTGCCTCATACGATTCGAAGTTACCTTCAAACCAGAACCACTGTGAATTGCCTTCATAAGCCAAAATGTGTGTCGTGATGCGGTCTAAGAACCAGCGATCGTGAGAGATCACTACGGCGCACCCAGGAAATTCAAGGAGTGCATTCTCAAGTGAACCGAGTGTTTCCACATCAAGATCGTTCGTTGGCTCATCGAGTAGTAAAAGGTTTCCACCTTGCTTGAGAGTCATTGCAAGATTCAAACGGTTACGTTCTCCACCAGATAGAACGCCTGCAGGTTTTTGTTGATCTGGACCTTTAAATCCAAATGCTGCAACATAGGCGCGAGATGGCATTTCAACTTGTCCGACCTTCATAAAATCAAGACCATCCGAGACAACTTCCCACAGAGACTTCTTTGGGTCGATACCGCTACGTGATTGATCAACGTAGGAAATCTTTACAGTTTCACCGATCTTCACAACTCCTGAATCTGCCGGTTCAAGGCCAAGGATTGTCTTAAAGAGCGTTGTCTTACCGGCACCGTTAGGTCCGATAACTCCGACAATTCCGTTACGTGGAAGCGTGAATGAGAGACCGTCAATGAGAACACGATCGCCGAAACCCTTCACCAAGTTCTCTACCTCTACAACAACATTTCCAAGGCGCGGACCAGGTGGAATTTGAATCTCTTCGAAGTCGAGCTTGCGCATCTTGTCAGCCTCTGCCGCCATCTCTTCATAGCGTGCAAGACGTGCCTTTGACTTTGTCTGGCGACCCTTTGCATTCTGTCGAACCCATTCGAGTTCTTCGGTCAGACGCTTTGCGCGCTTGGCATCCTTCTGACCTTCAACTTTAAGACGTGCAGACTTTGTCTCAAGGTAGGTCGAATAATTTCCTTCATATGGATATGCGCGACCGCGGTCGAGTTCGAGAATCCACTCTGCGACATTATCCAAGAAGTATCTATCGTGCGTAATCGCTACAACTGCGCCCGGATACTTCTGCAAATGTTGTTCTAGCCATAAGACTGATTCAGCATCAAGGTGGTTCGTTGGCTCGTCAAGAAGTAAAAGATCTGGAGCTTCCAATAGAAGTTTGCAGAGAGCTACACGGCGCTTTTCTCCACCGGATAACACGCTGACATCAGCATCCCCTGGTGGACAGCGAAGTGCATCCATCGCCTGCTCAAGTTGTGAATCAATCTCCCATGCGTTGCGATGATCGAGTTGCTCTTGCAACGTTCCCATCTCAGCAAGCAAGGTGTCGTAATCAGCATCTGGGCTAGACATCTCATCAGAGATTGCATTAAAGCGCGCCAACATATCCATCGTCTCGCGCACACCGTCTTGCACATTCTCAAGAACGTTACGTGACTCATCGAGCTTTGGCTCCTGCAGCAAAATTCCGACTGTAAATCCAGGCGTTAGATATGCCTCGCCATTAGAAGGTTGTTGAAGGCCTGCCATGATCTGCAAGACCGTTGACTTACCAGCACCATTTGGGCCTACAACGCCGATCTTGGCACCTGGAAGGAACATCAAGGTGACATCGTCGAGAATGACCTTGTCACCGTGCGCTTTACGCGTCTTTTTCATTGTGTAAATGAATTCAGCCATTGTCACACCTTAATAGTTGAGCCGTTAGAATAGTAATCAGACGACACCTGCAGGCGCCTGTAGCTCAGTCGGATAGAGCACCCGCCTTCTAAGCGGGTTGTCGCAGGTTCGATTCCTGCCAGGCGCACTCAGTACCTCAACAAAACCTCATTACAGAAAAAAGAACGACCAGGCTGGTTGGCCTGGTCGTTCTTTTTATTACCCTCGAGATTAGGAAGTTTTATCCGAGCTTTGCGATTGCTGCAAGTGCGATCTTTAGCAAATCACCTTCAATTGGAATGAAGGCATCACTTGCGCCAAGGTCTGTGCATTCACGGGAGATTACGAAGTTTGCCCACGCCTTGATGGCTGGAACGTTGGCTTTGTTCTTGTAATCTGAGTCACCTAGCATGTAGCTAACGATTCCCAATGTGTATGCACCTGGCTCTTTTGTGTTGTAATCAAAGGTAAAGAATCCTGTTGATCCAACCGTTGAAGAAGCTAGGAAAGCACCAGTTGCAGTAGCTGTTGGGAGGATGAAGTTTCCTGAAGCGTTAGCGATTGCTGCCGTCTTTAGGTTGTACGCCGCACCGTATGAAGCTTCAGCGTAAGTAATTGAGTACTTTGTTGCAGCTGACAACTGTGAAACACCTGCAGAGAAGTTTCCTCCGACAATACGTCCGATATTTCCAGGAGAGTTGATGAGACCTGGGAATGATGTTGCGAAGAAGTCGTTGGCTGGCTTTGTCCACAAAGTTGGGGCCACACCTTTGAGCCATGCAGTGAAGTTAGCTGAAGTACCTGACTTGTCCGCACGGAAGATAACTTTGATTGGCTGGTTTGGAAGAGTGTATGTAACGTTCTTTGTAGTTGTGCGAAGAACGACTGGCTTTCCATCCTTATCCTTGACAACATCACCGTTTCTATCCTTTTTGTAGATAACATCTTTGATTTGGCGGTTGTTATCTTTTGCAATCAATGGATCGTTCCAACGTGTGATTTCACCAGCGAAAATCTTCGCTGCTGTTGCTGGAGATAAATAGAGCTGTGATTTTGCTGGAAGATTGTGAAGAATCGCAATTGGCGCAGCAACTGCTGGGATGTGTAGAAGTGTCTTGCGAGCTGTTGAGTTTAGGTTTGGTGAATCTGAGAACCATACGTCGCCAGTCTGGTTATCTGAAGCTGTCTTTCCAGCTCCTGAACCGCCACCACCGTATGTGAGTGAGTGTCCTGTTGTCTTTGCAAATGGGACCTTGCACGCTTCGATGAGGAGCTGAGGGAAGCTTGCTCCTGAGCCCTGTAAATCTGTTGCCTGTGCCGCTGGTGCAAGGCCAACAATCAGGCCGACTGCAACTGCTACGACACCAAACTTCTTTGAGAGTTTCATTCTCTACCTTTCAGATACTTCCCGAGGTTGGGACTCACGTGTTGTGAGGCCTCGAAAGTACTGAAGGCTGGGGTCTAGATGGCTACGGCTTGGTGAACAACAGTTGAACCTATCTCAAATAATTGAGGTGGGTTTTAACCAAATCGCCCGGTGACGTAATCCTCTGTGCGCTTATCTCGCGGACGGGAGAAGAGCTCATTTGTAGGGGCAACTTCGATGAGTTCACCCGGGCCACCATCTGAGAGCATGAAGGCTGAGTAATCAGATACTCGCGCCGCCTGCTGCATATTGTGGGTCACAATCACGATCGTCATGGTCTGTGAGAGCTCAGAGATTGTCTGCTCAATGCGGAAGGTTGATCCTGGATCCAGAGCCGAACACGGCTCATCCATCAAGAGAACTTCTGGACGCACCGCAAGTGATCGTGCGATGCAGAGACGTTGTTGTTGTCCACCGGAAAGAGCACTTGCATGCTCGTTTAGACGATCTTTTGCTTCATCCCATAAGCCTGCTCGTGTCAGACACTCTTCCATAAGATCATCAGTATTCGAGACCTTAAGTTGGGCCAGCTTGATGCCAGAGAGTACGTTCTGACCAATTGTCATAGAAGGAAATGGGTTCGGCTTCTGAAATACCATTCCTACGCGAAGGCGAATCTTTGTTACATCTGTACCTGCTGCGTAGATATCTTTACCACCCAAAAGTACTTCACCAGCAAGGGCTGCAGTTGGAATGAATTCATGCATTCGGTTAAGTGTGCGAAGGAAGGTTGACTTGCCACAACCAGATGGACCAATCAAAGCGGTGACGGTGCCTGCTGCAAAATCAAGAGTTACATCTTTGAGAGCATGCTTCTTTCCAAACCAAGCGTGAACTCCTCGAGCCTCTAAACCAGAACCTAGCGGTTGGGTCCCTGGCGATTTAACGGCTCGTGCATTTGCGACATCTGCTAGAGAGTGTGGTGTGGTGGTTGTCTTCATTTTATCTCCTGATTGAGGTTGAGAATTCTCTTGTGGGACTTCGTCGTGAGTACTCATAATTTCCTACCCTTTCCTTGTCCGTGAAGAAATAAATCGCGCTGCCATAAAGAGAAGCAAAACCCAGATTAGTAGAACCAAGAGCCCTGCCCAAGTGCGTTGGCTCGATTCTTCGGTGCCACCGAGAAGGAAGGATTTCCACACATAGAATGGAATTGAGCCCATAGGTCCAGAGACTGGATTCAAATTCGTCGCGTCACCGCCGCCGGTCACGAGAATAATTGGCGCAGTCTCACCCACTACTCGGGCCACGCCCAAAATGATTGCCGTTACAAGCCCGCTCTTTACTGCAGGAACAACAACCATTGCAACTGTTCGCCACTGTGTTGCGCCGAGGGCCAATCCCGCTTCACGAAGATCGCTGGGAATCAAGAGAAGTACTTCTTCTGCGGTACGCGCCACTGTTGGAATCATCAAAATTGAGAGTGCCAGTGCGCCCATAAGACCTGAATACGACTGCGTGATTGGATAAACGATACTCGAGAGAATAAATAGTCCTGCCACGATTGAAGGGACACCGGACATAGCTTGGACCAAGAAGCGAATGATCCCGGCAAATTTTCCCTTGATCTCGGTTAAATAGAGTGCTGTGAGAATTGAAATAGGCAAGGTAAAAATCAAGGCAAGTCCGACCATGATCAGTGTGCCAACGATTGCAGCGAGCATTCCACCATTAGTTATTGGATCGTTGACAGTTGCTTGAGACATATCTTGAGTAAACAATCCCCAGTGAAGGCCGCGCCAACCTTTTGAGACCACGGTGGCCACGATGCTGACGATTGGAATTACCGCCAGAAAAATTGCAAAGCGAGAGATGCTGGTAAGTAGAGAGTCTTGAGCTGCTGGTATTCCTGCCTTGCGGTATTCAGTGATGAACGATATCGAAACGTAAGAAATAAAGAATGCAAAAACCCATCCTAATTTTCCATTGAGGCCAGTCCCAAAGAGCAGCACAACGGATGCAATTAAAGCGAGTAGGAAGCTAACGAATTTCTGACTCTTCTCTTTTTTAGTTGGAAGCCATGGCATTCCTGGCTTGACTTGGTCTGCGACTGTCATTTAGCGACCCGTCTTTCCTAGGCGATTAACCAAAAAGTTAGCAATAAAGTTAACGACAAGTGTGAGGATGAAGAGCACTAGCCCGGCTGCCATAAGCGCATTTGTCTCATCACGATCGGCCTCGCCGATTTTGAGAAGAATTAAGGATGCGATATTTCCACCAGCTCCGAAGAGCATCTGCCAGTTCACTTGGTAAACAATGTTGAGAACTGAATAAACAGCAACCGTCTCACCCATAGCTCTACCGAGCCCGAGCATTGCCCCACCAACTACGCCACCGCGTCCGAAAGGAATCACAACGGCACGAATCATCGCCAATTTTGTGGCACCAAGTGCGTATGCAGCTTGAATGCGATCAAGTGGAGTTTGAGAAAATACTTCGCGGGAAATTGATGTACAGATCGGAATGATCATGATTGCCAACACCATGCCAGCAATAAATGGTGAGCGTGTGAAAACCGGTGCTGGTACATCAAAGATTGGAATCCATCCCAAATATTTATTGAGCAACTTCGCCCAATACTCCACACTCGGCATCATCACCAAGAAACCCCAGAGACCAAAGAGGATGGACGGGAAGGCAGCCATTAAATCGATGACCGAGATGAGAATCGATCTGATTTTGCGTCCTGCGTAAAATTCAAGGAAGAGAGCGGTGAGAACTGCGATCGGAACACCAACAAATACGGCAATGGTTGCCGACATAATCGTTCCAACCAACATGGCAGCTAGTCCATAGTTTTGTTCAACAACATTTCCAGTTTCATCTTCGACAACAGACCAATCCGAACTTGTGAGTAGTCCAAAGCCTTCAAGACGTAATACTTCATATCCTCTAAATGTAAGGAATGAGAGAATCAATCCTAAAATAATGAGTGATGACAAACCGCCACTCGTAACGATGACTCGAAAGAGTTGGTCTGATTTGCGAGGCTTAGTAACGAGCTCGCGGGGGGCTGGGATAAGAGTGTTGCTCACGCGGGAATCTTGTCGCCTATCTGAAGAGTAAGCGAGGCTACAAGGTGAACAGAAGGTGAACTCATCCTGAATTCACCCTCATGAGGGCTAACCCCCTAAACTGCGCGCTATGGCTACCGAACTCCCCCATCTGATCTGGATCGATTGCGAGATGACGGGGCTTTCCCTAGAAAAAGATGCTCTCGTCGAGATTGCCGTCCTTGTTACCGACTCCGAGCTCAATGTGATCGGTGAAGGTATCGATCTGGTAATCAAAGCGACACCTGAGCAGTTAGCGGGGATGAATGAATTTGTCACCCAGATGCATACCGACTCAGGGCTGATCACTGAGATCCCTGAGGGCATAACCGTTGAGGCGGCGGAAGATGCAATCCTGGCTTACCTCGAATCTGCTGGGACCTTACCCGGAAAATCTCCTTTGGCCGGCAACTCAGTCTCTGTCGATCGCAACTTCATCGCCCGTGACATGTCACGCCTGAACGAGTACCTGCACTATCGCACCGTCGATGTCTCAAGCATTAAAGAGTTAGCCCGCCGCTGGTATCCAAAGATCTATTTCGCAGCCCCTGCAAAGACAGGCAACCATCGAGCCCTTGGAGATATTCAAGATTCGATCGAAGAACTCAAGTACTACCGCAGCAACGTCTTCATCGAAGCGCAAAATCAGGGGCAGAATCCGCCTGCGGAAAAGGTAGACTAAGCCCGCACAGCACATGGTGGGCGTAGCTCAGCTGGTAGAGCACTCGGTTGTGGTCCGAGATGTCGCGGGTTCGAGCCCCGTCGTTCACCCCAAGTCTTTCCCTTCCAAAGCACCACCCTAAAGAAAGTGCCATCCATATGATCTTCGATGTCGTCGTTGAAATTCCAGCAGGTTCGCGAAATAAGTACGAAATCAATCACACGACCGGTGAAGTTCGCCTTGATCGCATGCTCTTCACATCAACTCGCTATCCCTATGACTATGGCTTTGTTAAAAACACCCTCTCGTTAGATGGCGATCCACTTGATGCCCTCATCATGTTGGACGAACCAACATTTCCTGGCTGCGTTGTTTCATGTCGCGTAATCGGAATGCTGAACATGACAGATGAAGCTGGTGGAGATGACAAGCTACTCTGTGTTGCAGCTGGCGATGTTCGTAAGTCTTATCTGCAAGATCTCAGTGATGTTCCCGCATATGAACTCTCTGAAATAAAACACTTCTTTGAAGTTTATAAAACTCTAGAACCTGGAAAATCAGTACAGGGCGGAGAATGGGTTGGGCACGACGATGCCGAATTAGAAATTAACGCCTCATATAAGCGATATAAAGAAAGCCACTAACACTTACTGTTGTGGCAATAACTGTTTCGGACACGCTGCGAGAATTCGTGCCATCGCTTCTTTTTCCGCTTTCGTAACCCAAATTGCATACTTTGCTTTCACGGCAATCTGTTGTGCCACATAGGCGCATCTATAACTCTTAAGTGGCGGCAGCCATGTCGCGGCATCGCCATCTCTCTTCTGCGAATTCAGACTTTGTTGAGTGGCTTTGAGATTAAGTGGATCATTATAAAACTGCACTCGAGTGACTGCATCCCATTTAAATGCGCCCTTCTGCCACGCATCTGACACTGCAACCACATGATCTATTGGCACTAAGGTGCTGGTTCCCTGGCCTCGTGTGAAATCTAACTTTTTTCCAGAATATGGATCTATGAGGGTTCCAGAGAGAACTAAGCATTTATCGCGGCCTGTTCCAAATACTTTATTGGTGAGGTCTCGTGCAAGAACATCATTGCGAGCATCGCAACCATTGCCATCAGGATCGGCCCAACCTCCGAAGAGTGCATCTCGGTCGTATCCCGTCTTTGGGGCGCGACCTTTGACAGCCAATGTAGAGAGAGCTGAAGAGGCCGTTACCTCAGTTGCTGCAGTAAAAATCGTTGCCTGGGCTAGTTGTGGAATTGTCGAGACAGTAAAGAGCCCAATTAGCCCTATGGCTACCCTGATTTCCCACCGACTCATATCTCTATGATTACGCGTGGCAGGTGGCAAATCAAGGGCAATCGCCCTGATAGGGTCTGCTCTGCATTCAAACATTCGAACGTTTGAATGGGTTGTTAGCTCAGTTGGTAGAGCAAGGCACTCTTAATGCCTGGGTCGGGGGTTCGAGTCCCTCACAACCCACTTATGTAGGTAAATCCGAGTTCTATATCCAAACCTTGGATGTGGTTCAAGCCTTTGAATATTGGATATATCTGCCAAACCTTTATGTACAAAATTAAATCAATCTACTTTTTCTTATAACCAGCAGGGCACTTAGGCTTGACGGCAGTGACCTTCTTGGTGAGTTTGCCTTTCACACAGGTGATGGTTCTTTTCTTCATTGCAACAGCCTTTGCTTCGGCCTCTTGCTTTGCCTTTAGTTCTGCAGCAGCCTTGGCCTCTAAAATTATTTGTTGCTCAAGAAATTTTTTAGCATCTTCAATTACCTTTGGAAATGCCTGGGCGGCGAAGTACTGTCCTCCTGGCCCACCTGTTCCTCTTGTGCCCCAGAACAAGTCATCCCAAATTGGATCCTGCGGGCTTGTTGCTGGACTTGGTCCCATAGCGCCTGCGAGAGCGCCGATGTAAATCCATTGTTCATCCTTTTCAAACCAAATAGGGCTTCCAGAATCACCACCGCCGAGATAAGTGTCTTGTGGCATGCGAGTTTGAACAATCATGTTGACAGGAAACGGTTTTACTAATTCGTCACCACCCTGCCAAATATAAGATTTTCTAATATTCGCATTTGCCTTATTTGGATTTTGATTTCTTATCTCTCCCCTAGATTCTGAATAAGAGGTTATTCCATACCCAATCGAAAGCACACTTGAACCTAATGATCTTAGTTCTTCAATTTCATCCGAAGTAGCATATCTAAATGTTTTTGTACCTAATGGTTTTTCTAAAATAAGTACCCCGAAATCGTAGCGAGGTCCGTGGCATTTCGACTTGTCTCCATTGTCACAACCAGAGTTTTGAAATAGTGGTGACACAAATTGTGCAATTGCCTTAACCTTGTTTGGGGTTCCCCCAATTGGAATAATAATTCCTGGACTTGATACCCACCGAGGTCCACCAGTTAGACAGTGTGCAGCGGTAAAAACAATTCGAGGTGCAATGAGAGCCCCAGAGCAACCTCGCTGGGCATTCTCACCACCGATAATGCCTACTATACGGTCATCTCCAGTTGCATCTTGGCCGCCCATCATTGAATTGGCAGGAACCACAGATGTGAATGCAAAGGCAATCAACAATACCTTGGTGAGACTCTCCCTTATTCGCATTGCAAAAGAGTAATAGGGAGCACAAGCCAAATGGGACTTTGAGCAAACTTTTCTGGTCTTACCTCCCACAATGGCTTACAAATCTTTCTAAACCCTTGATTTGTCTCTGCCTATCCCTAATATTGGAGATGAGTCAAGAACGGATATATCCGCATAGTGGGTCAATGGGAATGGTTTGAAGGTTTGATAACGAGTCCCTCACAACCCGCATTTGAATACCAGTGGAATTAAGGCTGGCTACTTGATTATCTTTGTGAGTGTCGGTAACAATCTGTTGAGACTCTTAACGGGATTTGCCAAAGTAAAGATATAAACCATATATCCAGCCAGT
>Ga0209551_1001155_pt1 | contig 10160 bp, 8 predicted proteins | sample LauGreSuBDMM15SD_2_FD_187568 | JGI IMG/M metagenome (GOLD analysis project Ga0209551, IMG submission 187568) | Freshwater lake microbial communities from Lake Michigan, USA - Su13.BD.MM15.SD (SPAdes) (version 3) | ecosystem: Environmental > Aquatic > Freshwater > Lake | place: Lake Michigan, USA... | reverse complement strand
TTGGACTTCACCTCTCGGTCTAAGCGCTCCCGAATCTGTCGACTGGTAACAAACTTTCCTTCGCGCCCTGCTAATGGGCTGGTATTTACCATAAAGTTCATGGTTAAGGTCGGCTCATCAATCTTTAACATGGGTAGAGCATCAATCCGATCAAGAGCACAAATAGTTGTGCCTATAGCTAGATCTTCAATACCATTCACAAGAACAATATCGCCTGCGATGGCTTCATCAACCACTTCACGCTCTAAACCCCTGAACTTCAATACTTGATTAATGCGGCCTTTAAAGGGTGTGCCATCGGGACCATTGATACAAATAACATCCGTACCAGGTTTAATTCTGCCTCTGCTGATTCGGCCTACGCCAATTTTGCCAACATAGCTGCTGTAATCAATTGATGAAATTTGTAATTGCAATGGAGCATCCACTTCATCATCGCGCACTGGCACATGCTGTAATACGGCATCAAATAGAGGGCGCATATTCCCTTCGCGCACACTCTCATCAGTACCAGCATAACCATTGAGGCCAGATGCGTAGATGACTGGAAAATCCAGTTGCTCCTCTGTAGCGCCTAACTTATCAAAGAGCTCAAAGGTGGCATTGATAACATAATCACAACGCGCTCCAGGACGATCGACCTTATTCACAACCACAATCGGCTGTAGCCCAAGTGCCAAGGCTTTTTTGGTAACAAACCGAGTTTGAGGCATAGGTCCCTCAACCGCATCAACGAGTAAAAGTACGCCATCGACCATCGACAAAACACGCTCTACCTCGCCACCAAAGTCTGCGTGCCCAGGTGTATCAACAATATTAATATGTGTACCGTCATACTCCACAGCACAGTTCTTTGCCAAAATGGTAATACCACGTTCCTTTTCAAGATCATTTGAATCCATGATCCGCTCAGAAATCTTTTCATTGGTCCTAAATGTGCCTGATTGACGGAGTAATTGGTCAACAAGAGTGGTTTTGCCATGGTCCACGTGAGCGATGATGGCGATATTACGAAGTGCGCGTTTGGTCATTTGATGCTTTGCTTAGTCAAGGTGAAAAATTAGTTTTGGTTAATCAGACGCTGGGAGATAAAGCGACGAGGATGTAAAACACCTGAACGCCAATCCGCAGTGCCAATAAAGTTTTGGGGAAGCGCTTGGCTACGATAGATCCGAAATAAAGAGTTAGCCCATTGCGTCGCAATATTGACAGCACATGGAACACGTTGCCCCATCTCTAAGCGTTTTGCTTGAATATCATCCACAGTCAGCTCAGGCAAGGTTTGTAATAGTGCGTCGACTGGCAAGATCTGTGGAGCTGAATGTTGAAGGCTTTCCAGGCTGGCTGATTGTGCCAGTGAAAGATGTCCAACCATGGTTCTGCGTAAGCCAATCAAATGCGCACCACAACCAAGTGCATGACCCATATCCTCTGCCAATACCCGAATATAAGTTCCCTTGCTACAGTGCACCTCAATATCGATCACAGGCCACTGAACATTTAGTAGTTTGATCGAATAAATCGTGATCCTACGCGCTTCGCGCTCAATCTCAATACCAGAACGCGCGTATTCGTAAAGCGGCTTACCATCACGCTTTAGCGCTGAGTACATCGGCGGTACTTGTTGTATATCACCAATGAAATGAGGCAATATTGCATCAATCAGAGTCTTAGCCATTGCGTTATCAACGACCTCTGCCGTTGATTTCTCGGCAATAATCTGGCCTTGCGCATCCCCGGTATCCGTCTGAATCCCAAAACGTAGTTGGGCGAGATACGCCTTATCGGCATCTAATAAATCTTGTGAATACTTCGTTGCTTCCCCCAAACAAACTGGCAACAATCCGGTAGCCATTGGATCGAGTGTGCCCGTATGTCCTGCTTTTTCTGCATGCAGGAGTCGTTTTACGGAAGTGACCGCACTTTGAGAACTCATTCCGGAGGGTTTATCCAACAGAACCACCCCGTCAATCCGCTGAGCCATTCTCATTAGTTAGGCTTTGAGCCTAATGCCTGATCAATTAATCGAGACATTTCTGCGCCACGCTCAATGGATGTGTCAAAGACAAAATGCAAGGTGGGCACAGTATGGGTATGCATTCGCTTAAAGAGTAATGAATGGAGATAGCCCGCTTTCTCCTGCAATGATCCCAATGCATATTGCGGATCACCACCCAAAACCGTGAAATAAATCTTTGCATGGGCAAGATCTGGTGATAACTCAACGGCCTGGATCGTAATTAAGCCATTCGCTGGATCCCGCAGTTCGCGGGGAACGAGTTCCGCCAAATCTCGCTGAATCTGATCAGCAAGACGTTGGTGACGATGCGGGCTTGTTTTATGCATACGACAATTGATTAAAGCGTTCTAGCAACCTCAGTGACCTCGAAAACTTCTAGCTGATCACCCTCTTTAATATCATTATTGTTCTTCAAAGAAAGGCCGCACTCAAAACCACCCTTGACCTCTTTTGCATCATCCTTAAAGCGTTTTAAGGAATCTAACTCACCGGTCCATATAACGACGTTATCGCGCAATAGACGAACCCGTGAATTACGTCGCACGATACCATCTAACACCATACAACCTGCAATAGCACCAACCTTCGACACATTAAAGACCTGGCGTATCTCAACCATACCGATAATTTCTTCTTTCTTATCGGGGGTAAGCATGCCGCTTAAAGCTGCCTTTACTTCATCCACTGCGTCATAAATGATGTTGTGATAGCGAATATCTACGCCATTGGTCTCGGCTAATTTACGGGCTACCGCATCCGCACGAGCATTAAAGCCAATAATGACTCCTTTAGAAGCAATTGCTAAGTTCACGTCGGTTTCAGTAATGCCACCGACAGCAGCGTGTACGATTTGAACTTTTACTTCAGCGGTGGAGAGTTTTTGCAGAGACTGTGAAAGAGCTTCTTGTGAACCCTGTACGTCTGCCTTGATAATGATGGGCAGGAGCTTAGCCTCAACCGCGCCTTCGCCCATATTCTCCATCATGTTCTCGAGCTTGACTGCTTGTGTTGCTTGGCTAACTTCACATCACGGAACTTACCTTGACGGAACAAAGCGATCTCACGAGCCTTACGCTCATCCGCCACCACCTGAAATGATTCGCCTGCATCAGGCACCTCCGACAAACCTTGGATTTCCACTGGGATCGATGGGCCAGCTTCATTGGTTGCCTTAGCATTCTCATCTAACATGGCGCGAACGCGTCCATAAGACTGGCCAGCCAAAAGCATATCACCCCGTTTTAAGGTGCCAGACTGAACTAATACCGTAGCTACTGGGCCGCGACCTTTGTCCAGACGTGCCTCAATCACAATACCTTGTGCTGGCGCATCTTTGGGGGCTCTGAGTTCCAAAATTTCTGCCTGCAACAACACGTTCTCGAGAAGCGCATCAATCCCCTCTCCTGTTTTTGCAGAGACTCCAATGAATGGAGAGTCGCCGCCGTATTCTTCAGGAACAACTTGTTCACTCACTAATTCAGTCTTGACGCGATCCGTATTAGCTTCTGGCTTGTCAATCTTATTAATCGCCACAACCAATGGCACATTGGCTGCTTTTGCATGGTGGATTGCTTCGCGCGTTTGCGGCATCACACCATCATCGGCCGCTACGACCAAGATCACGATATCGGTTGCCTTCGCACCGCGGGCACGCATTGCCGTAAAGGCCTCATGACCCGGTGTATCCAAGAAGGTAATAACTCCACGCGGGGTCTCTACGTGATAAGCACCAATGTGCTGGGTAATACCTCCAGCCTCACCAGCGGCCACTTTTGCGACCCGGATCTTATCGAGCAAGGATGTCTTACCATGGTCAACGTGTCCCATCACCGTAACTACGGGTGGTCTTGGTAGCAACGGTGCATCCTCTGCCGAGGCACCCAACTCTATTTCAGGATCATCTAATTTAGCGGCATGTGCTTTATGACCCATCTCCTCAACAATGATCATTGCAGTATCTTGGTCCAGGACTTGATTAATCGTTACCATTTGACCCATTCCCATCAGCAGCTTAATCACCTCTGCGCCCTTGACAGACATTTTGTGCGATAAGTCAGCAACCGTAACGGTTTCAGGGATATATACATCGCGGATAACTGGTTCTGTAGGGACTTGAAAATTAGTTGCCGGGTTATCCTCTTGATTCTGGTGTTGCTTCTTACGTCCGCCACCACTGCGCCATCCGCCACCCATACCACCACTCATATCACCACGGGTCTTTAATCCAACCTTCCGTTTTGCACCTTCTTCTTGCCACGTTGAGGAAGTCTCAGAAGACTTGATTAATTTACCGCCTACCTTGGTAGGTTTCTTTTTATCATCGCCACCATCAGCCTTTACAGGCTTATGTAAAGTGCCCTTCTTCGCTTCTTCGCTAGCAACTTCACTGGGTGCTTTTAAAACTCGTGCGGGTGCACTCATCATGTCCCGAATGGCAGATACTTCAGCCTCTGCCGCAGCGCGTCGCGTACGAAGCTCAGCTAAATCTTTACTGGCTTTCTCTTTTGTGGCTAGCTCTTGATCAACTTCTGCTTTAGTAGGCTTAAGCTCATTAGTAACTTTCTTTTGCTTTTGCTCGCTTGCAGCTTTCATCTCCGCTTCTTGTCTAGCTAACAACTCAGCTTGACGCGAGGCTTCAGCAGCACGTTTTTCTAATTCCTCATCCGACAAGATTGGCTTTTTCTCAACAGGCGCCTTGACCTCTTTTTCCTCGGCAGCTTCTTCTGGTTTTGCAGACTCATCGCGCTTGACCAAAACCCGCTTTTTACGTACCTCGACTTGCACGGTACGAGTCCGACCAGCTGAATCTGCTTGACGGATCTCGCTAGTCTCACGCTTTGTTAAGGTAATTTTTTTACGAGCACCAGCATCAGCACTTCCATGGGCTTTTTGGAGGTATCCCAATAGTGCGGTCTTATCCTTATCAGTAATCTTGTCGGATTCCGATTCTTTCTCAATTCCGGCAGCCTTCAGTTGGACCAATAAATCTGCCGAGCTTCTTTTTAGCTCCTCAGCCAGTGCTTTTACGGTTGTCGTAGCCATGCGCTTTTCCTCATGCGTTAAACCAATGTTCACGCGCTTTCATAATGAGCGTTTTGGCTATTTCTTCATCCATACCAGTGATTTCCACTAGCTCATCTACTGCTAAACCGGCCAAATCATCGCGCGTGTGCACTTGATTCTCAGCTAGCGTTGTAATTAATTCGGGAGAGAGACCTTCAAGTGAACGTAGGTCTTGCGATACTTCCTCAATGCGCTCTTCCTTAGCTAACTCCATCGTTAATAAAGAGTCGCGTGCCCGTGTTCTTAATTCATTAACAGTATCCTCATCAAATGATTCAATCTCAAGCATCTCGGACAAAGGTACATAGGCTACTTCTTCTAAGGAGTTAAAGCCCTCTTCAATCAAGATATCAGCAACTTCTTGATCCACGTCTAACTTATCCATAAACAATTGGCGGACTACAACCGACTCTTTTTCAGATTTCTCAGCAGACTCTTCAGGAGTCATGATATTAATTTGCCAACCGGTCAACTCACTCGCTAAACGAACGTTTTGCCCACTGCGTCCAATCGCAATCGCTAAGTTCTCCTCGTCTACCACCACATCCATAGCATGGCGCTCTTCATCCACCACAATCGATGAGACCTGGGCAGGAGCTAACGCGCCAATCACAAATTGCGCAGGATCCTCAGACCACAGAACGATATCAACAGCCTCGCCAGCAACTTCATTGCGAACTGCTGTCACACGAGTGCCACGAACACCGACGCAAGTACCAATTGGATCGATGCGTTTATCGTGGGTGACCACTGCAATCTTGGCCCTAACTCCTGGGTCACGGGCTGCGCCCTTGATATCCAAAAGCCGTTGCTCGATCTCAGGCACTTCATTCTCAAATAACTTCATTAAAAACTCGGGGCATGTACGTGAGAGCTCAATTTGCGGACCACGTGCTTCGCGATCAACCTTCAAAATATATGCGCGGACACGATCGCCAGAACGAAGGTTCTCTTTGGGGATCATTTGATCACGGCGAAGTAAAGCCTCAACCCGACCCGATTCAATAATTAAGCCATTTTTGTCGGCACGCTTGACCGTACCGGTCATGATCTTTTCGCCCCGCTCGAGGTAATCATTCAGAATTTGCTCACGTTCAGCATCCCGAATACGTTGCAAGATCACCTGTTTAGCTGCCTGAGCGCCAATCCGACCAAACGCCAAAGACTCGATCTGCTCTTCAATGTGATCATCTACCTCGATATCGGAGATTTGCTCTTTGGCCTCAAATTGCAAAATCTCTTTGTCGGGCTCTTGTAAGCCAGCTTCGTCTGGAACGACCAACCAACGGCGAAAGGTCTCATACTCACCGCTATCACGGTCAATTGAAACCCGAATATCCACATCTTCGCTGTAGCGTTTTTTAGTGGCGGATGCCAATGCTAGTTCGAGAGCTTCAAAAACAATCTCACGATCAACATTCTTTTCACGGGCGAGGGCTTCTGCCAACATGAGAACTTCACGACTCATGATTTTTTTCCTTTGAAATCAATTACAGGGACCAAGCGAGCTTTTTCAACTTCAGCCAAGCTAAATTCAAGCTCAGCGGTAGATCCATCACTCGCCTCAAATAACAAACTAAACCGTGCATCTGGAGAATCTACCGAGCCACTTTTTAGGCCCTGCAGCACTCCCCTAAAATTCTTTCTTCCTGAAACTGCCACCCGCAATTTCAGATCAATTTCCAACCCTGCGAACCGAATAAACTCAACAGCCGTCTTAACGGGGCGATCTAACCCTGGCGATGAGACCTCAAGACGCTCATAAGGAACGTTCTCAACCGCCAAGGTATAGGTCAGCTGATGACTTACCTTCTCACAATCTTCCACCGTAATCATGCGATCAAAGTCAGGGTTTTCGATCGTCACACGGAGCAAACCACGGCCCTCACGCTCGATATCAACTAGCGAATAGCCTAAATTGCCCACTTCGGCAGAAATAATCTGCTGTTCTTTCACGCGATCCCCACACAAACATCACTCATAACACGCCGTTTGGCAAAAAAAAATGGGCCTACAAAGCCCATATTCCTAACTACCAGAACAGGCCAGCTTACGTTGCATTCAACATCAGCCGGTGCGAGAGAAATTATACCCGAATCATAAAATCTCTAGTCAAATCAGAAACTTTCACCCGGATTTCGAGGTTTTCTTGGTCCCTTAAAGGGTTTGCCACGATTAGGACGCTTTTGACCCCCACTTCCAGTTCCTCCCGGCCCAGCACTAAAGCCGCTTCCATGATGGATCTTTTGCCCCTTGGGGCGTTGACCCCCAGGTTTTCCTCCGGTTCCGCGTTGACCTTTTTGACCAAAGCCAGATCGGCCAGCTCCACTGTTGGAGCCTCTGCCTTGACCTGGCAAATGAGATGTACCCTGAGAATGGTTGGAGGCCATCGTGAGCGCCTCTTTTGACCCCCAATAAGATACCGAGGTTTGCATTGGATCGGGCTGAAAATTAGGATCACTTTGAGGATCCATGCCGGAAGTTCGGCCTTGAGGACCTCCCCTCTCTTTACTTCCCATTTGCGGAACCTTTAAACCGGCAGCACGCATCAATTGAGTAATGTTTTCAAGGGGCACCTCTTCCCACTTACCACGCCGTAAACGGGGGGGCAATATGAACAAACCGTAGCGGGTCCGAATTAAACGAGAGACTACATGCCCCGTTGCCTCAAACATACGACGTACCTCACGATTACGTCCTTCAGTAAGCGCTACGGAGTACCAACGATTGGCACCATCGCCACCGCCTTGACTTAAACGCAAGAAGCGAGCCTGACCGTCATCGAGCTGTATTCCTGTTTTTAGTTGTTCTGCCGATTCGGCCGATAGTTCACCAAGGATACGAACTGCATATTCACGTTCAACTCCATAGCGAGGATGCATCAATCGATTTGCCAATTCGCCTGAGGTGGTAAATAACAAAAGGCCTTCTGTATTGAAATCCAAGCGGCCAACTGCAATCCAGCGACCTTGCCGAGGTTTTGGCAAGCGATCAAAGACGCTTGGGCGACCCTCAGGATCGGCTTGACTAACAATTTCGCCAGCAGGTTTATGGTACAGAATGACACGCGGTGGCTTAGTATGAATCTTACGATGCACTGGCTTACCGTTAATGCGCACGATATCGCTAGGGCCCACACGCTGACCAATGTGCGCCGGCATACTGTTCACAGAAACACGTCCCTGAATAATCAAATCTTCCATCTCGCGACGTGATCCCATTCCTACATCTGCTAGGACCTTATGTAACTTAACGGTATCCTCATCTTCGGCATCATCATCGAGACCGTCAAGATCAGACCATACTTCATCCCGCAAGCTCAGTGGTAGCTCATCGACACTGGCAAATTGCAAGCGCTCTAAATCAGTTGGATTGTCGAGCTCATCCGATTCCTCATCTCCCGCTTTAGAGGCTCGCTGTTCAATGCCGGCCTCATGCGAAATTACTCCGGGCTCCTCTACCGCAGAGGCTTCAGTCTCTGGAGCATCAAGAGCTGCATCAAATTCTCCAGAAACTACCGAGGCAAATAAGGCTTCGGTCTCTGCCTGAAGTTGTGCTGATTTTGGTGAGGGCCTGGTTGGCTCTCCGTCAGCCTCTGCATGAGGATTTGGCCCATCGCGACGCTTATTTTTATTACCGAACTTACCGCGGGCCTTATTGTTCGATTTATGAAAACGTTTGGGGCCGCGCTCACCGCGGTCTTTACGCTCCCCAGTATCTGAATCACCCGAAGAGGGATTGTCGACCGACCCCTCTGCTACTGGATTAGGTGTAAGAGAATCTTGATCAGGATTTGTCATCGTGCTCGGCGTTGTTCAGGGGCTCTAGTGGAATAACAGTTTCCACGGTCGCATCAGCATCAAACTCAATCACAGCTTGTCCTAAGGCCTCAGCAGAAATAGAGCCATCTTCTAACATGGGTAGGCTTTGTAAATCTTTTAAGCTGAGATCATCTAAAAACTGTTTGGTAGTTGCATAGAGGCCTGGGCGCCCGATCGTATCTTTGTGACCAACTACCTCAACCCAGCCACGATCTTCTAGCTGACGCATGACATTACTACTCACAACCACACCACGTACCTCTTCGATCTCACCGCGAGTAACGGGCTGCCGATAGGCAATGATGGCTAAGGTTTCCATCACTGCTCGTGAGTACTTGGGAGGTTTCTCTGGTGTTAAGCGATCTAAATACTCACGCATGTTGAGGCGGCTCTGGAAACGCCAGCCAGTTGCTATATTGACCAGCTCCATGCCTTTGTCATGCCATTCTTTTTGGATCTCAAAAAGTATTTTTTGGAGATCCGCAGATGCCAAAGGAGGCTCTAAAAACAATCGGTTGAGTTCATTTGTTGTTAGAGGCTCTTGAGCGCAAATTAATGCGGTCTCGACTACGCGCTTATAGTGATCAGTATCCATACAATTTGGCTAAACAGGATTTACCTGTTTGATGGTTCATTCACAATCGTCAAAATGGGTTTGGGGTGTTTTCTGGCTTATGTCGAGCTCACTCAAGTTAATTCTTATTTTGGGGATGCTCGGCAATCAAACGAATCTTTTAGTTTCGTAGCAATTTGCACCGATTCGCCATTATAAGGTAGGGTCAATACAATAGCCATATGTCTCATTTTCACCCTCCCCAAAAATCCTCCCCAGAAAATCGTCGCACTGCGCTCAAGGCCTTTGGGCTATTTGGGCTTAGCGCCCTTTCAGGATGTAGTTTATGGGACGAACGCCGCAAGCCCAACATTGCTCTAGTTTTGGGGTCTGGTGCTGCCAGAGGTTTTGCCCATATCGGGGTCATCAAAATACTAGAAGCGCAAGGTATTCGCCCGAATATGATCGTTGGAGCTAGCGCTGGGAGTGTGATTGCAGCACTTTATGCCTCAGGTTATAGCGGACTTGATCTTAACCGCATCGGTCTTAATCTGGATGAGGCTGCCATTGCAGATTGGGCCTATCCATTTGCAGGACGATTTGGTGGCTTGATCAAGGGCGATGCACTGCAGAGCATGGTGAATCGTGAGGTTCAGAATAAAACGATTGAGCAAATGAGTATTCCCTTAGGTATTGTTGCCAC
>Ga0209551_1001154_pt1 | contig 10162 bp, 10 predicted proteins | sample LauGreSuBDMM15SD_2_FD_187568 | JGI IMG/M metagenome (GOLD analysis project Ga0209551, IMG submission 187568) | Freshwater lake microbial communities from Lake Michigan, USA - Su13.BD.MM15.SD (SPAdes) (version 3) | ecosystem: Environmental > Aquatic > Freshwater > Lake | place: Lake Michigan, USA... | reverse complement strand
GCAGTATCTCGGGCCTGAATATGATCCGGCTGCCATTGATAAACTTCAACCGATATACCTGCGCAGCCGGATCATATTCAGGCCCGAGATACTGCATTCCGCGCATCCTCGGCACAATGATCGCCTCAATTTCGGGAAGACGTTTTATTTTCCCAGCAACCATATCCTGCCGCGCATGGTCCTGTTCCCCGCGACGCGCCTCCAATGGGATGGCCGTGAGTAACGCGATTGCGGACAACGCAATAAAGACTGAGTTTCGTAATAACATGCCGACGCGATACCCCCATCGCATTGAACCTAAAGTGAATGGAGCATCACGCCCTTTGTTCAATATGATGCTCCATATCGCTTATTTCACCATTTCGAAAGTGAATGACATATTTGCTCCGATGCTTAATTCGCCTGGCGAAATCGGCGTCGATTTTTCCGACGCATCCATAGTACGCATGACCATCGGACTCGAGGCATAATTGCGGCCGTAATCGCTCTCTGCAACGCGCAAAACACGCACGTTGGGATATCCGGCCTTTTGTGCCAGATCGCGCGCACGGCTCATAGCCTTGGTCCACACCTTGTCGCGGGCGGCCGCTTGAAATACGCTGTCGTCATCAATGCCAAAGGTGGGTCCATTGAAATTGGTCGCGCCGTCAACGGCAAGTGCATCAAGAAATGCGCCAAGCTTTTTCAAATCGCGCAGTTTTGCATGCACCATGTTTGACGCCTGATAGCCTTTAAAAATCTGCTGCCCGTCGCGATAGTCAAATTGCTGGTTCAGGCTGATCTGTGTCGTTTGGATGTCCTTGTCAGCAATGCCCAACTTTTTTAGCCGCGCAACGACCGTCGCCATCTGAATATTGTTGGCGCGCAAAGCCTCAGTTGCAGTGGCTGCCAGATTTTGGACACCAGTAGTGAATGTCGCAATATCTGGACGGGCTTGAACAGTTTCGGAAATGTTGAGGTCAATGACCGGATTTGCCGTGGTGATGTTGACCTGAGTCGCCATCGCGCCGCTGGCGGTCACGCAGCACGCTGCGAAGAAAGCGGCAATAATCAATTTACGCATTTGGAACTCCCGTTTTTGCCAACAACTTAAAGTGCTGTCCGGCGTGCCCAATCAATATAAGCTTGGCGAAGCTGAACGGTTGCCGAACCGGGTTTGCCATTGCCAATTGCATACCCGTTAATCCGAACCACTGGCATTACAAAGCCTGAGGCCGATGAAACAAATGCCTCCGCCGCTTGTTCCGCCTCGCTGACTGAAAACGGCCGTTCTTCTATACGTTGCGCTACAAGAGGCAGCACCGCCGCGCGCGTTATCCCGTGCAGAATCTCGCGATTGAGCGGATGGGTAATCAATACGCCATCCTGCGTAATGATATGCGCATTTTGCGCGCTGCCTTCGGTAATCCAGCCATCGCGCTCCATCCACGCATCATCAGCGCCCTGCGCGATTGCCGCATTCTTCATCAGCGAAGCGTACAACAACTGCGTCGTTTTGATATCCGCCCTGCCCCAACGCAAATCTGGTACTGTCACTACGCTTAACCCGCGCTCTGCAACTGGATTATCCACAAGCGTCCGCGATTGGGTGAAGGCCAGAACCGTTGGGGGCGTGTCGGCGGGCGGGAACACAAAGTCACGGTCCTCGGGCGTGCCGCGCGTGACCTGCCAATAAATCATGCCCTCTTCCACGGCGTTGCGCGAAACCAGCTCTCGGCAGATGCCCAGCCAAGCGTGCGCGTCCGGCACGCCTTCAATTCCAATTTCGCTCAGCGAGCGGGCGAGGCGTTGCACATGGCCTTCAAAATCGACAAGTTTGCGGTCTAGGACAGACACAACCTCATAAACCGAATCCGAAAACAGAAAGCCGCGGTCAAAGACGGACACTTTGCCTTCGGTTTCCGGAATATACTGCCCGTTGAGATAAATTATGCGCGTCATGTGATTACCTTGCCTAAGCGCGCCAATTTGCGTTGAGGCGCTTCCCTTGGCCTCAAATGCACGAAGTAAGATACTGAAACAAGTTCAGCATGACCAAGCTGGATTTCGTGACATCGATCCGTCCAAATACCACCCCGTCACCCTGAACTTGTTTTAGCGTCTGAATTTCCACCGTGACGGTTGCATTACAGCCCCTTGCGCCCTACCGCCCGTGACCATGACAGCACCCCCCATTTTCGCATTTGAAAGTCTCGCGCTACAACAGGGTGGCGGAAGGCTGTTTCAGGATATCGACTTATTCATCGGCGCGCGCGACCGGCTAGCGCTTATTGGCCGCAATGGCGCGGGCAAAACGACTTTGATGAAACTGGTGGCTGGCACGGTTGAGGCCGATAAGGGCAACCGTGTTGTTGTGCCCGGCACCAACATCGTGATGTTGGAGCAGGACCCTGATGTCAGCTCCTTTGCACGGCTCGTTGACTTTGCCACTCATGGCGAAAAAGGGCCGCCCGAATATGCGGTGCGCGCCATTGCCGACCAATTGGGTATCAATTTGGACCGTGAGGCCAAGACCGCAAGCGGGGGCGAAAAACGCCGCGCCGCGATTTGCCGTGCGCTGGCGAGTGAGCCTGACCTGTTGCTTCTGGATGAGCCGACGAACCATCTTGATTTGGCTGCGATTGAATGGCTGGAAGAATGGCTCACACGCTATCGCGGCGCATTCATGGTCATCAGCCATGACCGCACGTTTTTGACGCGATTGACGCGGCAGACATTCTGGTTGGATCGCGGCCTGCTGCGCCGCAACGAAATTGGCTTTGGCGGCTATGACGCATGGACCGAGCGTGTATTTGCCGAAGATGCGCGCAACGCAGACCGCCTTGACGCCAAGCTGAAAATTGAAGCGCATTGGCTTGAACGTGGCGTTACTGCGCGGCGTAAGCGCAACCAAGGTCGATTGGCCAAGCTGTGGGAAATGCGCGCTGCGCGTGCAGCCATGATTGGCCCACAAGGCACAGCCAAGCTCGCCGCGTCAAGCGATGACAGCAAAACAAAAACCGTCATCAGCGCGCAAAGTGTCGGCAAAAGCTTCGGCGACCGGACGATCATCAAGGATTTTACGCTGCGCATTCAACGCGGCGACCGCATTGGTATTGTGGGCGCCAATGGTACCGGCAAGACGACGCTCATCCGCATGTTAACTGGCGAGGCGGAACCAGATACCGGCAGCATCACACTCTCGCCAACGCTGACGGGCATCGTCATCGACCAACAACGCAAATTGCTCACACCTGAAAAGCGGGTGCGCGATGTGTTGGCAGAGGGCAGCGACTGGATCGATGTGCGCGGGGTACGCAAGCATGTGCAGGGCTATCTTAAGGAGTTCCTGTTCGACCCCGCACTTATAGAGGCGCGGATCGGGTCCTTATCCGGCGGTGAACAATCGCGCATCCTGCTTGCCCGCGAATTTGCGCGTGAGGCCAATTTGCTGGTGCTGGATGAGCCGACCAATGATCTCGATCTGGAAACGCTTGATCTGCTGCAAGAGGTTATCGCCGATTATGACGGTACGGTTTTGATCGTCAGCCATGATCGCGATTTTCTCGACCGGACCGTGACATTGACGCTCGGGCTGGATGGTTCGGGGTATGTCGATATCATCGCGGGCGGATATGCCGATTGGGAAGAAAAACGCGACAAACGCGACAAGCCCTCCGCCAAAAAGGTGGAAAAAGGCGTTTCGGTTGCACCATCTGCGGTGGCCCCCTCTGCACCCAAAAAGGTCAAGCTCACTTACAAAGACCAACGCGATTATGACTTGCTGCCGAAGCGCATTTCCGAAATCGACGCCGAAGTTGCCGCAGCCGAAAAGGAAATGAGCGACCCGGCTTTATACGTGCAAAAGCCAGCCCGCTTTGCCGAACTCACCGCCAAAACCGAGAGCCTGCGTGCCGAAAAGGATGCGGCTGAGGAACGCTGGTTGGAGCTGGCCATGATGGTTGAAGAATCGGCCTCCTAACCAGGAATACGGTAATAAACCGCGAGCCGGTCCAATGCGATTTTTAACACCAGTTTTCCTGAACGCACGGGCCATGACATCTCGCGTTCGGCAATCGGCACGCTTTCGCCAACACAAATGACGCGCCATGCAATGTCTGACAGGTCAGGACCAAGCGCGGTCAAAGCGTTATCGAAGCGCGCCTTTGCACTCATCATCCGTTCGGTGCGGATTAAGCCTGATGGTGCGCTGCGTTTTTGCCGACTGCGCGGAATATTTTCCCACGACATGGTAACATGTGGCGCAAGCGCCGCTGACTCATAATCCCCCCGCAAGGTTTCGCCCGCCAACATCTGCCGGTTGGACAAATGGCCGCGCGCGTGCAGCCAGGACAAGGGCGATTCAGACAGGTTTATGGTGACGGTACGGTGGTCTATGCTTTCACCATTTTCGGCCACGGCATGCTCCACCAACATACGCGGATCATGGAATTTACGGTTGGAAAGCGACTTGGCTGGCATGGGCATTCTCCTGTGACTACGCGAATCACCCTTGCCATGTGGTAAATATTGTAGGAAAGAAAAAACCTATTTGGTGAAGGAGTAATTCATGCAAAGTCGAATTCGCGATGTACGACGGGCCAAAGGCCTGACGCTTGCAGATGTGGCTATGCGCTGCAATCCGCCGACGACTGCGCAGACCATCGGTCGCCTTGAAACAGGGATGCGGGTGCTGTCGCTGATCTGGATTAACCGTATCGCGGACGCTTTGGGTGTGGAATCGAGCGACCTCGTTGCTCTGCCTGACCAGCAATATCTGCCCGTCGCTGCTATACTGCATGATGATGGCACGCACGCCCCGACGAAGGAGGAACGTATAATGGTTCCCAATGTCGGCGCGACGATGGTCGGGCTTCGGATTGCTAAGGCATTGGGGGAATATCGGCGCGGGGATGAATTATGGCTTGAACAGATTCAACCCGACGACTTTGCCTCTGCGCTAAATCTGGACGTCCTTGTCCCGCGCCCTGGTGGCCGCTTCATCTTTGGCCGCTTGCTCGGCCGTGACGCCGGGAAATTGCACCTATTGCCGCTTGAGGCTGGTGCACGACAACAAGTTGTCGCCGATCCGGCTTGGATTGCAAAGGCAGTCCGGCTCGTGCGCACATTATAAAACAGGCGAATGCGCGCGTAATTGCCTTTCGTTTCGGCGAAACACCGGCCGTATCGAAGCGTTAAGGCTTCGCGCCGAAGTTGTCGTCGATCCGCTCCGCCTTTGAACCGGCGTCATCGGTTGGCACAAAGCTGTGCGAACCGACTTTAAGCCAGATCAATATGGGGGCCGCCTGATAAATCGAGGAATAAGTTCCGACGACAATACCAAATGCCATTGCAGCGCTGAAACCGAAGATAACATCCGGTCCAAAGAGCACCAATATGATCAACGGCAGCGAAATCGATACGCTGGTCATCACCGTACGAGACAAGGTTTCATTGACGGACAGGTTCAAAAGCGACGCCATTTCCATTTTACGGAATTTCATCAGATTCTCGCGAATACGGTCATACACAACAACCGTATCGTTCAACGAATAACCGATGATCGTCAGCAGGGCCGCGATGATGTTCAGGTCAAACTCCCAACCCGTCAGCGCGAACAGGCCGAAGGTAAGCGTCACGTCGTGAAGCAGCGACCAGATCGCGCCCACGCCGAACTGCCATTCGAACCGGAACCAGATATAAATCGATACACCGGCCATCGCCGCAAGCAGCGCGCGCATACCCGTACTAAACAATTCTTCCGACACCTTACCGGATACCGAATCCACGCCGTCAATACGGACGTCGGGGTGGCCAGCTTTCAAGGTTTCGGTGATCTTTGTCGCCATGGTGTTGGCGAGCTCAGGATTCTTGTCTGCGCCATCCGGCAATTTCATGCGGATCGAAACCTGATTTTCAGCGCCAAAACGCTGAATGGTCGGATCGCCATAGCCGAGCTTCGCAACCGTTTCGCGCAATTCAGTGACCGGTGCGGATGTGCTCTCCGTAAATGTCGCGCGGATCATTTGGCCGCCGATAAAATCGACGCCAAAGTTCAGGCCCTTTGTGGCCACCAAGCCAACCGACGCAACCATGAGCAACAGGCTGATGCCAAAGGCCCAGGTGCGCCATTTCAGAAAGTCGATATTGGTATCGTCAGGAACGAGTTTGAGCAGTTTCATGTCTATATCCTCAAATCGTCAGCTCATGGGGACGCGTGCGCTTCACCCAGCGTGAGACCCACATGCGCGTGATGGTAACAGCGGTGAAAACCGATGTGACGATCCCGATCATAAGCACCACTGCGAAACCGCGAATTGGTCCGGAGCCAAAAAAGAACAGCAATACCGCCGCAATGACGTTGGTGCTGTTCGCGTCGAAAATGGCGCGGCTGGCTTCTTTGTAACCAACCTCAATCGCTTGCACGATACGCCGGCCCCGTTTCAATTCTTCCCGGATACGTTCGTTAATCAAAACGTTTGCGTCCACTGCTGCACCAATCGTCAGAACGAAGCCTGCGATGCCCGGCAAGGTCAATGTCGCATTCACCAGTGCCATCACGCCCAAAATCATGGCAATGTTGATGACCAAAGCAAAATTGGCATACATGCCCAACCTGCCATAAACGAGGAACATGAGTACGAGGATAGCGGTCGTACCAATCACCGCCGCCAACACGCCGCGGCGGATGGAGTCTGCGCCAAGGTCTGGACCAACCGAACGTTCTTCCACGATCTTAAGATCAACCGGCAAAGCACCCGAGCGCAGCGAAATGGAGAGCGCATTGGCGCTTTCTGTGGTGAAGCTGCCCGAAATCTGGGAAACCCCGCCGAAGATTGGCTCCCGAATTTGCGGTGCGGAGATAACTTGGCCATCCAAAATGATCGCGAATAGCTTGTTGACATTCTGCTGCGTCATACGAGCAAATTTCTGCCCGCCTTCGCTATCAAACTGAATGGTGACCGCAGGCTGATTTGTCTGCGAGTCGAATGTCGGGTCTGCCTTCTCCAGCTTGTCGCCGGAAATGCCGCCCAATCGGCGTACGGCAATGTACGGCAGACCGGAGGGGTTATCGGGATAGGGCAGAACTTGGCTGCCAACGCGGGCCTTGCCCTGCGCGGTCTGATCAGGATCGGCCATTTCATCCACCAGCTTGAATTCGAGCTTTGCGGTTTTGCCGATGAGCGCTTTCAAGGCAGCGGGGTCGTCAAGCCCAGGAACCTGAACTACAATCCGATTATCGCCTTGGCGGATGATCGTTGGCTCAAGCGTACCAAGCGCGTTGATGCGGCGATCAATAACGTCCTTGGCTGTGTCCATCGCCTGATCAAGGGCCGCTTCGTTCCCCGTCCCCTCTGGCGTGACAATCAACCGATTGCCATCGTTGACGCCGATATTCCAATCGCGGCTGCCGGTGGCATTGCTCGTTAAGGGAATGAGTGCTTCGCGCGCTGCATCGACTTTGGACACATCACTGACCGTAAAACTTAGCTGACCATCGGCGCGTGACACATCAGCAATCGCGATCTGCGGGTCTGCGCGGCGCATTGCGGTCCGCACACCATCTTCCAAAGCCTCAAGCCGTGTCTCCGCGAGCTGCGATGTATCGGCTTCCAACAGAATATGGCTACCGCCAGCAAGGTCGAGCCCCAGATTAATCGTTGGCGTCGGCACAAATTGCGCAAGTTGATCGCGCATCTGCGCCGGAAGAAGGCTGGGGATAGCAAAGAGCACACCAAAAATGATGAGCGTGTTGAGCATCCATACGCGCCAACGGGGAAAATCAAGCATGAGTTGGATCCGAACGAAATGGAAAAGCAAAAATTGGGGTTGGGCCGTCGGCCATTCAACCCCAGCGGTTAATCATTGGCAGCTTTGGTTCCGCGTGATTGCACGTTGGCGATAGTCGACTTCACAGCCTTCACCCGCACATTTGGCGCAATTTCCACTTCAACATAATCGTCAGCGACCTTGATCACTTTGCCCATCAAGCCGCCAGCGGTGACGACTTCGTCATTCTTTTGCACCGCGTTGATTTTGGCCTCATGCTCTTTCGCGCGCTTCTGTTGCGGGCGGATGAGGAAAAAGTAGAATACGACAAAGATCAGCAGGAGCGGAAACAACTGCACAAAAAATGCAGAACCACCAGCACCACCAGCGGCGACGTTCAAGATTAGAGACTCCATGGAAAACCCTCGCAAGTTGTATAATGTGACGCCCGATAAAAGCGTTGCTCCAAAGCAATCGGGCGCGATTATCACCTGCACCCTGTTGACGCAACGTCAAAGCGTCGAGAGCGCGCTTGCTTTTCAAAAACCAGCGCCATATACGCGCGCTTCCACTGACCTCAGCGAGGACAGCGGCGGTCGGGACGTAGCGCAGCCTGGTAGCGCATCACACTGGGGGTGTGGGGGTCGCAGGTTCGAATCCTGTCGTCCCGACCAATTATTCTAGGCTTTTCTTCACATTTACTCAGAATTTTATCACTAAGCAATCTGTGGTGACATCACCATGACATCACGCGAAGCAATTTCGCGGACGGTTCAGCGCTAATAATTGCATGCTGTTAGGCATATCCATTCACCTTATCCGACCCCCGCCGGCTAGAAAGCTAGACGAAAGGTTGCCCCGCCTCCCCTTGACCCAATCGTATTCATCTCAGTCGCCTATCAGCCACAGCCACCCTGCACGCCCGCCGCACCGACATTCTATTGCCGACGAACAGATCCCGGGCGCATTGCTGCTCAACCCGGTAAAGGAATTCCTCTTTAGCCAATAATCGCTCCTGAAGAGCCTGACGGGTGTCTGTGCGTGTGTACTTGGATAGACCCTCAGAGCGCGCTGTGAGCTTCCCTATGGCCTTCTGCGCTCGCGTTACAGCGTCATCGTACTGCGAGCGGTAAGGCAGCCCCCAGCCCTTTACTGAGGCGAAGGCTTTGGCGCCCGAGGGCAGAATAAGCTTGCAGCAAAGCCGCTTGGTCTGGGGGCACACAAAGTACCAACGATTGCCGCCAAAACGCATCCGCCTCGATACCAACTGCACTGTTTGCATAATTGGCTGCCCAAAGCATATTCCATCAATTTGCAAGCTTGGATAAGCGATGTCACCGGTGAATGTTGTGGTCAGGAAGATGTCGCCCACAAGGTTACTGCCCAATTGCCATCGGCGTTGGAGCCGGTGATCCATGAACTCAAGCAGCATTCCATTCTTACGCAGCATGGACGTGTCGAGCGCTATGCAATCTTCTACCGTTGGCTTGTAAGTTCTTGCGGCTGGTGAGGGGAAGGCTGCCATACCCTGCTTTCTGACCGAAATCTTTTGTCTAATGTAATATTATCACATTACGGCGTGGCGCGGTAGCCTGATTTGGCTTTGGGTAAAAAAGAGCGATACATTGCTCGGGGCGGTTGAGATCATGAAATTCGTTTCGTCATAATGACCGGAATTGGGCCGAGAGCGGACTGACCGCTTTTAGATATGGAAACTGGTAATGCGGACGTTAGGCCTGAGAAAAGTGATGTTAGATGCCGCTAACTTTAAGGAGGTTCGGTCGTTCAACACGCGTCAACCTGGTGGCTTTCTGGGATGAATTTGCTCACCGAGGCATTCAACATTATTTACTCTGAATGCTTGCTGACGACCAGTGAATATGAATTATGCGCCATCGCCCTTCGGTTTTGCGCAGCACCATCGTTTCAACCGACCGACTATTAACCGGACGATCACGGAAGGTTCCTTTTACGAACTCAACGCTCATAACGGATGAGAAGTCTCCGTCGGAAGCGATGGTTTGACTGATGGGCGTTGTTGTTGTTGCGGCACTGAAGGCCGCGTCGGACTTCAGATGGTGCGCTTCATACTCGGCCCGATTTCGTTCGACGCCACCGGACTCGAAAATGACGACATCGTCTGCCATTAGATTGAGCGCTGCTTTGGTGTCGCCACGCTTCAGCGCAGCATGGAACGCATTTACAACTTCGGTTGCGGTATCGGCAGCATCTGATTGGAGCGACTGGTTAGCCACCGATGACATCGCATTGGCATCGGCATCGGCATGAATGGCTGCCAACAATAAAGGCGTTACCGCTAATCCCAAAAGGCGTGCTGTTCGCCCAACCGCTTCATGCTGGATTTTCATAACCTTATACCCCCTCGTTAGTGAACTTAAATAGCCGGTTTTAG
>Ga0209551_1001148_pt1 | contig 10193 bp, 23 predicted proteins | sample LauGreSuBDMM15SD_2_FD_187568 | JGI IMG/M metagenome (GOLD analysis project Ga0209551, IMG submission 187568) | Freshwater lake microbial communities from Lake Michigan, USA - Su13.BD.MM15.SD (SPAdes) (version 3) | ecosystem: Environmental > Aquatic > Freshwater > Lake | place: Lake Michigan, USA... | reverse complement strand
GAATTTTTTTATTTATGCAATCTGCATTGTGCTTTGCACAATTTTTAGCAAACGATTTTTTTCTGCGTTGATAGCAGGGTCAAATCCTGATGCTGATGCAAGAATGGATTCGTTAGAACCACCACGTGCAGAGCGGTACCAATCAAGGCGTTCTGTTAATGCATTGAAAGCACCCCACGCATTACCAGCAATCATTCCATTGTACTCGCCTGTATAAATGTCGTTGATAACATCTACCTTGTTTTCCCACTTCTTGAAAGCACCCTTAGAATCTTTTTCTGGCTTAGGGTATGCAGCAAGAATGATGTCGTTGAATTGCTTAGCATTGACTTCTTTTTCAATCATAGCCTTTGCCATGATGTCAAATGAATCCATGTACTTATGAGCAAGCCCAAGAGTTTCACGAGCAACGGCAACCTTACCGCTTGCAGTCTGCGTGTGGCGAATCTTGAAAGATTGCTTAACGCCATTCTTTTTCTTGATTGAACCAAGAGCAAGATTGAGAGTGTTAGCGCACACAACACGAACAGGTGTGATGCTTGCTTGAATTGCAATAGAACCATCGTGTGATGTGTTGATGAGCAGATAAGTTTTTACCTTGTCTGCAACACCGTTAGGGTCAAGAACGGTTTCACGCTCTAGTGCAAGCGCACCAAATACAACACGTCCCCCCTTGATTGAGCCAGCGGTTTCCCAACGTCCTCCGCCGTCTAGAATGTTATCACCAAATGAAAATAAATCTTCATTCTGCATAACATGATAACGCTCACCAACGACACCAAGAATGTCTGTCTGTGAATTATCTGTAGGATTAGTACGCAAAACGTACTGATAGTTTTTGTCACTTGTTAAATGTGTAGGGGTTTCCAAATCTTCAAGACGAACATTCCAGTTAGAAAGACTTGCTAGGTCTAACATTTCTTTTGTGGTTTTTTCTTCTGTGAATACGGTACCCAATCCATGCCAAGCAGGCTCACGGAAAGATGCGAATGATGCTTTTCCGTTTTGCGTTTCTAGTTCATGTGCCATGAGTTATTTTTCCTTTTCTGTTGTTGTTTATACTAAGTTTAGCAGATAGGGCTGACAAATGCAAATCTAGATAGTTAGAAATGGGAGAAAATGGACATTTTTTTAATGTGTCGTAAATCATAGTGTGATCTTGGTCACAGCTGCCCCGAGATTTTTTGCAGAAAAATAAAGCAGTTTTACATCATGCTCAGGATGTTTCGCCTTTTATTTATACTGGCCGTACGTTCACCAGTTGATTAGTAGCCCCCTACTAAATATCTACTCTATCAATGCTAGAATTTAACCATGAAATATTTTCATCGTTGTATTGAACGGTATCAAAATCAATATCGTGAACTAGATTGGTAGCCTCTTCTTCATTACGTGCATTAATTGTAAGTGAATAAAGAACTGTAACTTCAACTTCAAATTCTTTTGTTAATTCAAAGCCACATATGTCAGCAATTTCTTGTGCAGTGTCTTCTGTAAGGGTGCCGTTGTCCATTGCTTCCAAGGTCCACTCGTGCATTTCATTACGCATACGGTTGCGTTCTGCAGATTCTCCTACGGAGCGCTGAGTTACACGTGAGATGTGCTCTTCTAGTGTAGCAATGCGCTCATCCTTGATTTGAATTTGCGATTGCAGGAATTCTTGCGTTGTGTTTGGTATTACCGTTGGGTAAGATGTTTCCATTTGGTCCATAAGGGGCCTCTTTCTGTAGTTGGTATATTTAATTGTACAGGTCCCCACTGACAATTGTCAAGGACCCTTGCGGGGAGCCTTTTTGGATCATGCTCAGGATGTTACACCTCTTGCAGTTAGTGTGAACTGTTTCGCAATTTAAGCTTATGCGAGAAGCGCTCTATAGTATTTCTATTATCGCCCTAATCAGCCTGGCGAAAGTTGAGGGAGGTTTTTACGCCTCCCCCAATTTCATTTATAGGTACTGAGCAACCGCATTGTAGGTTGAAGTATTAACTGTTTCCTCATCTGTCATTTTCAGAATACGGATTGCGTTAGAGATTTCTGCCTTCTGCTCATTGTATGAGTGTTGGTGTAGTGTTACATAGTCCTTCTCAGGCTCTTTAGGCAAATCTTTTTCTGCTACTGTCAAATCAAAGTCAATGTTAAGATTGTTATTGTAGTGACGATAGTTAGTGCGGAAGTTTTCTGCCTTCTTGATGTTTGCTACGGCATAGTCAATAAGGTCTTTCTGCCATGCTTTACGAGCCTTCTCATACTTTGCTTCGTTGGCTTCTTGTGAAGTCCAATTTAGTTCTAGTGTGGCAAGTGATTGCTCTAGTGCCTTGATTATCTTTGGTGTTGCGATTTTAACGCTGATTGCTTTTCCTCTAGTCATTTGTTTTCTCTTTTCTTTTTGTAGTGGGATTTGTTAGGGGGGTGTGTTGAGCAGTTTTAGTAGTCATGCTCAGGACTAAGTTACTATCTAACTGGCTTGTTAGATTACGATTGTGCTTTCCATGTTGTCCAGCGTGTGTTACCATTTACATCTAACTTAACACGAACTGTGTCTTTTGCAGTAGGTGAGATTTCAAGAATTGTTCCTGTTACCTTTGACTTCTGTGATGTGTAGAGGTCGCCTACCTTGTATGTATTTGCTACTGTCATTTGTTTTCTCCTTGTTAGTTTGTTGTATGTATTAAGTATAACATTTCCTACTGACATTTTACAACTCCATTTCTTGTATTTCTCACTATTTGAGACGCTTAGGGGTGTGATTTAGGTCACATTATTGGTAAATCATTAACACTAACAACCCTATTAAAGATAGGATAATCAGGCTTTCCATTTATCTCCTCATTTCTTGCTAGACGAGAATACTATGTCACTCTTAGAGTATACACATAAACTGCAAGAAACGCAAGCGGAACCATTTGTTGAGATTAGTGGAATGGCTTTTTTATTCTCAGGGCACTTAGCCCCTACCTTACCTATCATCTCTTTCATGTCTGCTTGTCCTACTAAGAAACTCTTAGCAAGGTATGCAAGGCGAATGCCGTGATCTTTTTTCAGGGTAACGCCAATAGACTTATTCTCACTATCTGTAGAATAATATAAAGATAGATTAGGGATGTCCTTAAGCATTACCGCCGCAGACTTAACTCTAGTGTATACCCAGAATTGAATGCTTGTATTATTAACGATTACATTTTTCCATGCTTGTGTATAAGTATCATTAAAAAAATCTCCGTCCCAGTGGATACGGAATAACTTAGGCGCACTACGCTTTTCACAATCAACAATAAACTCATCTATCATTTCAGTTAATAACACCTGCATGGTCTCAAGGTCTGCGTCTTTAAGCAAACCCCAATTGTGCAATAAGTTTTTCTTTACTCCTGGGAATACTTTTTCAAGCTTGCCTGCATAGCAAACAGTCTCACAGATAGTAGTTGCGCCAGGACATGAATAGGCTTTTCCTGCAGGTAGTCCAAACGTGTTGGCAATACTTGCTTGTTTTCCATTGGGTGTAACTGCATTTGCTACTTTCCTATCTTTGCTTCTAAGTAATTGGGACATGGTGGCTACTCGCTTTCTTTCTTTAATTTTATCATGAGGGACTGACAAATTTTTCTATTGTATTTCTTTTTATTGGGAACAGCGGAGGCTGCATTAGAACGACGTAATTCCATTAGACGTCTTAATTCCTCACGATTTTTCTTCATGTAATAATCTTACCATAAATGGGAAAAAATATCAACTTACGTAATTGTGGTGTAGATCACAGGGCCCTCGGGCCGTTTTAGTCTAAGTAAACGTACCAATCAACTTCTTCATCAAATGAAAACTGAATAATTTCTTTTTCACCAAAATCATTTTTAATTTCAATGTCATAGTTATCTCCTGTTGAATCACATTCAATAAAAATTACTTCAACAATTTCATCGTTGTAACCAATTAGATCACCAATCTCTAGTGCATCTATAGTTAACGAATCAGCTTTTACAAGTTCCATGGTATTTATTGTAGCACGCATTTATTCAAGCCCCAATCCTAATTCAAATCCTGCATCTTCATTAAAGTATTCATCTTCATCTTCTGGCAACCATGGATGCAAGTGGTGTTGCTCAATGATAGCCCATGCTGGTGCAGTAGTATTTCCCTTATAAGAAATACCTTCTGGCATTTCAATCTGACGCATAGCATCTAATTCACGAGCCGCATCAAGGGCTTCAATGCAAGGTTTCACCATAGAAAGCGGTACTGGTGGATAGTGATTACCTTGTAAGTGATAGCCAATAGCCTGTTCAAGGCTTATGTCAATATTTTCTGCTAAGTCTGTTGCTGTGTTGTATCCCATTATCGTGTTACCACCATTCCTGTAGTGTAGAAAGTTTTTGTGTGCATCTTGCCTGAAGGTTCAGATAAGTTTATTGTTGCGTATTGCTTAGCATCTCCGCTATCCACAAATTGCTGGAAAGTTTCAACGGCAGTTAAAGCATCACTATAACGACCTACCCAAACAGGTGTAGTGGCAGAGTCATAGGTAGCGGTTACAGAGTATAGATAGTCATTCATTATTCGTTCTCCTTATAGTATTCGTTCATTACTGTACTAGCGTACCACTCAGAGTATTCACTTTCAAGCGACATGCCCTTGTTACACTCACAAAAATCTGTATCGTATTCACCATGACCATTCCCCCAAAAGAGTACGCCCTCATCATGGCAATCAACGCAATCAACCAAAAACTCAATTAAGTTTCCCATTTATTTATTCTCCTACTCTTACGGCTACTGTTGCAAACTTATTTCGCAAAGTGCGGTCATAGACTTCAACGACATACGCCTCAGTATTTTCTCCATACCAAATTGCAGGGCGTGGAGAGGCAGAAATAATTTCTCCCTCAAAGTGACGATTTCGTGAGCGATAGTTTTTACCAATTAGTAAATCCTGTATTGTGTATAGTTTAGTAGCCATTGGGCAACCTCTTTCTTTTTGTTATTAAATCTATCCTACCATTAGGGTCTGACAAATCTTTCTTATTTATTTTTTCTTACTATGTAAGTCTAGCCTATTAGTCATAAATTATCAACCTACTAGCGAGTAGTCTTAAATAATGAGACGCTCAACAAATGTGAGAAAAATCACAACCACGTAAAGTTATCCACACCCTGTGGAAAACGCCCCGAGCTTTTTTATTTAAAAAGATCAAGCAGTTTTAAAACTTGCTTAGGTTTTTTATTTTATGCGTAAGAATTTATTGGATGACAAGCATCAAAAAATTTATCTGCATCAAATCTTGGATTATCTGCTTCAAACATTTCAACAAAATCATTTATTAAATCTTCAAAACTTCCTTGCCCTAATTCTAAACCATAACGACTTAGAATTTCAGCAGTTGCCACATAGTCCTTGCGTGTCATCATTAGTTGGCCACCTTTAGAATTGCATAAGAGCCATTTGCATTTATTTCATCTAGTGCAGGCTGAATGCGTGGGGCAAGTAATTCCTTTAGCATTCCTTCAAGCATTACAATTTGCATTTCACTTTCAAGGGCTAGCAATTGCTTTCCTACTGGATGAGTTTCGTCTACCTCTGTTACGAAGTGAAGTGAGTGAGGGATTTTTACCATTGTTTCTATTTCCTATTCTTTAGTTTGAGTTTATTAGTGTGTTAGTACCACGAAGCGTACCACGAATACCAAGAGTATCGCAAGCGATTTTTACAGATACGCCAACAGGTAATTGTGTTGGGTAAGTGTTGATGAATTGAGCAACCTGACCTTTAGAGGATAGGTTGATTTTTTTTGTAGAACCTGAAAAGGTTTCTAGTGTTACAGTGTAAGTCATTGAGTGACTTCCTTTCTTTAAGTGATAGGACTATCCTATCATGGGGGGCTGACAAATCTTGGCATTTATTCGCTAGGCTCACTGTGATACTGGTCACATTTATTTGCTAGGCTCACTGCCTGATTAGTCATTATTTAATTGTTATACCTACAAGGATACCAAAGAAATCTGGAAAAGTCAAGACGACACGCCGTATCTTAAATGTGTTTTACATCACAAAAAGCCCGAGCAAAAAATCGCAGCTTTTTAGTTCTGCGATCTTTTTTATTTATTAAAGTGAATAAAGAAAACCAAATACCATCATTGCAATACATACAACTAACATTATTTATTCTCCTCAATCTCATCTAGTAAATCCCATAACACTGGCTCTAGTGTTAAGGCTACTGCATCTAACTTTTCTTGTAGTGTTTTCATTTGCTCTCCTTATAGAGATAGTCCCATGCACTACGGCACATAAGAATAGATTTACAGTTATCGCAACAGATAACGCCGTCACGATTTAATTCAAGGTCTTGCACATCTACAGAGGTAGAGGCCTTGCCACATACAGAGGCAACAGTTACAAAGATACTCATTTATTTAAGTCCTTTCGTTTTTTTGATAACTCGCTTGTGATTACAAACTGAGCAGATAAGATGGAAAGTATTTTTATACCAACGCTCTTTCCATAGTAGCGAATTACATAGAGGGCAATTCATTTAGACACATACCAATCTGTCCATTCAGGAAGACGCTCAGGGTCTCCGTCATAGTAGTAACGCTCAATGTTGTTTTCACATTCTTGGCAGAAAGTGTATTGAGTATCTCCAATTTCAGAGATAGCGGAAAGCATAGGATTATGCTCTTTTGTTTTTGTTAATGTAGTCATTTTTGACCACCTTTCTTTAGAGGATTTCTTTACCTCTTTATTTTCTTTATACTGCAAGTATAGCCTATAAGACTGACATTTATCAACCTACTAGCCAGTAATTCCAGATAATGAGACGCTCAGCGTATGTGATAAAGGACACATAAGTTATCCACAGGCGCCCCGAGCAAATTTTCTAGAGATCTTTTCTCTAGAAAACTTTTTTAATTTTCTTCTTTTTCTAAAAAGAATAAATTGTTTAGAGTTTGATTAGCACGATTAAGAGTGTTAAGCAATTCACGATTAGCAAACGCTTGGCGTTGCTCTGCATACTTAGCCTGTTGGGCTAGTCGCAATTCCTCTAAGCGAGGTGATAGTTTAGGTTGAGTCATTTATTTACTCCCAACTTCTAGTTGTAGCGTATGCTACACGATTACTAGGCTTGTAGTCTTTTAGTTCTACAAGTTCTACCTCTAGGATAGTACCTGTAAGGGCTAGTAGGTCAAGATACTGATTAGCATCTTGTTCTGTGTTCATTAGAACACCTAAGCAAGTAGAAAACTCTCTACTTAGAGGATAGCGTGGATTAGTATCCAACTCTACTTTATACTTTAGTGAAAACATTTTGTTTTCCTTTCTTTATCAATAACCTTTATTGATTTTCTTTATACTGTAAGTATAGCAGGGGGGTCTGACAAATTGGGGGGTACAAAACGGACATTATGGACATTGTGACATAGAACACATGTGACCTACACCACAGGGGCCCGAGGCCGTGTGACGGACATCACACACGACACGCCGTGTCAGGACTTGACTTTGTGGGGTATGTCTGTTATACTTGCAGTATTAGATAGTTAAAGTATAACTACTAAACGAAAGGGATCAAAATGAATCCATTTACAGCACTGATTGACTGGCTAGACGAGAACGCAGACTATGCCCCTATAGGAGCCTTTATAGGCTTAGGCATAGCCCTAGTACTAGCCTTCACGCTTGGAGCGTGACCTATATCACACCACGCCAACGGCGTGTCGCCTTGACTTTTCAGGGTATCTATGGTAGTATTCTACTATAAGAAAAATTAAATAGTAACACAAATCCTAGTGAGCCCTACATAGTAGGCAAATAACCTAGGTCAGCAAAAAGGTTAGCAAATCGCTAACAGTTAAAAACGAAAGGTGTTCACAATGAATACACTAAACAGAATACAAGCGGAGCAAGCCCTTGCACGCCATGAAGCCCATGAGAAGGCTATGGTTAAGTCACCATGGATACGTGAAAGCGTAGAAGCCTATCGCTCAGCAGATGAGGCACAGATAGCCACAGTAGAGGCTATACGCAAGCAATGGTATGGTTTCTAACATGACTATACTACTTATCATCTCTCTAGTATCTTTTATCTTTATCCCTATTGGCATCTATCTAACAAACGAAGGACACATCTAAAAATGACAATCACATACTCAATCTGGCAAGGCTCAAAGCTTATCTCAATAGATAACATCGCTACAGAACCAAAGGCTATTGACCACATCATTGCATCACTCAACGAGAGCGAACTAGGCAAGGTCAAGAAGTTTACCGCTAACGTCATGGACATTAAGGTAGGCAAGTAACTCATGACTATTGAATTAGATGATTATGGTTTTATGTTTGATGCAGGTGACTTTATCTACCTATCCCTATCATGGGCTATGCTAATTACTAGCGCAGTTATTTTTGCAGGGTATAAATTTTACAAAGTAAGAAAGGCTAAATAGATGTTATCAGCGATGTATGCACACACATGCGAGTCATGTGGAGACACAGGGCTTATTATATTTGATAAGGACACAACAAGGATAGACCCTTGCAAGTGTGTATGATTTAGATCAAAATTAAGATAGTGGGGCACCAGTATGGTGTGCTCACTATTTTTTTTGTATTTATTTTTTTTATGTATGTATCATACAAAGATAAGAAATATTCAGATTTTGTCAAAACCAAATTTATTCAGATTTTGCGGTATACTAGAAACATGATATTAACACAAGAAGCTAAAGACAAAGTGGTTGATCTAATACAAGAACCACGCATAGCTGTACCAGATAGAGATATCTTCCTAAGAATATCTGTTCAGCCTGGGGGATGCTCTGGACTTAGATATCAAACCTATTTTGACTATGAAAAACTAGATGGTGATGCAGAACATAAATTTGATGGTTTCTCACTACGTCTAGACAAGATGTCTGTCCCATATCTAGAAGGTGCTACATTAGATTTTGTGGACACTATTGAAAAGCAAGGTTTTGTACTAGATAACCCAAATGCAGCAGGTTCTTGTGCATGCGGTGATAGCTTTAATTAGTCGGTATACTAAAACCATGACATTCTTCCAGCAAGATCTATTTCCAGAGTTTGAACCAGAAAGCTCTTCTGGCTTCTTAAAATTATTTTCAGATTCTTGCTCAAATGGCTGTGCTTGCCAAACCTCTTCTGATCACGAATTTGTACTAGAAGAAATTGATTTTGATAAGTAACAAAAAGTTACACAATCTCCAATTTGGACGGTATACCAATAATGTCACAAGATATAGTAGTCCACAACTGATGAGACATAGTAGGACGTATAGTAGCTGACATACCAGGAATATCCATTACATACTTATATCCTTTGCCATGCTTAGATTCTTTTCTTGACCAATGCTCAAAACCATAATCAAGGTTTGACGCTTCAAATACAAATAGGTGATATGTCTTAACCTCAATTTTGGACGGTATATCAGACCAATCCTGATCTGCTTTGGCTAAACACACATAGTAATCAGCATGTGTAGATACAACACTTTCTAGCATCTTCTCTAAAGTCTCGTGTTTGCCCAGCCTAGATCCAGATATAACCAAAGTCCCCTTATTGGGATCATATCTTCCTGACTTGACCGATATAGACTGTCCTGACTCCAATGTCATGTCTATACTAACGCTATGGCTTCTATCTGGTTTCCAGTCATTTGGCATACCGTTTTCATTTAGGACATCTGCGACTAATTCTTCTAGATATTCACTGGTGCACGGAAGACGGTATACAGAATGATGGACTGCCAGTTTATCTAGCAGCCCAACAATCAAAGTATCTTTTATAGTATTAAGCAAGTGCTTTAACTACAAGGTTTGTAATTGCTTCAGCATCCTTTAGAGCAGCTCGCTTTGCAAGAACAAGGTTTGCAGCCTTTTCTTCATCTGTCAAATCCTGTGTTGATAACTGTTCTTCAACATTCTTTAGAATTACTGTATTTAGCTTTGCTAACAAATCTTTATCTGTTGTTGTGATTTTCATATGATCCTCCTTATTGGACATATTACCAGTATATCAGACATGTTTGGATTGTGTCAATCCATATGTTGTCTATGGATGGTTTGGTACCTCTATATCGGCGACGACTATAAGCCAATTCATTTACTGGCGAAACTTAAAGACAGCACTTTGATTTTTTGTATCTACCCGCCGAACTTTGTCTTAAATAATGATATAATAATA
>Ga0209551_1001146_pt1 | contig 10197 bp, 8 predicted proteins | sample LauGreSuBDMM15SD_2_FD_187568 | JGI IMG/M metagenome (GOLD analysis project Ga0209551, IMG submission 187568) | Freshwater lake microbial communities from Lake Michigan, USA - Su13.BD.MM15.SD (SPAdes) (version 3) | ecosystem: Environmental > Aquatic > Freshwater > Lake | place: Lake Michigan, USA... | reverse complement strand
CATTGACTACACGCTACGGGAAGCTGAATGGCTAGGCATTACAGGGCAATCAGTGATCTCTGATTATGGGTTAGCACTTCTTGCAGGTGACTCTCTTGAAAAGATTGATGCAGATCTTCCAGCCGAAGTTGATCACATACTTATCCAAAGTGATAACACTGCCATTGCTCCTGGACCACTGGCGCAAGCGGTCGCTCAAGAGATGGCACTTCTTGCAGATGTTGAGTCTCGCGGCGGTGCAACGGTCTTTAGATTTAGCGATGCCACCATCCGCAGAGCGTTAGACCACGGTAAAACCGGCGATGACATTACAAAATTCCTTAAGGTAACATCAAAGACGCCGATGCCTCAGCCGCTTGAATACTTGATTGCCGATGTAGCAAAGAAGCATGGAAAGTTACGTGTAGGGGCGACAACTTCATTTATTCGCTGTGAAGATCAATCGGTGATTGCATCCATTATTGGAGATAAGAAACTTGAGGGACTTGGTTTTAGAAAGATTGCATCCGAAGTCATTATCTGTGATCTTGAAGTAGATGATGCGGTCAATATCTTGCGAAATGCCGGATATCTTCCAGCCGTTGAGGACTCTAAGGGAATTCTTTTGACGGGGCCACGGATTATGCGCGCACAGACAAAGGCGCGACCTCCTCGAATAGTTGGTGAGATAGATCTTCCTGATGAGATCGCACTTAACGGAGCGCTTCGCACGTTACGTACTGGAGAAAAATCTAGCCATCGCCAGAGCACTCTGCGCAACATCACCGCATCAGCACTCGGTGAATTGCCACGCACAACTGCAAATGAAACTCTTGAAATATTGAGCCACCACCTGACTCATTCAGCAGATACATCTCTCTCCATTGGATATGCCGATAACAATGGGTTGATTTCGCACCGCATCATTGACCCACTCAAGCTCTCAGCAGGCTCACTTCTGGCACGCGATCATGCAACCGGTGAGATCACCACCTTTAGAATCGCTCGAATAACGGGGGTGGCTTCGCTATGACGAGCGAGAATGCAAGCGAATACGGCAGACTTACGCCTATGTTGGCAGCCCTGGAAGCACTCGTTCGCTGTGAATCCCCCACCGAAGATGTCGATGCCTGCCGAAACGTTGTTCGCTTAGCGAGTGATATTGCCACACGAGTTCTTGGAACTCCTGCAGAGATTAAAGAGATTGAAGGCCGTCCTGTTTTCTGGTGGGGCGCACAGAGCCCTGAAATTGTTCTTCTTGCTCATCTCGATACCGTCTGGCCACATGGGTCATATCAACCTTTATGGGAAGTAAAAGGCGATGTAGTTCGCGGCCCTGGCGTTTTTGATATGAAAGCTGGATTCTTGCAAGCGTTGTACGCACTTAAAGGTATTGAAGGATCTGTTGCACTTATTGCAACCACTGATGAAGAGACTGGAAGTCATGCTTCGCGTGAACTCATTAAAGAAATTTCATCAAAGGCTAAAGCTGTTTTAGTTCTTGAAGCATCTCTTGATGGCAAGGTTAAGACCGGTCGTAAGGGAACTTCGATGTACCAGGTACACGTTCACGGTGTGGCATCGCATGCGGGTCTTGAACCTGAAAAGGGTGTCAATGCAACTACTGAAATTGCACACATCATCCTCAGCCTTACATCCCTTGAAAATAAAGAGCATGGAACAACTGTTGTTCCCACTGTTCTTCATTCAGGAAATACAACGAACACAGTTCCAGATCATGCAATCCTTGATATTGATATTCGCTCCTTTGCGATCTCAGAGCTCGAACGCATCCATGCAGCGATCACAGGTATCACTGCAATCAATCCACTTGCTCGCATCGAAGTGACGGGTGGAATTAATCGCCCACCTTTGCAACCAACTGCTACCGCAGCGCTCTATGAGCGTGTAGAAAAAGTTGCTGCCTCAATCGGTATGCCACCACTGGGTAGCGCACACGTTGGCGGTGCAAGCGATGGAAACTTTGCAGCTGCCGCAGGTGCGCAAGTTCTCGATGGTCTAGGCGCAGTTGGCCAAGGAGCTCACGCTCCACACGAATGGGTAAGTGCGGCTTCCCTTGAGCCACGTACCGCGCTATTGCACGCTCTTATCAAGGATCTCCTGGATGACTAATGGGCCGCTCATTGTTCAAAGCGATAAGACACTTCTCTTAGATATTGATCATCCCGACTCTGTTGAATGTCGCAGAGCTATCGCTCCATTTGCTGAGCTGGAGAGATCACCAGAACATATTCATACCTATCGCTTAACAAATCTTGGTCTGTGGAATGCACGAGCTGCCGGCCATGATGCTGAGCAAGTTATAGATACCCTCATCAAATATTCACGCTATGCCGTCCCTCACTCAATTTTGGTCGATGTGGCAGAGACAATGTCTCGCTATGGACGCCTTCGACTTGAAGCAGATCCAGTTCATGGATTAATTCTTGTAACGACAGACTCTGCTGTTCTTGAAGAGGTAATTCGAGCAAAGAAAATTGCACCGTTGCTCGGTGCTCGTATCGATGCTGAAACAATTGTTGTGCATCCAAGTCAACGCGGTGCAATCAAACAATCACTCTTACGTCTTGGTTGGCCGGCAGAAGATTTTGCAGGATATGTCGATGGACAGGCACACGAGATCGCACTCAAGCAAGATGGATGGAAGATTCGTCCCTACCAAGAGTTAGCTGCTGAAGGATTCTGGCATGGTGGTTCTGGTGTTGTAGTTCTTCCCTGTGGCGCTGGAAAGACAATTGTTGGTGCTGCAGCAATGGCACATGCAAAGGCAACAACTCTTATCTTGGTAACAAATACTATTGCAGCGCGCCAGTGGCGAGATGAGTTATTGCTCCGTACAACACTTAATGAAGATGAGATCGGTGAATATTCAGGCGCGAAGAAAGAGATTCGTCCCGTGACTATCGCTACCTACCAAGTGATGACAAAGAAGAAGAATGGTGTCTATGCCCACCTTGATCTCTTTGATACTCACGACTGGGGTCTGATCATCTACGACGAAGTTCACTTACTTCCTGCGCCTATCTTTAGATTTACTGCAGATATCCAATCGCGTCGTCGCCTTGGCCTCACCGCAACTCTTGTCCGGGAAGATGGCATGGAGGGCGAAGTTTTCTCACTGATTGGCCCTAAGCGCTTTGATGTACCGTGGAAAGAGATTGAATCACAAGGCTATATCGCACCTGCTGAATGTATTGAGGTACGTGTCAATCTTACAGAATCGGAACGACTTCAATATGCAACCGCAGAACCTGAAGAAAAATATAGATATTGCGCAACCACCCAGACAAAGAGTGAGGTGGTCCAAGAACTTGTTGCCTATCACGCAAATGAGCAGATTCTTGTCATCGGCCAATACATCACTCAATTAGATGCCCTCTCTGAGACTTTAGGTGTTCCTCTCATCAAGGGCGATACTCCTGTAAAAGAGCGTGAGCGACTCTTTGCTGCATTTCGCACAGGTGAAATCACCTGTTTAGTTGTCTCTAAAGTTGCGAACTTTTCAATTGACTTACCTGATGCGACGATTGCAATTCAAGTATCTGGTGCATTTGGTTCTCGCCAGGAAGAAGCGCAGCGCCTTGGCCGAATTTTGAGACCTAAATCAGATGGACGTGGGGCTAAGTTTTACTCAGTTGTCTCGCGCGATACAGTCGATCAAGATTTTGCAGCTAATCGTCAGCGCTTCTTAGCTGAACAGGGTTATGCCTACCGAATTATTGATGCTGACGATGTTTTTCAAGGGAAGATCTAAACCTTAAAGGATCTACCTTGTAGAAGTCGTGGTGTGTGCCGTCGATATGAATTACAGGAACTTGATCGCTATACAGTTTAATTAACTCAGCGTCTTTATCAATGTTAATAACTTCAATTTCAAAGTTAAGTTCTTTGCGCATCGATTCAAGCACGTTATGTGCATCATCGCAGAGATGGCATCCATGGCGGGAGTAGATAGTTATCGTTGTCATTTCTTCTTCTCGGGAAAAATACGAGCGGTTAACTCTTCGGCCAGTAATGTGACATCACCTTTTGCTCGATGAAGAGATTCCTCTGCACTCTTGAGTACAGTTTCAACGCTTGTCTTTGCCACATTTCCCACCAATGGACCGTATGTTTTTGAGAAAAGCATGTGAGCCAATGAGCCAACCGCTGCAGCAAAATCTGCGCGAGCTTCATCCAGGGTTACTTCTTTTCCTGCGCCGGAGATCGTAAATTCAGTCAGCGGTGCTTTCTCGCTGCGAATTCGGTCATAGATGTTCTGACCATCTAACTTCTGTGATTCCTGCGATTCCGCTGCCATGTTCACATTCTTGCAGCCTGATAGGTTATGCGCCATGCGAGCAGGCATCTTCCGAACCCCACGCCTTCGCGTAGTGGTCCCAGTTCTCTTAGTCCTCCTTGCAACCCTTACGCCTTCGGCATCAGCGCAATCTCTCTATAGATATGCTCCGGCAACTCAATGGGGTTATACATATGCGGGGCCTGCAGCTAACTCCGCTTCTGGAACAACACCGAATAGTGCCAACCTTGAGAAGCAATCAACAATCGATGTTAATTATATTAATTTTCCAGATTGGGCGAAGAAAGAGCTACAACTTGCGGTAGATATTTGGGCAGCCAACTTTCAATCAAAGGTTGCGATCACAATTGATGCGACATGGAGTTCATCGCAATCTATTGCGGTGCTAGGAAGCGCCCGTCCAGGCGGATACTTCGCGGGATTCTCTGGCGCTCCTGATTCAAGTCTCTGGTATCCATCAGGCCTTGCTAATGCACTTGCTGGAAAAGATTTAGATGTCAGAAACGCTGAAATGCTTATTAGCGTCAATTCAAGAGGATCATGGAACCGCAGAGGTGATGGTGCACCCACCACTCGCGAATATGATCTTAAATCGGTATTTATTCATGAAATCGGGCATGGACTTGGATTCTTATCCAACGACTCATACGACTCTTATCTTGGATTCGGTTCTATTGAACAACCGACTCCATTTGATGCCTATGCACAGACTGCAGATGGAAGACGTTTAGCTGATTTACCATCACCATCTTTAGAGCTAGGTAAAGCACTTCGATCGAGCCTTGTCTGGTCCGGAGCACAAGGTATTACTGCCAATGGCGGAGTGAAACCAATTCTTTACACACCAAGCACATATGAAGATGGATCTTCTGTAAGTCACTTAGATGAGAAAACGTATGCAGATAACGCACTCGATCGAGTAATGACTCCAAATCTTGAAGCAGGTGAGGTCTTTCTTGGTCCTGGACCACTTCTCTTAGCGATGATGGCAGATATGCGCGCAAAACCTCCTGTCGGTATCGCAGCAGAATTACCTACATCTGTACGTAATGCAGAAGCTGTAATTGCAGATAGCGCAGCTATTGTGAAGTGGGATCCCCCAACTAATTTACGTACCTCTCAAGTCACTGCCTACACTGTAAAAAATCTTAAAACTGGCGGTGAGAAAAGTAGTACAACAAGCCCAGTTGTTATGGGTGGACTCAAAAATGGAACTGCCTATACCTTCTCTATTACCGCCAACAACTCACTTGGATCATCAACTGCCATTGTGACTGAGCCGGTATCGCCACAGGCGGCGTGGAAGTCAACAATTATCGATCCTAATGTTGAGCCGGCACATATTTCAACAGCTACTTGGAACAAAAAGCCAGTCATCGTTTATTCGAATGGCATTAACGGCGTTCTCAAGATGTCTATCTGGAATGGTCTGACCTGGCGCAGAACAACCATTGATGGCGCAGGTGGCACAAACCGCACACCACATGGAATCACTAGCCCCATCTCACTCTGCATCAGCGGAAGTGGTACATCTCAAAAACTCCACATGTTCTATGCCGATAGCGTCGATAAAGATCTTCGCTATGCAGTTTATGACGGCAAGAAAGTTACAGTTGAAATCGTCGACGGTAACGGCCCTGAAATTAATAAGTATGAAGATCTAAATCGCGTGCGCACTGCTAGTGATGTCAGTGTCTCAAATGCATGTGTTGTCACTCCAGCAGGAATTCAAGTTTTCTACCGCGATGAGTCTCAAGGCGTTCTACTTGGTGCCTATAAGTTAAATACAAGCAGTAAGTGGCTCTATGAGCAGCTGGATGGAGATCGAAAGACAGATGGTCGAACAACGGGCGATGTCGCATTTCACTTAGCCGCTGGCTTCGATGGAAAGAAAACCTACGTTCTCTATGATTCTGTCTTGGTAATCAACCAGAAGAAAGAGGCGACATCCGGTGCAATCCGTCTATCCACTCGCACAGATATCGACCCAGCTAAGTGGGAGTATCGAACGCTAGAGGAATCCTCAGATCCACTAGCAATGACAGGTTATGACGTTGCACTCTCTGTTACTACCAAGGGCGCATTTGCTATGTGGCTAGGCGCATCTTCGGTGACGATTCCAAAGCCGAACCAACTGCGCACAGCAGTAATCACGACAACGTTAAATGTGAATAGTTTCGATACCTCAAAGTTTGGAACTCCCAATCGTTGGATCCGAACAAATGGCACCATGGCGCTCTTTAATTGTGAGGATCGCCTCTGTTCAATTGATTTTGCCAGCAGAAAAATCGCACTCATTACGCGCGGCACTGTTGCGAATGGGGTGAGCGGCAAATGGTTAACCGTTGATGGCAAGAGCGTTGTGGTTGCCCACATTGATGGCAACCTTGCATTTGCAAGACCTTAGCCTTTAAAAATCCCAGTCTGACTCACAACTATCAAACCTACTGAGGGAATATGCGCCATCGCCGTTGCACTCTTTACTTGTGATGATTTGAGCGCTTGGGTAATCACACCTTTGCTATCGAATCGAATAATAATCGGTGTTGCCGTACTTGGTTTCCACCCAGTCACACCAGGAATCGACGACGTCGAATTAAAGAGTGCGTAATGATTTCCATTAGCTGCAACGGCCGCTAATTGGGCACCTTGTGATGGAAGACGTAGCGTCCATGTAGGCGTAAAGCTCGAATTGAATTTAGTAAACGCACTCTCATTCTTTCCACTTACTTTTACATCGCCCACAATAAAATAAGATGATGTTGCGCTCTGCCAAGAGCGGGTTGCTCGATTAGCTGAACTCCGAACGACGCTGGTAAGAGCACCACTCGTACTTACCTTTGCCAAGATTCCATCACGAACTCCGACAAGTTTCTTACCACTTAGGGTTTCACTACTTGCACCATAAATCTGTGCGCTGCCATCGGGGTTGCGAAGAATTGAAGCAAATGAACTCTTTGCAGTACCAATAATTTTTGCTGTTGAAAATTTTCCACTCAGAGTTGAAGTGATGAGAACTGTCCCAGCGCCACGATCTCCGATAAGTGAGATTCCGCTACTGGAATATGAAATTGCCGTTATCAATAGTGGTGCTGTTGCGCTTTCGGAGTAAGTACCGATGAGAGCACCCGTAGAAGATATCTTCCATAAGGTAACGCTATTTAATTCACTTCGTAGTACGGGTACTTGTTCAACAACAACCCCATCAACATTGACTGGGTTGCTCGTTGCGCTCTGACTCTCAACAACATTGACCGCTGAAGTTAGCCCTGCAAGCCATAAATTTCCCTCTTTATCCGATGTAGCTGCCATCGCGATCTGGTCTGCTGCGCCCTCTACAGCGAGCGTCCACTTCTCAGCACCTGTGAAATCCAGTGAAGTAACCAGTACTTTCTTCTCTGCGTTAGAAAAAATCGTTATTCCTTGGTTGGAAATTGCAACACCCTCATGCTCAGCGATAGGCGCAACTTTTGTTATTTCACTTGCTGCAATTGATTTAGGCGCAGCACCGGCTACTTGTGAAGAAAGTAAGAGTGCCGCAATCACGGCTACAGCAAAGCGTTTCATATTACGCCAATTCTTGAGAGCGAGCGTGTGCAGCTTTCATTGCACGAGCAACAATTTCAGAGAGATGATCATTGCTAAATGAGGCAAGAGCAGCCGCGGTGGTGCCGTTGGGGCTGGTGACTTTCTCGCGCAAAGTTGTTGGTGAGTCACCGGAGTGTTCAAGGAGCGCGGCAGAGCCAACAATTGTTTGGATCGTCAGCGTTGTTGCATCTTGACGCGAAAGCCCCAAGGCAATTGCACCTTCAACCATCGCTTCAACAAAGGCGAAGAAGTAGGCAGGCCCTGATCCACTGGTTGCCGTGATCGCATCTTGTAGTGACTCATCTACTTCGACAGCCTTACCTGCAGCAGCCAAAAGGGATGCAACAAATGCACGATGCTCTTGGGTAACCGCGCTACCAAATGAATATCCAGCTGCTCCAAGACCAACTGATGTCGGAGTATTTGGCATGATGCGGACGATCGGCTGTGAATCGCTCAAATTCTCTTGGATAAATCCGATCTTCTTGCCGGCAACAAAACTTAAAATTAAAGCTTTCTTATTGATGTGGGGCTTGATCTCAACTAGGAGCCCTTGCATATCTTGTGGCTTAACAACTACAAGAATGAGATCACTAGTTGAGACTGCGCTGTGAAGGCCTTCAATGGTGATTGCATACTTGCTCACTAATTCACTGCATCGGTCTAGACGCTTTTCAACAATAGAAATTGCTGATGGGCTAACCCCAGAGCCAATGAGGGCTGCGATAAGAGCTTCGCCCATGACACCGGCACCGAGAACTGCGACCTTCTGTTGATTAGCCATAGCCAAAGAGTACGCGTAGGCTCTGCGACTATGTCTGAAGTTAAACCAGGTTTTGCCCGCGACTGGGTCGAGTTTGCAGATCCTAATGATGATTTAGAGATCTTCAAATGTGATCTCACCTGGCTCACCTCAAATTGGACCTGCATCTACGGCGATGGTTGCCAAGGTGTCTTTAAAGACCGTCCTAATGACGGATGTTGCACAGAAGGTGCGATGTACTCAGATGAAGATGATGAGAAGCGCGTTCAACTCGCCGCCCAACACCTCACACCACAAATGTGGCAATTTTATGATGAAGCTCGTCCCAAGAAAGCTGGCGGTGAGCTTCGAATCACAGATTTAGACGAAGATAACGAACGAAAGACTCGCACAGTAAATGATGCGTGCATATTCTTAAATCGCAAAGGTCACGAAGCACCTGGATTTACCGGATCATTTGGATGCGTGCTTCATCATTTAGCTCAAAATGAAAATCGTCACTTTGTTGAAACAAAACCAGATGTATGTTGGCAATTACCTTTACGTCGTAGTTTTGAAACGCGCGAAGTTGGCGAGCGCGAATATTCAGTTACCGTTATTGGTGAGTACGAGCGCCTAGGTTGGGGCGATGGTGGAGATGATTTCGATTGGTACTGCACCAGTAATACTGAAGCTCACATAGGTAGTGAGCCTGTCTACATCTCTAACCGCGCAGAGCTCGCCGCTTTGATGGGCCAAGATGCATATGACATTCTGGCTAAGCATTGCGATACCCGTGTGCAGGGTATTAAAGATGCTCAGGCACGCAACCTGCCTCTCTTTGTCATTCAGCACCCAGCAACACTTCAAGCCGGCAAGTAGCGCAGGCGTCACACCTTTGCTTTAGGCTCACCTCATGGTCAAGGTCGAGAAGGATCCATTCCGCTGCAGCGAGTGCGGTTGGACATCCCAAAAATGGGTAGGGCGTTGTGGTGAATGCCAGGCGTGGGGATGCGTCGAAGAGATTGCAGCACCTAAGAAACTCTCACTTGTCGCCGGCAAAGTCTCACATGCAGCAACTCCTATCGGAGATGTTGATCTCTCAATGGCCCGTGCCCGCGAAACTGGAGTCAGTGAACTCGATCGAGTTCTCGGCGGAGGTTTAGTTCCAGGTGCAGCAATTTTGCTTGCGGGTGAACCCGGTGTTGGAAAGTCCACTCTCTTGCTCTCTGTTGCAGCGCAAACTGCAGCTAAAGGTATGAGCGCGCTCTATATCAGCGGCGAAGAGTCAGCATCCCAGGTGCGCCTTCGTGCAGAGCGAATCAATGCAGTTGATCCACTTTTATTTTTAGCATCAGAGACAGATCTCGGCGCTGTCATCGCACATATCGATGCAGTAAAGCCAGCGTTGCTGATCATCGATAGCGTTCAAACTATTGGAAGCTCGGTAGCAGATGGATCACCTGGTGGAGTAACACAGGTACGCGAAGTTGCTGGTGCACTTATTCGTATCTGTAAAGATCGTGACATTACTTTATTACTCGTTGGACATGTGACTAAAGATGGA
>Ga0209551_1001144_pt1 | contig 10206 bp, 7 predicted proteins | sample LauGreSuBDMM15SD_2_FD_187568 | JGI IMG/M metagenome (GOLD analysis project Ga0209551, IMG submission 187568) | Freshwater lake microbial communities from Lake Michigan, USA - Su13.BD.MM15.SD (SPAdes) (version 3) | ecosystem: Environmental > Aquatic > Freshwater > Lake | place: Lake Michigan, USA... | reverse complement strand
CAAAGCCGAGTGCTAAAAAAGTAGAAATTAGTGATGAACCGCCGTATGAAATCAATGGCAAAGTGACGCCAACTACCGGTACCAAACTGATTGCTGATCCAATATTAAAGAAACATTGAATTGAGATCCACACGCCAATGCCGGCGCAAGTAAAACGAACCATTGGATCATTTGCGCGAATGGCAATTCGGAAAATCGCAAAAATCAAACCGCAGAAAAGCATTATTGTCCCGATGGTTCCAAGCAGTCCTAGTTCTTCACCGATTACCGAGAAAATAAAGTCGGTATGTGCTTCAGCTAAATTGCCCCATTTCTGACGACTAGCTCCTAGGCCAACACCTAAGAACCCACCAGTTGCCAGACCCATCAAGCTATGCGCTGGTTGCCAACCATAATTCTTATAGTCACCTTCAGCGAAAGGATTAATAAAAACGAGAAAACGAGCAGTTCGATATGGCGCACTTAAAATCAAAACGCTCACACCCGCCATGCCTAGAGCCGAGATAGTGCCAAATAGTCGAAGCGGGATTCCGGAGACAAAAAGTAGTCCAGCCATAGTCGCACCGATTACTGCGGCAGTTCCTAAATCTTTTCCAGCCAATACGAAGATTAGAACTCCGATGTAGCCAGGAACAATTAACTTCAAAACGTTTGTTCGAACTACACCGGCATTTTCATACTTTGCCAACATGGTCGCAGCCCACAGGATCATCAGAAATTTAGCAAACTCAGATGGCTGAATTACAAAAGGTCCGATATCGATCCAATTTCGATTTCCCTTAACCTCATAACCGATACCTGGAATAAGTAATACGGCCAACATGCCGATTGAAATTAGGAGTGAAACACGACCGATTGCCCGCCATAAGTTCAAGCGCAATTTAGCTGCTACCCAGCCAATTGGTAGAGCGAAAAGCAGGAACATAAGTTGACGCAAGAAAGTTCCGTAAGTATTGCCATTTACTTTAGTCGAATAGATTGTCGAGGCTGAGAAAACCATTATCAAGCCTAAAATACTTAACGCAATGACGCAGATAGCAAAGAGTGCAAAAGTGTTAAATGGCTGCAGTAGCTTGCTGCGCTTATCTGGCGTTGTCATTTTTACCCACTATTTCTCGAACCGATTTGGCAAAACGATCGCCGCGATCGCCGTATGAAAGAAATTGATCCATCGATGCGCAAGCAGGTGCCAACAGCACAGCATCGCCGCTTTGGGCCAGATGTTTTGCCTCGGTAACTATTTGGTTCATAAACTCATTATCTGCGCTGCTGCGATCATGGCCAGGCTTTGGATCTACGCGAACTAGGGAAACGTTCGGGAAATTACTCTGTAATTCGTGGGCAATTAACTCTCGATCAGTTCCAATTAATACCACTGCACGTAATCGTGAACCAACTTGGGCAATTAATTCATTCATCTCAGCGCCTTTAGCTAGTCCCCCGGCAATCCAGACCACACTCAACTCTGACATTACTGATGCTTGGGCAGCATGCGGATTGGTTGCTTTGGAATCATCAATCCAACGAATTCCGTTCTGCTCTAAAACTAACTCAATGCGGTGGCGTCCTGGTCGAAACTTCTTGATCGCACTACGAATTACTTCGTTATCAATACCAATGGCGCGGGCTAGGCCAGCCGCAGCTAACGCATTTGAAACTGAATGTGGCGCAGTTGGTTGAACTTCACTTAACTCACAAAACATGGCAGCTTCCATGGGATCTGCTACAAAAGCTCGATCAACTAACAAATCTTCAACTAACCCAATCTCTCCGGGCTTAGGTGTTTGCAGCGTGTAGAAAACTTTTCTACCTGGCCAGTGTTGGCTGCCTTCGACCACTGCTGCATCATCGCCATTTAGGATCGCAGTTGCAGAATGACTTAGTAAATCTAGTTTCGATTTTGCATACTTCGAAAATGAGCCATGCCAATCAATGTGATCTAGCGCAATATTTAGGATTGAGCCGGCCACAAATACCGCTGACTTAGACCAGTGAAGTTGGAATGAGGAGAGTTCTAGAATCAAGTAGTCATACTTTTGCTCAGAGGTGACGGCATCGATCACTGGCGTGCCAACATTGCCGCAGGCAAATGCGTTTATTCCAGCGGCTTTAAGAATCGATTCGGTAAGTTCGACAGTTGTAGTCTTACCGTTGGTTCCAGTTACCGCTAACCACTTCTGCTCTGGCGCTACCTGTTGCTTGATTTCCCAGGCCAGATCAATTTCATTTAGCAGCGGAATCTCACGATTTCGCAAATCAGCAATTACTGGATGACTTGGGCGCCAGCCTGGTGAAACTACGGCTGCTGCCCAATTGATATTTGATAACTCGTCAATTGTTGCTCGTGAGAACTCAAAGGTGCTGCTCTCGTTTTCGTCATAAATTGAAACTTCTGCGCCCATGTTGCTTAAGACTTGTGCAACTGAACGGCCAGTGACCCCGCCACCCAGTACTAACAGTTGTGCGTGGGCAATAGCTACGCCACCAAGCGTTGATAACTGGGGAGTAATTGACATCTTTTAACGCTTAAAGCGCAACCCATTGGGCATAAAAGAGGCCTAGCCCGAGGGCTACACATAGTCCAGCGATGATCCAGAAACGCAGCACGATCGTTACTTCGCCCCAGCCTTTTAGCTCAAAGTGGTGATGCAACGGGGCCATACGAAAAATTCTTTTTCCACCCGTTGCTTTGAAATATAGGGTCTGAATAATTACCGACATCGTAATGATTACAAAGAGACCACCAAGTGGAATAAGTAGTAGTTGAACTCTCAAGGTGCAAGCTAAGCCAGCTAGCGCGCCGCCCAGAGCTAAGGATCCGGTGTCACCCATAAATATTTTTGCTGGTGAAGCGTTCCACCAAAGAAAACCAGTACATGCGCCAGCAAGGGCTGCAGCTAGCACTGCTAAGTCGAGCGGATCTCGAACCGCATAACATCCGCTAGCTGCATCAACAGCAATCGCACAACTTTGGCCAAATTCCCAAACGCCGATCAAAATAAATGATAAGAAAGTCATAACTGAAGCACCGGTAGCTAAACCATCAAGACCGTCAGTTAAATTTACGCCATTACTTGTGGCAGTTACCATCAAGGCAATCCAGATAACTACCGCTACCCCGCCTAGAACAATGCTCGTATCGCGAACGGCCGATAAATTTAGCGAAATAGGCGATAGTCCTTCGCTATCGGCAAATTGAATTCCAAAATAACCGAAGGTTGCCGCAATTACTACTTGCCCCAGAATTTTATATCTACCTTTTAAACCTAAAGATTTCTCGCGAGAAACTTTCAACCAGTCATCTACGAATCCGACGAAACCAAGACCGATTACCAAAGCAATAACTAAGAGGGCTGAGGCAGTCATGGCTGTCTGCGTGATTCCATGACTTAGTAAATAGCCAGCGATAGCTGCGAAAATAATTATCAAGCCACCCATTGTTGGAGTTCCGCGTTTGGTGTGGTGTGAACTTGGGCCGTCATCTCGAATTATTTGACCATAGCCACGTTTAGCTAAAAGTTTAATTAAAACTGGGGTGCCGAATAAAGCGAAGAAGAGCGCTACGGCGCCCGAGATAAGGATCTGTCTCATTTATTCGTCATCCTTCTTTCCTGCATCAGTTTGCCAGTTCGTTGCTACTTCTTGGGCTATTTCCTCAAAATGTTCAGCACGGGATGCTTTGACCAGCAATACATCACCAGATTGCATCTCATTTAATAGTTCAACTACTGAATTCTTCTCATCTAATTCATGAACTTTTGTATCGCTATCACTTGCTACCCCATGGCCATATGCAGGCATCGAAACTGTAAGCAATTGATCAATTCCTAAGTCACTAACCAATTTTCCGATAGCGACATGGTCGGTGTTCTCAGAAGGCCCCAACTCATGCATCTTTCCTAGAACTGCCCAAGATGAGCCACCGCGTTCTTGTGCAAAAAGAGCCAACGTGCGTAGCGCGGCTGCCATTGATTCCGGATTAGCGTTATATGAATCATTGATCATTAATCGACCATTTAGTTCAAATATTTCCATCCGCCACTTGCTGGCAAGTTCGGCCATCGATAGAGCGCCAGCTATTTGATCGACAGATAGTCCTAGCGCACTTGAGATCGCTGCAGCTGCTAACGCATTCGGAATTTGATGTAGCCCAACTAAGCGCATGCCAACAGCTGCTCGACCCGATTTTGTTACGAGATCAAAATGTGGCCGACCTTCACGAATCTCAACATCTGCAGCTCGCACATTACAATCGCTTCGTTCGCCAAATGTAAGCACTACTACCCCATCAGCAACTTTCATCGCCGGCGTAAACTGATCATAAGTTCCTAGGATCGCAGTGCCGCCACTTCCGAGTGACGTAATCAATTCTGATTTAGCTTGAGCGATAGCTTCACGAGAGCCAAATTCACCAATGTGTGCATTGCCAACTTTTAGAACTGCTCCAATATTTGGTTTAGCAATGTCACAAAGCATTGCAATATCCCCAATATGCCGCGCACCCATCTCAACGATGCAGTACTTGGTTTGCTGATTACATTCTAAAATTGTGAGCGGTACGCCTAACTCATTATTAAATGAACCCTTTGGCGCCACGGTCTCACCAGCTGAAGAAAGAATGTAGTTAAGTAAATCTTTAGTTGTTGTTTTACCTTGTGACCCAGTAATGCCGATAACAGTTAAATCCGCTAATTGCACTCGCACAAATTTGGCTAGATCAGCAACTGCCTGCATTACATTAGAGACAACCACGCAAGGTTGCTCAACTACTTGGGTCGTAAGAGCCAAAACCGCTCCGTTGGAGAAAGCATCAGAAGAGAAATTATGACCATCGGTATTTTCACCAATTAGAGCGAGAAAAAGCGATCCTGCTTTAGCTTGGCGTGAATCAAATACTGGCGCTTGCGTGACCATAATATTTTCGTCACCATGAAGTGAGCCATTTACGATTAATGATATTTCACGAGCCGATAATTTGATCATGAAGTTGCCTCAATTGCAGCAGCTAGAACTAAGCGATCATCAAAGTTATGTTTAATGCCGGCAATTTCTTGGCCCAGCTCATGTCCTTTTCCAAGCAGCACGACTACGTCGCCAGTCTCCGCCGCAGCTACTGCAATTTCAATCGCGCGCTTGCGATCGAGTTCAATCGAAGCAGAAGCTGGCAAAGTTAAGCCAGAAACCATCTCTTTTACTATTTGTGCAGGGTCTTCACTGCGCGGATTATCACTGGTAAATATTGCAACATCCGAACCCGCTATTAACGCAGCTCCCATTAATGTTCGTTTGCTCTTGTCACGATCGCCACCACAACCTAATACCGCAATAATTTTTCCAGCAGTGCTTTCACGCAACGCTGCTAATACTCGCGTGACCGAATCTGGTGAGTGCGCATAATCAACCAAGGCGCTAAATGACTGGCCCAGATCAACTTTTTCAAGTCTTCCCTCAGCGCCGGTTAGTTTCGGTGTAATTGCTGCGATATCGATTGGATCAATTCCGCTAGCGATACTGATGGCTACTGCCATTAGCAGATTATCTAAGTTGAAATCGCCTACCAATTTAGTGCTGGTTTCAATCAATATTCCGCCAGTGCCTCTAATCGCAATCGCAGTTCTGTGCATGCCGGTTTCAATTCGCTCAAAATACCAATCAGCTGACTTATCATTGCGCGAAATCTTAACCACCGGCAGCTCTTGAATTTCCATCAACTTTTTTGACCAGGATGAATCAATATTTATATAGGCGCTATCGGCATACTTGTAGCTAAATAGAGCTGCTTTAGCCGCAAAATAGGTATCCATGTCACCATGAAAATCCAAGTGATCTTGGGACAAATTAGTAAATGCTGCAATATTAAAATGTGAGCCACCAATTCGATTTAGCGAAACTGCATGACTAGAAACTTCCATAAAAAGATTACGCATATGACGCTCACGCATAGCCGCAGCCAAAGATTGCAGTTCTGGTGCCTCAGGGGTGGTGCGAAGCGCTGCCACTACCTCATCGCCTATTCGAGTTTCAACGGTTCCGACTAAACCACTTTGCCAACTAGCCGCCATTGCGATTTGATGGAGCAGCGTTGTAACAGTGGTCTTGCCATTTGTCCCAGTTACCGCAACGCTAAACATGTCACGCATTGGTTCATTGTGTAACCAAGCTGATATGACACCTGCTTTTGCTCGCGGATCTGCCACGACAAGTACCGGCAAATCTGTAACCAAGGCAGCACCTACTTCGTCAGTTAAAACTGCGATGGCACCGTTTAGTTTCGCATTTCCAGCATAAGTTGCACCATGAGTTTTAGCACCAGCTACTGCAACAAATAAATCTCCGGCTTCAATTTGATGGGAATCAATGGAGACCCCAGTAATCATAATGTTTTCTAAACCTGAATAACTTGAGTTGGCTAAAACAAGTTCACTGACCGCACGAAGAGTTCTTCCAGGAATAGGATCGTGTGGTCGCAACATTTTAGAGATCGCCGCTCGCAGAGTTGGTTGTTGCGCTTTCCTTAGCTTTATTCAGCGCTTTTTCAGTAAGGGAAACTGGCACTATTTTGGTACCGGTTGGTGGAATGTGCTTTGACTCAAGAACAAATGACATTACCTTCTTAAATACTGGACCGCCTAGATATCCACCCCAGTGCAATCCCTTTGGATCTTGAATAGTCACTGAAATTACATATCTAGGTGCATCTGCTGGTGCGAAGCCAATAAATGAAGCTGTGTAACCGCTATAGCAACCACAGATATCGTTATAACGACTCGCAGTTCCAGTTTTGCCAGCCACTCGGTAGCCCGGAATAGCAGCAGAGGGTGCTGTTCCGTTTCCAGAAACCACGCTCTCCATCATGAGGCGAACTTTTTGGGCAGTTTCAGCGCTAATCACTCGTTCATTTGCCCGGGATTTAGCAGGTGTGAAATTTCCATTGGCTTCATTAGTTCCAGCAATAACAGTTGGCGATACGCGAACACCATTATTTGCAATAGTGGCGAACACACTTGTTGCTTGCATTGCAGTAAGTGAATATCCCTGCCCGAATGCAACTGTTGGGGCTGTCGTGCCTGACCAATCTGAAACAGGGCGCAGAATGCCTCGTGATTCACCGGGTAGACCAGAACCAGTGCTGATTCCTATTCCAAACTTAGTTAAGTAATCATGTAATTGATTATTGGTAAGTTTTTCACCAATAAAAATTGTGCCAGTGTTACTAGAAACAGCCAGAATTCCAGAAGTTGTTAACCGTTGTTTCGGGTGCTTTTCGTGATCATGAAAAAAGGATCCACCACGTTTAATTTTATATGGAACGGTAAAAACAGTAGTTGGCGTTACTTTGTTTTCTTCAATTGCTGCAGCAATTGTCATGATTTTTCCAGTCGAACCTGGTTCATAAACATCTTGAACCGATGGATTACGCATTGCAGCAAGTGAAATATTGTCACGATTATTTAAGTTAAAGGTAGGTGCCGTTGCATGTGCCAAAATCGCACCAGTTTTGGGATCCATCACAATTACAGTTCCGCTACTTGCGCGCGAAGACTTAACCGCATCGGCAATAGCTTTAGATGCCACCCATTGAATATCGCGATCGATAGTTAAGCGAATAGAAGTACCAGCTTTGGCTGCAATGATCTCGGATTGGGATCCAGGAATTTCTGCGCCGTAACCATTGGCATATGAGTACTTGCCATTTGTGCCAGTGATAATCGAATTCATGCTTGATTCCAGGCCAGTTGCGCCAGTGCCTTCTTGATTAACAAAGCCGATTAGTGAAGCAACTAAAGAGCCAGATGGATATTCCCGGATATAGGCACGCTCTGGATAGAAAGCGGTAATACGTTGATCAAATTCTTTTGGTTCAAGAGCGCTGTTATGTTCAGATATCGCATTCTTTAAGGCTGTCCAGACCGCAGGCTTGGCATTGCGATAGATCAATTTCCACTTTAATTCACCGGTAAATAGCGTTTGAAGTTCTGAAACTGGCATTCCCAAAATTGGAGCGGCAAATTTGGCAGTAAATGCTGGGTTTGAAATCGCACTTTGATCAACCACGATGTTTATCGCATTTACGCTCTTTGCCAGCGCAACTCCATTTACATCAGTAATCGTGCCACGAGGTGCCTGTAGCGTCGCTACGTTCTCCATCTCGTTAACCGCCCAAGTTCTAATTGAGTTAGCAGTTATTACCTGCACCCAAATAACCTTTGCAACGAATATCGTCATAAAGATTAGAGTCAGCGCGATTAAAACTTGAATGCGCTTGCGAACTAGAGCGAAATTACCCAATTGATCCCCCAGCAACTGCCTCAGCTATAGGAACAAGCGGTTCGTCAAGATTTAGAAAAACAGGATTAGTAGAAGGTTTCATGCCCATCTCAGTTGCCGCAGCAGCCAGTGCCATTGGCGATGAGATTCGATCTAATTGGCGAATATAAGCTTCTCGCTGATCAGTAATTAAGCGTGCTTCAAGTTGTAACTTTGAAAGCTTGAATGCATCTTGCGCAAGTAAAGTATTGATAAAGAGAAGTGCCACCAGACCCAGCGCTCCGATACCGGTTAAGAATAGAATGAAAACTTTCTGGTCGGCTCGCTTCTCGATATCGATCTTCGGAACTAGGCGTAGAGCAACTTCCGAAGAACGCTCAATCACTTTCTTCTTTGAGCGACTGATTGCTGGAGCTAGCGCTGTAATTGCCATTATGCGGCCAACCGTTCTATTGCACGTAGACGAACAGATTGCGCGCGCGAGTTCGCGGCAATCTCAGCTTCACTTGGTAGAACCGAACCGCGAACCACAAGAGCAAATTTCGCAGCGAATTCAGGTAGATCAATTGGTAGGTCGCGTGGCGTACCTGAAGTTGTAGCTTCCGTAAAAATCTCTTTAACGATGCGATCTTCAAGTGATTGAAATGACATCACTACTAAACGGCCGCCGACTTTAAGTAGCTCAAGAGCTTGCGGAATAGCGCGGTTAACAGCGCCAAGTTCATCATTTGTCTCAATGCGTAGTGCTTGGAAAGTGCGCTTAGCTGGATTACCGCCGGTACGACGAGTTGCCGCTGGGATGCTCTCTTTCACCAAAGTAGCAAGCTGGGCAGTTGAATTAAGCGGCGCCTTAGCTCGTTCTTTAACAATGTTTTCAACGATTCGAGTGGCAAACTTTTCTTCACCATAAGTACGCAGAATTCGCACTAATTCACCAGGAGCGTAAGTGTTGATGATTTCACTTGCCGTAATTCCAGTTGATCGATCCATACGCATATCAAGGGGGGCGTCTTGGGAATAAGAAAAACCACGATCGCTCTGATCAAGCTGCATTGATGAAACACCTAGATCAAAGAGAATTCCATCAACTTGTTCAAATCCAAAACTATTTACTACATCTGTTATTTCATCGAAGATTGCGTGATTTAGTTTTACTCGATTTTCAAATTTAGCAAGCCGATTCTTGGCTTTAACAATTGCATCTAGGTCACGATCGATACCGATTAAAACTAAATTTGGATTTGAATCAAGTAACGCTTCGCTATGTCCACCTAGACCAAGAGTTGCATCAACAACAACTGGAGTTTCTGATTTATTAAGTGCGGGGGTTAGAAGATCAACGCAGGTATCGCGCATTACTGAAATATGTTCTTGCATCTTCTCCCCCTTTCGTTAAGTACTGCTTTACTGCTTGTGCTCCATGTTCTGTTTTTCGTTATCGCTATCTCTTCTGGTCACCGCCGGCCGACGGAGTTTCATAAACGGCACCGGGGAAGGGGCGCCGTTTTCGTAGGGTCGGCGGTGGCCAAAAGAGATAGTGGTTAGATCAAAAGAGACCTGGGAACACCTCCTCGGAAACTTCAGCGAATCCCTTTTCGCGATCGCTTAGGTATTGGTTCCAAGAAGTTGAATCCCAAATCTCAACGCGAGTATTTGCACCGATTACAACGCAATCGCGATCGAGTCCGGCATATGTGCGAAGTGCTTGCGGAATAGTTATGCGACCTTGACGATCAGGAATTTCATCGTGCGCGCCAGCAAACATCACACGCATGTAGTCACGTGCACCTTTAACAGTTACTGGTGCTTGACGAAGTTGTTCAGTAAGAGTTGCAAATTCAGCTGATGGAAATACATAAAGACAACGCTCTTGGCCTTTAGTAATTACTAGGCCGGCAGAGAGATCTTCACGGAACTTGGCAGGAAGGATTAAGCGAC
>Ga0209551_1001136_pt1 | contig 10228 bp, 6 predicted proteins | sample LauGreSuBDMM15SD_2_FD_187568 | JGI IMG/M metagenome (GOLD analysis project Ga0209551, IMG submission 187568) | Freshwater lake microbial communities from Lake Michigan, USA - Su13.BD.MM15.SD (SPAdes) (version 3) | ecosystem: Environmental > Aquatic > Freshwater > Lake | place: Lake Michigan, USA... | reverse complement strand
AGAGACAGGTTGAAGGACGACCAATGCCTAGTTCCTCCAATTTTTTAACTAAAGCAGCTTCTGTATATCTTGCTGGCGGTTGAGAAAATCGTTCAGTGGCGGTAATATAATTATTAATCAATTTTTCATTGATTTTCATGGATGGTAACATTCCTTCTTGTTCATCTTCGTCATCGTCATTACCTTCTAAATAAACTTTTAGGAAACCTTCAAATTTAATTACCTCTCCAGAAGCAGTAAAGACATCTTGGTGATTATTGGCAACAATTTTGACGTTAGTGCGCTCTAATTCTGCATCGCTCATTTGCGACGCCAATGTCCTTTTCCAAATTAAATCATATAAACGTGCTTGATCACGGTCAATATTTACGGTGTGTCTCGACATGTCTGTTGGACGAATCGCCTCATGCGCTTCTTGCGCTCCTTTACTTTTATTTACGAAGGTGCGAGGTTTTGAATATTCTTTTCCATAAGAATGAATAATTTCTGCTTGAGCAGCATCCATGGCATCTTTAGAAAGGTTGACACTGTCTGTTCTCATGTAGGTAATCAATCCCGCTTCATACAAACGTTGCGCCAATTGCATCGTAATTCCCACCGGAAAATACAATTTACGTGCAGCTTCTTGCTGTAAAGTAGACGTTGTAAATGGTCCAGCAGGAAATTTTTTGGTAGGTTTAGTTTCTAAATCTGAAACTTTATAGGTTGAACCAATGTTTTTAGTTAAAAAATCTTCGGCTTCTTTTTTGGTGTTAAAATTCTTTGGTAATTTGGCTTTAAAAGCCCTTCCTGCCTCATTAACAAATTCTGCCACAACAGAATAAGTTCCAGAAGAATTAAAATTCTGAATATCTCTTTCTCTTTCTACAATCAAACGCACAGAAACCGATTGCACACGACCAGCAGAAAGCCCACCTTTTATTTTTCGCCACAAAACCGGGGACAACTCATAACCAACAAGTCTGTCTAAAACGCGACGGGCTTGTTGGGCATTTACCAGATTGTAATCAATTTCTCTCGGATTGTCGATTGCTTTTAGAATGGCATTTTTGGTAATTTCGTGAAAAACGATTCGTTTGGTTTTACTTTTAACAAGGTTTAATTCTTCAGACAAATGCCAAGAAATCGCTTCTCCTTCGCGGTCCTCATCGGAAGCTAGCCAAACCATATCGGCTTTTTTTGCTAGTCCTCTTAATTTGGTGACCAATGCTTTTTTATCGGCAGAAACTTCGTACTTAGGCGTGAAACCGTTCATTACATCAACACCAATTTCTTTAGAAGGCAAATCTGCAATATGCCCATAGCTAGATTCTACTTGAAAATCTGCACCAAGAAATTTCTCAATTGTTTTTGCTTTTGCAGGTGACTCAACGATAACTAAATTTTTTGCCATTTGTAATTTTTTCTGTGGCAAAAGTAGGAGATTTTTTTTAAAAACAGGTTTTTGGTGAAATATTTGAGCGTTTTATTACAACCGTTATCATAAAGTAAAGCTTATTTATCAGAAGCTTTGGAATTTATAGTTATGTTTTGACTTTTAAAAAACATCCTTTAAATGCTTGTTATAAAATTATATATCAAAATACTACCAGCTTAATTATGATTAAAAATTAAGAAAAAATAATCTTTGTACTATCGCATTTTTTATAACTACCTTTGCAAAATAGCAGAAAACAGAATTATGAATAATATTGTCGCCATTGTAGGAAGACCAAACGTCGGGAAATCTACACTTTTTAATCGTTTGATTCAAAGAAGGGAAGCGATTGTAGATTCCGTTTCGGGTGTTACTCGAGATAGAAATTACGGAAAAAGCGAATGGAATGGAAAAGAATTTTCAGTAATCGATACAGGTGGTTACATACGTGGTTCAGACGATGTTTTTGAAGCAGAAATCCGAAAACAAGTGGAACTTGCTATTGACGAAGCTGATGTCATTATTTTTGTGGTAGATGTTGAAGAAGGAATCACACCAATGGACGATGCCGTTGCAAAGCTTTTACGCAAAGTTACAAAACCTGTATTATTGGCAGTAAACAAAGTGGATAATGCGATGCGCGAAAAAGACGCCATAGAATTTTATAATTTAGGATTAGGAGAATATTTCACTTTTGCTAGTATCTCTGGAAGTGGAACTGGTGATTTATTAGATGCCTTGATTAACGCTTTTCCAATAAAACCAGAACCAACTCAAGACGAAATTGCTTTGCCAAGATTTGCAGTTGTTGGTCGTCCAAATGCTGGAAAGTCAAGTTTTATAAATGCTTTGATTGGCAAAGACCGTTATATTGTTACCGATATAGCTGGTACGACACGCGATGCAATTGATACCAAATTCGACCGTTTCGGATTTGAATTCAATCTAGTAGACACCGCCGGAATTCGTCGAAAAGCTAAAGTTAAAGAAGATTTAGAATTTTATTCGGTGATGCGCTCTGTGCGAGCAATCGAACATGCAGATATTTGCCTTTTAATCATTGATGCGACAAGAGGATTTGAAGGTCAAGACCAAAGTATTTTTTGGTTGGCAGAAAAAAACCGAAAAGGGGTCGTGATTTTAGTCAACAAATGGGATTTGGTCGAAAAAGACACTATGTCAACACGAGATTACGAAGAAAAAATCCGAAAAGAATTGATGCCTTTTACAGACGTGCCCATTTTGTTTGTTTCTGCATTAACGAAACAACGTTTGTTGAAAGCTTTGGAAACTACGGTTCAAGTTTTCGAAAATAGAAAACAGAGAATTCCAACTTCAAAATTCAATGATTATATGTTGAAAGTTATTGAAGGTTATCCACCACCGGCATTGAAAGGAAAATACGTAAAAATAAAATATTGCATGCAGTTGCCAACGCCAACACCTCAATTTGTGTTTTTTGCCAATTTACCGCAATACGTTAAAGAAGCATACAAAAGGTTTTTAGAAAATAAAATCAGAGAAAACTGGGATTTTTCTGGCGTTCCGATTGATATTTATATCCGCGAGAAATAACATTGATTGCTTAAAATAAAAACTATTTTTTGAAAATTACAATCTAAAAAGAGGTTGATATTTTTTTCAAAAAATAGTTTTTTTGTTTATACAAAATTAAAAAGTAAATGAAATCAGAATTACTTCAACTCATTACATTGTTTTAAACTAAACATCATTTGGTTTTTGAAGCACTGTGCTACTTCTTTTTCAAACTACTGTTTTCAAAACTAGACACATCAATCACTTCTTCCAAGTCGATGTCAAAAGATATTTTGACGCTATCTCCAGCCATAGTTACAGGCAATTGGTTGGAAAGTTGCGAAGAACCCACAAAAATATTTGGATAATCTTTTACTTTAAAATAGTAGAAACTATTACCGTTTTTTACATCATTTTGAATGCGTGTCACAACGGTTTTTAATATTTTTTTGGACGATGAAACACTATTGGCATTTATCTTATTGTCTGCCATATTATAAACATTTTTATAAGCCATCAAGGTTTCTCGCATCGTGTTTCCGACGCCAACAATGGTGTAATCTGAAATGGCAACCATAGCAAACATTTTTACCAAACCGCCATCGTCTTTCAAGGTCATTACATAAGTCGGAATATTGTTGATATTATATGGAATTGGCAACGACGCTTTATATCCCTTTTCTTGCACCTTACCTTGGGCAGAACTTTGCGCTGCAAACTCTGTTGCCCCGCCTTGTTTGTAAAATGTAGTGGCTTTAGTTCGTGTATCTACTAAAACAAAACCAACGGCAGATTCATCTTTTCCAACAGAAGTTAATCCAGTGTACCAATACGATTTGTGATTTTCACCGTAAACCAACGTTAATCCTTCCGTAATTTGAAGTTTATTAGCATTAGAAAAATTCCAGTATCCATGCACATATTCGCCCCAATCATTCAATTGATTTTCTATGAAACTGATGGGCTGAATACGGTCTACCCAAAGTGGAGTGTTCGCAATTGCATACTCTTTAATTGTGCCAGATTGGGCATCAACTACCAAAACACCAGTTGCATCACTACCACCAAAACCAATTTTTTTCTCAAATTTAGTAACTACCCAAAACGGATTTCCTGTATCGTCGATTTCGAAACTAAAATCAGCCAAACCCGTTGTTTCATAGCCGTTAAAATATAAATGCCTGTGAATGTTGCTTTGAAAAAAAGCATTTTCTTGAAACTTAATTTTGATGTTTTTGTCGCCAATGTTTTGAACCAATTTTACATCTCGCTCATTGGTTGCAGAAACCATTACATATCCTGCGGTACCTTCTTTGTTGTTTAACCATTTAAAAAAACCAGAATGCAAAAGTGGTGCAACCCAATACAAATCGTTGTTTACCTTTTGAATGCAAAAATCACCCAACTCAACTTGACTTCCCAAAGCGGGTTGCGAACCAAGGATTTTCTCTCCTAAAAGATGCGCCAAATCTTCATCCACTACACGAATTTCGTCTATAGAAATCGGGGCAATGTGATTTGATATTTTCTCGCCGTTTTCAACTTTTCCAATCAGTTTTTGATAGGACTCGCTTCTAAACATTGGTAAACTTGTTAGTAAAGGAAGAATAAAAAGATAAGCTAAAACAACTAAACCCGCAATAAAAAACAAACGATTGGGTTTTGAAATCACTTTTACTTTTTGGTAATTTTGATAAAATTCCATTTTTGTAAAAATAAAAACGCCAAATAAAATCCAAATTAAAATTAAAATCGGAAGTTGTTTAAAACCGTAGTTCAAAACTGGTAAACCAATATAAATTAACAAAAACCCTACTAAAAGGAATAATAAAAGCGAGAATATTTTTTTCATCATGGTATGTTTAATTTTCAATGTTAGTCATAATAATTTATAAATGTTACAGATTTCATTGATTGCTTGTGAATCTATTTTTTTTATAAAATTAACCAATAGACAAAAAATGTTACTTTTGCTTTTCAAAACATCATACAAATTAATAAAAAGCAAACATGAAAGCATATATTTTTCCGGGTCAAGGTGCGCAATTTTCAGGAATGGGCAAAGAACTTTATGAAAGTTCTGCATTAGCTAAATCAATGTTTGAGAAAGCGAATGAAATATTAGGCTTTCGCATCACAGACATTATGTTCGAAGGAACATCAGAACAATTAAAAGCAACCAAAGTTACCCAACCAGCTGTTTTTTTACACTCTGTAATTTTAGCAAAAACAATAGAAAATTTTCATCCAGAAATGGTAGCTGGTCATTCTCTTGGCGAATTTTCTGCCTTGGTTGCAAGCGGCGCATTGTCTTTTGAAGACGGATTAAGATTGGTTGCAAAAAGGGCTTTAGCAATGCAAAAAGCTTGTAACATTAAACCCTCTACGATGGCTGCTGTTTTAGGTTTAGCAGATGAAATTGTTGAACAAGTTTGCGCTTCGATTGATGGGGTTGTTGTTGCTGCAAACTACAATTGTCCGGGGCAATTGGTAATTTCTGGCGAAACATCAGCAGTTGAAAAAGCCTGTGAAGCCATGAAAGTTGCCGGAGCAAAACGTGCATTGGTTTTGCCAGTTGGCGGTGCTTTTCATTCCCCAATGATGGAGCCAGCAAGAGAACAATTAGCTGCAGCAATAGAAGCCACAATATTTTTAACACCTATTTGCCCTGTTTATCAAAACGTAACAGCAATGGCAGTTTCTGACCTAAATGAAATTAAAAGAAACTTAATTACACAATTGACGGCACCGGTAAAATGGACGCAAACCGTACAACAAATGGTAAAAGATGGAGCCTCGATTTTTACTGAAGTTGGACCAGGCAAAGTTTTGATTGGATTAGTTGGAAAAATAGAAAAAGAAGTGGAAGTTGCTTCGGCTTAATTTTTTGTAACAAAATCAGTCTTTTTTCGACCTATTGAAAAATACTTTAATATGAAATTTCTAGGTAATGTGCTTTCCACGATAGTGGGTTTGTTTGTTTTTATGATGCTTTTCTTTTTTGGCATTTTGATAATTGGAGCCATTTTTGGTGGAGATTCCGATTCGGTTGTTGTTAAAGATGATTCTGTAATTAATTTAGATTTGTCTGCTATTAGCAATGATTATGCGGGAAAATTTACAGATCCTTTGGTTAATTTGTTTTCTGAAAAATCAACTGTGGGTTTGTCCGATATAATCAATGCTATCAAAGAAGCAAAATCAGATGATAAAATAAAAGGGATTTCAATCCTGAACAATGATTGTAATCTTGGGATGGCACAACGCAAAGCACTAAGAGATGAATTGCAAAATTTTAAAAAATCCGGAAAATTCATCGTTTCTTATGCAGATGTTTATTCTCAAAAAGAATATTATCTCAATTCAGTTGCCGATACGATTTATTTGAATCCGGTTGGCGAAATGGATTTTAAAGGATTGTCTGCAGAACTGATGTTTTTTAAAGATTTTCAAGACAAATCTGGCGTAAAAATGGAAGTCATTCGCCACGGAAAATTTAAAAGTGCCGTTGAACCGTTTTTAGAAAATAAAATGAGTGATGCCAACCGCGAACAAACTTCCGCCCTTTTAAATTCACTTTGGAATGCTGTTTTAACCGATATTTCTATAAGTAGAAAAATTCCTGTTGAAAAATTAAATGAAATTGCAGATGGCCTTTTGGCAAGAACTCCCGAAATGGCTAAAGCGGCAAATTTAATTGATAAAATTGCATACGAAGACCAATATCATGACGGAATTAGAAAAGCATTAAAAGTAAAAAAAGACGAAGATTATAACGCGGTTGACATTGAAGATTATGCTAAAAATGTAATGCTTTCTCCAAAAGATGGCGGTGAATCTGATAAAATTGCCATTATTTATGCGCAAGGAGAAATTACAGGTGGCGAAGGTGATGTAAACGAAATTGGCGAAGGATCGATACGCCGCTCTTTGCAAGAAGCCAAGAAAGACAAAAATATAAAAGCAATTGTTTTAAGGATAGATAGCCCGGGCGGAAATGCACTAACTTCAGATTTAATTTGGCGAGAAATTGAAATCACTAAAAGAGTAAAGCCAGTTGTGGTTTCTATGGGAAATTTAGCCGCTTCTGGCGGTTATTATATAGCTTGTAATGCCAATCAAATTTTTGCAGAAGCTAATACAATTACAGGTTCGATTGGTGTTTTTGGCATTTTGCCAAACTTTACGCAATTGGCCAATAAAATTGGAATTAATACAGAAGTAGTTTCTACTAATTCCAATGCGGCAAATTACAGTCCGTTTCGTCCTTTAGATGAAAATACGCGGGCCTTTACACAAGAAAGTGTTGAACACATTTACAGTACATTTGTAACTAGAGTTGCCAACGGTCGAAAAATGACTTTTCAAAATGTAGATGCAATTGCCCAAGGACGAGTTTGGTCTGGAGCCGAAGCACTAAAAATTGGATTAGTAGACAAAATTGGTGGCATGGACGATGCTTTAGAAGCTGCTGCGAAATTAGCGAAGATAAAAAAATACAGCACAAAAAATTATCCGGAATACGACAAAAAATTTGGTGAAATGTTTGAAAATTTACCATTTGCAAAAACCAAAGAAAACTTGATAAAAGAAGAAATTGGTATTGAAAATTATACTGTTTTACAGAAAATTAAAAAATTCAATAATCGAAAGGGCGCACAAACTTTGATGCCTTTTGAGTTGGAGATTAAATAGGTTAAAAGTAAAAAACTAAAAATCATCAAAACATTTAATTGTATTGATGATTTTTTTATTGAAAACAAATAGCTTTTCGAGACTTACATAGTTTTAATCAATATTGGACCAATAATAAAAATCCAATTTTACTTTTTTAAAACCTTTGTAACATCAACAAAATTTTCTTTATTTTTTAAAATATACAATCCACTTGATAAATTATCTGGTAAATAAAATTCTCCGTTGTTTATTTTGAATGTTGATTGCAATTGTCCTAAAACAGAGTAAACCTCAAAAGTGGTTTCTTTTTCTAAACCATTTACCACAATCTTCCCAGTATAAGTTTGAAAAATAGTTGGTTTTACCTTCACTATCGCAGTTGTAGCTAAATTTTCGTTGGCAAACAACCATTGATACGCAGCGGCAAACTCTCCTCGCCAATAACTTTCGCTGTGGGTACCAAAGCTGTCGTATTTTGTTAAGGTATTTGCTGTTGTCAAACCTTTGAGTTGCAAATTGTTTTTCACACCATTAATATCGGTCATAATGGTGGAATATTCATTTTGTCCCGCTACAAAATACATTCGCTGGTCGGTTAAACTAATATTACTCGCATTGATATAGTTATTCAAATCTGAAAGTGAAAACCAATACGCAGCACTAAAAGAACCCACTTTTTTAAAAACATTTGGATATGCTACAGCACCATAAGTCGAAATCAAAGCACCCATCGAACTTCCCATTAAGGCATTGAATTCAGGTTCTGGTTTGGTTCGGTAATTTGCATCAATATACGGTTTCAAAGTGTTGGCAATAAATGCCACATAATTGGCTCCATCGCCACCACCGTAAGATGGATTGATCCATGGTGAATATTCGTTCAATCTTTCTGTTCCGCCATTGTCAATTCCGATAACAATTGCGCCATAATCGCCTTGTGTAAATAAATTGTTTAGCGTTTCGTCAACTTGCCATTCTCCAGAAAATGATGTGGTTGCATCAAACAAATTTTGCCCGTCTTGCATATACAAAACTGGGTAATGCTTGTTGGTAATGTTGTAATCTGGCGGCAAATACAACCAAATTCTTCTGTTGCGGTCCAATTGTGGCATGTAAAAAGCCGTATTCAAAATTTGAACATTTGCTGCAGCTGTGCTTGTATCAGTATTTCCGCTTAAATCTGCCCAAGACAAAACCGTTAAATTGATGGTTTGCGGTTGATTGGTGAACGTGAATGTTCTATTACCGATTTCATTTCCGTTAGCATCTTTTTCTACCGTCGCCCAACTTCCCCTGGTGAATTTAAAAGAAACCGTTCCTGTTCCTTCCGGAATAACAATCTGCTTATTGCCTAAACCATCCGATTGCAAAATGTAGTTGCTGTTGTTTGGCGACCAGCTGTTTAAACTAGAAGCAAAATAAATTGTCGCGTCGCTCGGCGTATTTGCTGGAAATGAAGTTATATTTATGGTTACTTGTGAAAAGGCCAAAGCATTTATTAACAGAAAAAGAAAGTGGAGTTTTTTCATGGCAGTAATTTTCTTCAAATTTACGTAAAAATTGAATGTGACAATTGAAAGTTATTCTATTAGATGAAATCCTGTTTACTTGTGCTTTGACACCTCTTTATCGCATGATTATTCTTCCCAAGGATTTTTCTTTTTGCCGCCAAATTTTTCGATTTCGTATGATTTTAAGTATTCAAATCCAGTCCAAAGATCAAAAGAAAAATCAATATCAGCAGAGATTATAAAGAAAAAGTGTTTAAATTAATTTTCAAAAGTCTTTAATTCAAACTTTTCACCATCAAATTCTCCATAAGTGAAATAGCCAATCCAATCGCCGAGGTTGATGTAAGTTGAATTTTCTCCAACATTTATAGTCATTGGCAAATGACGGTGGCCAAAAACAAAATAATTGTAGTGTTTTTTCTCCAATTTCCTTTTGGCATACAAAACCAACCATTCGTTTTCTTCTCCCAAAAATTTCACGTCACTGTCGCCAGAGATTAATTTGTTTTTCACTGACAAATAGTGTGCAAATTTCATTCCGATATCTGGATGTAACCAGCGATAAAGCCATTTTGAGAATGGATTTCTGAAGACTTTTTTCATTTTTTTATAGCCATTATCGCCTGGACCTTTTCCGTCACCATGACCAATTAAAAAAGTTTTATTTCCGAATGTAAATTCTTTGTTATCGTGATAAACTGGAATATTTAGCTCTTTTTCAAAATAATCGTTCATCCACAAATCGTGGTTGCCAACAAAAAAATAAATTGGAATTCCGCTATCGCTAATCTCTGCTAATTTGCCAAGAACACGCACAAATCCTTTAGGAACAACCGTTTTGTATTCAAACCAAAAATCGAACAAATCACCTAACAAAAAAATGGCTTCTGCATCTTTTTTTACTACATCCAGCCAAGCAACAAATTTTTTTTCTCGTGGAAAACTCAATTCAGTCGTTGGCGCACCGAAGTGCTGATCGGATGCAAAATAAACTTTTTTGTTGCTAGGAAATTTCATTTTTTTATTTTGAAATATCAAATATAAGTATGTTTTGTTGTTATTTTTTGTCCTTTACAAGATTTTTTTT
>Ga0209551_1001133_pt1 | contig 10257 bp, 4 predicted proteins | sample LauGreSuBDMM15SD_2_FD_187568 | JGI IMG/M metagenome (GOLD analysis project Ga0209551, IMG submission 187568) | Freshwater lake microbial communities from Lake Michigan, USA - Su13.BD.MM15.SD (SPAdes) (version 3) | ecosystem: Environmental > Aquatic > Freshwater > Lake | place: Lake Michigan, USA... | reverse complement strand
GATACTGGTATAATATCTGAAACAAATATGTCAAACTTGCGCAGTGTTATATTATAAAAAGTATTATATTTTAAGGAGTATTATTTTAAATTTTATTCTTTTACAGGTATATATATAAATGGCTTCTACTCGTAATAGAAATACACCAGGTAATTATAATTTAGAACAAAGAGAATTCAAACAGTCAGAAATTTATACATTATATCCAAACTCGCAATATGGTGCCGCTTATAACACACGAATGCCAGGTAACGGATTAATGCCTGCGCAAATTCCTTGGAATAAATTATCATATAATGCTGCCGATACAGAATCATTTTTGTTTGGAATTAATTCAACTAATTTAGTAAATCCTGCCCCATGTTTTGTTCCTGAAATTAACAAACTAGGCTCAGCAAATATATATGAGAAAAAAGCAACCTTTGTTCCAGAACCTTTAGTAATTGAAAAGAATCAACGTCCTTTTCCTGTTCCCAATTAAAAATTATAAAAATAATTTAATAAAAATAATTTAATAAAAATAATTAATTTTTAAATTAATGCGTTAAATATTTAAATACATAAGTATTTAAAGATTTTAAATTAAAAATAGTATATAATGTCCACATTTTCAAGCAAAACCCAGGTATCTACACAAACTGATGGTAATGTTTTAACTATTAAAACAGTACAAATCGCTCCTTTTAGAACTTTAATGACAGCTCTCAAAGATATTCTTTTAGAAACAAACATTACTTTCGAACCCGACGGTATTCGTATTATTAATATGGATAAATCACATACCATCTTAGCTCACCTTTATTTAGCCGCGCAAAATTTTGAATTCTATGAATGTAAAAAAGAAAAAATTATTATCGGTGTCAATATGTTTCATCTATTTAAGCTAATTAATTCAATTGATAATGACGACACACTCACTATTTACATCGAAAATTCTGATTATGTTGACGGAATTGTTTCTCATTTAGCATTAAAATTTGAAAATGGAGAGATTAAGCAATGTAAGACTCAAAAGCTACGCCTAATTGAACCTGAGCCTGAAGAGCTTCAATATCCTGATGTTAAGTTCTCTTCTATTATCAATCTCCCTTCAGCCGATTTCCAAAAGATTATTAGGGATCTTTCTTGTATTTCTGATAAGCTTGAAATTAAGTCTGTTGGTAACGAGCTTATCTTCAAATGCTCTGGACAGTTTGCTTCCGCTGAGATTCATCGTGCCGAATCTGATGGTAGCATGGGATTTATTTTGAAACAAGATTCATCTAAAGTTATTCAAGGTGAATTCTCTCTTAAGAATTTGGGTTACTTCATTAAATGTACCAATCTGTGCCAACAAATTGAGCTCTATCTGGAAAACGATTTGCCTCTTGTTGTGAAATATAATGTAGCTAGTCTTGGGGAGATAAAACTCTGCCTTTCTTCGCTACCTTCTTCATAAGGGTATCATTTATCGTAACATTTTTAAAAATCGGTATCGAAATTTTTTAAGTTAATAAAATATTAAACTAATATGTTATTTATATATTATATTATTAAATTATATAATATACAATGTCAAGTTATTATGGAAATTATAGCCAATATTTAGGATCGCAAAAATGTTGTAATTTAAAAACACAAGGTCCTCCAGGTCCTCCAGGTCCAACAGGTCCGGGAGCAGTTGGACCTCCAGGTTATACAGGAAGTACTGGGTTACAAGGAATAACTGGAGTTACAGGACCAACGGGTTTTACAGGTCTCACAGGTCCCACAGGATTACAAGGAAATACAGGAACTACAGGTCCTACAGGGTTACAAGGACCAACGGGTTTTACAGGTTTTACAGGACCAACAGGCCCCACAGGGTTACAAGGAGTAACAGGGTTACAAGGAGCAACAGGGTTACAAGGTAATACAGGGTTACAAGGATTTACTGGAGTTACAGGACCAAGTAATGGACCACAGGGAGACACTGGTTTTACTGGATACACTGGTTTTACTGGATACACTGGTAGCACAGGACCTACAGGTTTACAAGGATCTACTGGAGTTACTGGACCAAGTAATGGACCACAGGGTGATACAGGTTTTACAGGATACACTGGTAGCACAGGTCCCACAGGGTTACAAGGAGCTACTGGTTTACAAGGATCTACTGGAGTTACTGGACCAAGTAATGGACCACAGGGTGATACTGGTCCCACAGGTTTACAAGGAGCAACAGGTCCCACAGGGTTACAAGGAGCTACTGGTTTACAAGGTGATACAGGACCCACAGGATTACAAGGAGACACTGGTTTTACAGGTTTTACAGGTCCTACAGGTTTACAAGGATTTACTGGAGTTACAGGACCAAGTAATGGACCACAGGGTGATACTGGTCCCACAGGTTTACAAGGAGCAACAGGTGCCACAGGTTTACAAGGTCCCACAGGTTTACAAGGTGATACAGGACCCACAGGATTACAAGGAGACACTGGTTTTACAGGTCCTTGTTGTACAGGACCTACTGGAAGTATAATTCCAGCTATAATTGAAGGTCAATATCTTATTTGGAATCAGACAAATACTGGTTCTACTGGAGGTCAATGGGTTATTGGTTCAGATAACTCATATTTAGGTGTTTCAAATGTCAATTTAGGAGCTCATTCCATGGAATATACACCAATTTATGGAACCGTATTACCACCAAATAATGCTTATAATAATGTAGCTATCGGAGACAGCGCGTTACAAAATTTACGCATCGGTCATGATAATGTAGCAATAGGGTTTTATTCGATGCAAAATGTTTTGCCAACAACTACAATATTTCAGAATACTGCTGTTGGAAGCTACACATTAGTCGATGCTTCATTAAATTCATATGATAATACAGCAGTTGGTTCACAAGCGCTTCGTCATAATACAGCAGGTAGTAGTAACACTTCAGTCGGAGCAAATAGTATGCAGTATAATCTAACTGGTTCTTCTAATTCTGCTTTTGGCTTTTCTGCATTAGGCCAAAATCAATCAGGTCTTAATAATACGGCACTAGGTGGTGGCGCATTAAGTCAAAGTGTAACCGCAAGTAATCTAGTAGCTGTAGGATTTTCAGCTTTATCAAATAATACTTTAGGAATTCAAAATACTGCTGTCGGGTTTTATTCACTAGATGGAAATTTAAGTGGAAATGATAATACAAGTCTTGGTTATTACGCTTTAAAATTAAATGGTAATTCTAGTAATAATACAGCAATTGGTTCTAACTCATTATCTGTAAACACACCTGGAGATTATAATACAGCAGTAGGTTCTTATTCTTTAGAAAATAATACTGGAATTCAAAATACAGCAGTAGGTCATCGAGCATTGTCTGTAAACACATCTGGTAATAATAATACAGCGGTTGGTCATTTAGCTTTACAAAATGTAAATACGAATTTTAATACAGCTGTTGGCGCTGCTTCTTTATATCAAAATTCTACTGGAACACAAAATACAGCTCTTGGTTATGCTACATTATCTGTAAACACAAATGGAAGTAATAATGTTGCGTTAGGATATTTATCTGGGTCTACAAATACAAGTGGAAGTGATAATATATTAATTGGTTCTAATACGCAAACACAAGGTGTTTCAGACAGCAGTTCAAATGTTATTGGTGCGGCTGCTACTGGAGCAGGTTCTTTAACAACAGTTATTAAGCAGTTGAGAGACGCCGACGCAACCATTTTTCCAAGTGGCCCTATTCCTGACGCACAATATTCTAACTATGTTCATTACAATCCTACAACTCATGAAGTAACATATATTCCTGAAGTATTGTATATATCTGATGCGTCATATGTACTTACTGCTGGAGCTTCAAATCAACAACTAACAATAATTAATAATAAAGTAGATCCCTTTCAAAATGCGCAATTTCTTCAGTTTGCAGAAGCTTCTGGAACTGTCGCACAAGGAACAACATTTCAAGTATATGCGCTTACAACAGACGGAACAAATGTATTTGTTGGAGGACAATTTTCAGAATTGGATGATGTTTCTTGTAACTCTATTGCTACTTTCTCTCCAACAGGAGTTTTTCAAAACAATTTAGGCAATGGATTTAACTATATCGTTCCAGGTGATACTCCCGCAATAGTAAACACACTATATTATGATCAGCCATCAGGACGTTTATATGCTGGGGGTAATATGATACAAACAGCAACAGGTTCGGTTACTGTAAATGGCCTTTCTTATTACATTTCAGGTGCTTGGCAAAACATGGGCTTAGGTACACCAGGAATAAGTCCAAATTATCAAGTCAATTCTATAACATCAAATGGAATATTAGATGCTTCCGTTTATTTTGGAGGCGACTTTCCAAGCACAGCTTCTGGAACAACCTTAAATGGAATAGGTTATTATAACCCAACGGCAAATACTTTAAACGCATTACAAGGAATAACATATGGTGTTACGCAAGTTTCTTCCACACCAGTTGTAAATGCTATATTTCGTTCAGCAGATAATATTTATATTTATGTTGGAGGACAATTTAAAAGTGCTGGTGGCGTTCAAGCAAATAATATAGCTAGATATGATGTTGTAAATCAAAAATGGGAAGCATTATGGGACCCAATCACAAATAGAAATGGTGTGGAAGGAATAGTATATGCGATTGCAGAGTATGGTGCTTCGGATATATATGTTGGCGGTTTAATTACTACAGCAGGAGGGAAATCTTGTACTAATGTAGCATATTGGAATTCAGCAAGTCCCACATGGTCTGATACAGGTGGAACTGGACCCAATGGTACTGTTTATGCTATTGAACTTGGTTATTCTGATACTGCTGGACTTGTACCAGTTATATTTGTAGGAGGTTCATTTACAAATGTTGGATTAAATGTATCATATTGGGATGGTAGTGTATATAGTACATTACCTGATACAGGTAGTTCCCCAGCAGAAGGAGAAGGTGTTGGAGGTACAGTATACGCTTTACAGTATGCGACACTTCCATACCTTCCTAGCGATAATTATGGAATAAGACGTTTATATGTTGGTGGAGACTTTTCTCGTGTTGCTACTGGAGGCTCATTTGTAGGTTATGCTTCCGCGAATATAGGATGTTGGAATGTAGATAGTAGTGGTCCTGGTCCTGTTTGGCTTAATGCCACTCCATTAAATGACGGAACAAACTTGCCTGTAAGAGCATTAACATATTATTATGGACCAGCAGAAACCCCACCAATTTTACCAACTTTGTATGTAGGTGGTGATTTTACAGCTGTAGATAATAGTAGTTTATCTGTCAATTATATAGCACAATACGATATCACATATCCTATAACTCTAAGTACAGCTTGGCAAGGACTTTATAATAATACTTCAAATGATGTAAATGATACAGTATACGCTTTAGGAATAAATCAGGACGGAGGAACCGGAGCAAAATTAATGATAGGTGGTGATTTTTCACTATGTAATAGCAATACACAAACGGCAAATAAGATTGTTCTTTTTGCACTATTTTCCCCTGCTGGTTTTGAAATATTGACTCAAAATAGTGGAAATGGAGTTAATAGCACAGTGCGCGCTGTAGCATATGCGTATTATAATCCTCCAATTGTAGGTACTCAACAAACAACAATTATGGGAGGAAATTTTACATTCATGGATTTTGGAGGTGCTTCCGATTTACCTGCTAATTTAGTTGGGTATTATAATGTTATTGGAATCGCTAATGGTTTTAATAATTTAACATATGTGAGTCCAAGTGTTGGTCTTGGTTTAACAGCATCGACAGCTTCTGTAAATGCTGTAAAAATGATAGGTACTGATTTATATGTAGGTGGCAATTTTGATGCTTTTGGACCTGATCATACAGTTGCTACAAATAACCCTAACGTTTATAATATCGCAAAATGGGATACAATTGAGCAAGTTTGGTATTCATTAGTCACGCCAAGTTTGTTTGTACCAGGGGTTGGTTTAAATGCGTTAGTTTACACTCTTGAAACAGATGGGACAAAATTATATGTAGGTGGTCAATTTATTGATACAGGAAAGAATACATCAATACTATTAAATTATATTGCCGAATGGGACCCTTTTACTGAAACATGGACACAATTTGTTGCACCTACAGATCTAGGTTTCAATAATTATGTAAAAAATTTATATTATAATTCAGGAACTCTCTATACTACAGGCAATTTTACAAGCACGAATTTAGGTGTTTTATCGTGTAATTTAATAGCTTCTCTCAATACATCATTATATGAAATTTCTGCAATTGAAAACACTTCGCCTCCATTAACTTTTCAAAATGGATTTCAATTAACAACTGTCGGAACCGATGCTGGAAACGCAATTTTATATTTAAGTCCAAATACATATTTCGGTGGATATTTTGATGAATCCGCTCCTACGACAGCATATAGTTTTAGTAGAACATCCTATTTTGTTCCTTTTGTAGCATCTGTTTCAACGCAAGTAACTGTAGATGCTTCTGGTTGTTCATTTATTAATTCATCGAACGGTCAAACGACAGCATCTTACATATTAAATAATCAATATGAAGACGTTCATTTAATATTTGACACTTCTGCGAACGCATGGTTAACTGTTTATGGTTCCAATTTTATAGGACCGACTGGATATACAGGAGCAACAGGACCGACTGGATATACAGGAGCAACAGGACCGACTGGACCTTGTTGCACAGGACCTACAGGGTTACAAGGTTTTACAGGTTTTACAGGACCTACAGGGTTACAAGGTTTTACAGGACCAACTGGCGGAACTCCATGGAGGCCTACGAATTTTGGCATTGGCATTACTGGATACACTGGAATTGGCTACACGGGTGACGCAATGATCTTTGGTAAATTGTATGTCCAAGGCGGCATTGACCCAACTTATTTAGCATTGGAACCACAAATAAGCGGACCAACCGGATTTACAAACCCTTTATGGGTTGATAATAGTGGATTTTTACGGTCAGAGAAAATCTTGTCACAGGATCCAACAACAGCCTTACTCTTTTCTCAAATGACCGATAATGGATTTATCGCAACGGACGCAACTGGGTCGCCTCAATATACCGCTTCGGTTTCCGCTGGAAACATCGCACTCTCGACAAATGGCGATTCTAATACACTTCAATCAGGTAATATGACCCTTCAGGCAACGGGTGGTGTTTCAACAAATTATACCATCGCAGGAATAGACGCTGGTAATCTAACAACTAGTATTGATTATTCCGTAATTTCTAATATGGATAGTTCCAACGGATACGCAAGATTAGACTTGACCTCTGGTGATTTAATCACCAACACACCGAGAATAAAGTTGGAAGCATTCGTGGATATAAACGCCTCACCAGCATATCTGCCGAATATTAATTTAATAGATATGGGTGGTATCAATGGTGAAGAATTATTGATTGCTAACGGAAATAACGACGCTAGTGCTAGTACTGCGTATAATACAATAACTTTGTTTAGCGATCCAACTGTGTCTAATAGTTTGATTCAAATTCGGTCATTAGACCCTTCCACGAGTTCTGGAAGCACTCTCACTTTGGGGCAACTATCATTCAATTTAAGTGTGAATAATCAAACCGTATATAGTATTGCGAATGGTTTTACTGACCCAATTGTGGTTCAGCGTAATATATCCACGACAACGAATACTGGACTCGGAAACGCAGTTGGATTGTTGGAGAATAGCGTGACTAATGCGACGACAACGGGAACAACTACTCTCACATTCACCAATGCCTTTGCGACGATTGTTAATACACCGACCGCTGGAACAAGAATATTTGTTCTACCACTACCTACTGCTTCTCTTGTTGGTTATTGGTATGCTATTTGTAATAAATCAACTGCTTTTACTATTGCGGTTCAGTATCCAGCGGGAACGCTTATTGCGACTATTCCAGTTGCCCCAAATGCGACGAATGGAGGGTCGGTTGCGAGGTTTGCCGTTGCTGTTGGTGGAGCGTCGTATTTTACGAGTGGGAATACGACGAATGCGACGAATGCGACGAATGTAGAAATTACAAGCGATAATACGAGTGGAACTTATTATATTCCATTCGCAAAGACGAGTGGGACTGGAAACAAACCCTTATTTATTGACGATACAACTGGTCCACTAACTTACAATCCTAGCACCGCTGTTTTATCTGTGGGAACGGCTACATTCACTAGTCAAATCACACTTCCTGTTACTACCGCTGCTTCATTCGCAACTGGGACTTTGACATGTAATTTTGGCTCATTTTCAACAGGAGTTTTTTCCGCTACTCTTACAGCAAATATGACTGCGATTTCTTTTAGTAATCCTATAACAGGTGGCCAATATGTTATATATTTGACTGCTGGTTCTACTTTTACGATTGCCTCTACTCTTACTGGAGCAAGAACAAATTACACAACTGCAGTTTCAGTAACAACAACAACAACAGCTCTTCTCACGGTTACTTACGACGGAAGTAGATATATTATTGCGTGTTCAGCTTACATTTAAATTATCTCGTTATAATATAAATGTTTAGTGCTTTTACAAATGCTCAAAATAAGGTTTCAATAATACCTATTACGGCGGTAACTTTTAGTATTGCTTCAAATACCAATTCTACTTATACTGGTTCTGCTCAATCCGTTACAGTTGTGTCTGTTACGCCGCCAGGTGCGACATATTCTACGGCGACTACAACGGCTACAAACGCAGGAGGCGTAGCATCTACAACAATCACAGGCACAGGTATCTATACTGGTTCTTTTACCAGTCCTAATCTTACGATTGTTGCTGCGACTATTACTGGAACTGCGGCAAATCCTTCTACTTCTTATAACGCTGGAAGTCAATCTGGAACTGTTATTACAGGTGTTACTGTTGGGGCAACCTTTTCAGGAAGCGTTACAGCAAGCGGAACGAACGCTGGAACATACACTTCATCTATTACTGGAACAGGAAATTATACTGGGACTGTGAATGGAGGGACTTTTACTATTAGTCAAGTGAGTTTATCAATAACTACTCCTGTTATTATTAGTTGTGGTGCTAATGATGTTGGGACAATGTCTTTTACAATTTCAGGGTTTCAAGGAGGTGATTCAGGAAGCGTGACTACTTTTACTGGAATAGGTAGTCCTACAAGCACAGCACCAGTATCTACGAACGACAGCTCCGCAATTAATAGTGTTTCGCAATCACAGGGGGCAAATCCTAAAACAAGTATAGGTAATGGAACTAATACGATAATATTGTGTGTAAGTGGTAATGGGTTTGAATATTGGGTTCAAATTACTGGTTCAGCAAATTACATCGCATCAGGGCAGGTTGGTCCTTTTATCCAAGATTGTGGAAGTTAAATCGTATCTGCTCGTGGTTTGCGTTCCTCTTTGAGTTCTACATCATCTAAATTCGATTTCTAAGTTAAGGAAAAAACCAAAAAAATGAAAACTAAAAATAAAAACAGAAACAAAAAACAAAAATAAAATTAAATTAAAGAAAAACTAGTAGCGAGAAAATGATATGATGAATATTTATTTGAATACTATATAATATAATACTCTAGTATTTTCATTTAGAAATTATATAAAAATTAACTTTAAAAAATTATATATTTAAAAATATAAACATATAATTAAAATAATGAAACTTACAAAAATACCAAGAAATATTTTTCAAACATGGGGAAGTAAAGATTTTTCAGATGGTTTTAAATTTTTGACACAATCATGGAAAGAAAAAAATCCAAATTATGCTTACTTTTTATTTGACGATAATGATTGCGAAAATTTTATAAAAAAGAATTTTAATGAAAATGTTTATAACGCATATTGTAGAATTATACCAGGCGCATTTAAAGCTGATTTATGGAGATATTGTGTATTATATGTTTATGGAGGTGTATACGTAGACATAGATACAATATGTTTAGATAGCATAGATACTTTTTTAAATGAAGACATAGAATTTATGACGCCAATTGATTTAAATAATTGTCCTTATTATGGAACATACAATTTATTCAATTGTTTTATAGCTTCAAGACCAAATCATCCTATATTATTAAACTGTATTGAACGTATTGTTTATCATATTGAAAATAATATTGTACCATTTTCAAATTTAGATTTTTCAGGTCCTGGACTTTTGGGAAAATCGGTTAATAAATTTTTGAATTTATCAGAAGAATCATCTTTTATTAACAAGGAAGGTATAATAGATAATATAAGTTTTTTAAAATTTGAAGCAGGAATTGAAATAGTTAAAGATGTTTATAAA
>Ga0209551_1001130_pt1 | contig 10260 bp, 10 predicted proteins | sample LauGreSuBDMM15SD_2_FD_187568 | JGI IMG/M metagenome (GOLD analysis project Ga0209551, IMG submission 187568) | Freshwater lake microbial communities from Lake Michigan, USA - Su13.BD.MM15.SD (SPAdes) (version 3) | ecosystem: Environmental > Aquatic > Freshwater > Lake | place: Lake Michigan, USA... | reverse complement strand
CCCCAAAGTATATATTTATATGAATGAAATATCTTTTCCAGATGGTATTTTTTTAGGAGAGATAGACTCACATGGTAAAAAGACGGGGCTTGGACAAATGAATTATAATAATGGCGACGTTTATAATGGCGAATTCATTGGGGATAATCGTGAAGGTGTAGGTAAAATAAAATATGCAAATGGTGATACATATGATGGAAAATGGCGTCGGGATATGAAGTATATTGGTATTTTTCAATATAGAAATGGTGATGTTTTTACTGGAGGTTTTAAGGGCGATAATAAATTAGGTAGAATGAAATATCAGAACGGTGATTTTTACCAAGGGTATTTTTATAAAGATAAGAAAGGTGGTAAAGAAGGTGGTAAAGGAAAAATGGTTTATGGTAATGGGGACGTTTATGAAGGTGAATGGTATGAAGATGAGCGTCATGGTAACGGAATCATGAAGTATATTGGTACTACTGGATGGCAACACGGCGCAGTTTACGTAGGAGAATGGGAAATGGATAAGCAATTTGAGGGGAAAATGACGTTTCCAGATGGACGAAGCTTTTATGGATTTTGGGATTACTATGGGGAACCTGAATGTTACGCAGACGAAGAAGACGAAGATGGTATTGATCCTCCTTTTGAATTAGAAGGGGATTGGTCTGGAATCGATTGGTTTTGCATAAGAAACGGAGAAATAAGAAGAGAAGAGAGAAGAGAAGGAATTGCATATGAAATACACAATGAAGCTTCTGATTTATTTGATAAAGAGTTTTGGAACAGCTACTATCATTTTATTGGCGGCTATCCTGATAGCACATATACAAAAATGACGGTTGCGGAAATAAGAAACTATGTCGAAGATAAATTTATTGAATTGATTCAAAAGAACCATCTGGAAGAATTACCACAAAAAAAAATAAACGGACTTCGGGAAGAAACCCTTAAAAGTAAACTTAAACGAATCTTTGATAAATTAGCATTAGCAGTGAATATTTGTGGTAAACCGGATTATAAAGTGATGATGGGAAAAACGATTGATTGGATTGAGACCCAAAATAAAGAATTTCAAGAATTATATGTTATGGGGTTTATCGAACAAAATGCTTTTGCATATCCGTTTGATCCACAACGGCCAAATGCAGATACTGTAAGTTGCCCAAAAGGTATTGTGGAAAAAATTGTTTTGGAAGTAAAGAAAACATTAGAAGGATTATTAACGGAAGTCATGGAAGATGGAAAAGTTGACGTAAAAAAATACAATGAAAAATTTCAAGATAAGAAATACTTGACACTATATCAATTATTTAAAAAAATATCTTTTTCTAAAAATGAAGCTTTTAATAATGAATTAAGAGAAAAATGGACTACAGATGGTTGGAAAGAAGTCAAGAAAGGAAAAGAATGGTCTGACATGACCGTTGATGAAAGACGACAAAACTATATAGATTATATGGTTTTAAAGTATGAAGAAGAAGGAATAGTCTTAAATGGACTTCGGATTGATGTTGAAGAAGATGCTAAAAAATATGCTTATATTTTCGCAGAAGACGGTAATCCAGCTTTTGGTGGTTCAAAGAAAAAATCAAAGTTCAAGAAAAACTATGCCTCTAAAAAACGTAAAATTAAGAAAAATTCAACTCGAAAATTCCGTAGTATGAAAAGTATGGAAAAAGAACGACTTGGATCTCTATTTGCATTCGAGGAATCAACTAAAATGGTTCATCAAATTAAAGACATGTTAAAGATGATTGGTAGAAAGCGTATTTAGTTTTTTTTGCTTATCAAAGCATTGGTTCTGACTTTGACGAAATAAAAACGTAGCTTTATGAGCAATTTGATGTAGATTTCAAGTAGTTAAAATAATTAGCAAGTCCTGTACTTAATTTGGTTTGAGGATTATAATGTAAATCTCGAGATGCTTTTTCGATATTTGCAAGTGTATGTGGAACATCTCCTAATTGATCTGGTTTTTGTTGGACGATTGCTTTTTTCCCTACGACTTTTTCGCACGTTTCGATAAATTCATTTAAAGTGACAGGAGTGGAATTTCCCAGATTATATATTTCGCATTTGATATTTCGAGAATGTAACGCAGCTATTATTCCTCTGACAATGTCATCTATGTATGTATAGTCTCTCGAAGAGGAACCATCCCCGTGTTTGTCGATCGGGTTTCCTTTCATGATTGCATTCATGAATTTATAAGGGGCCATATCCGGTCGCCCGCGAGGGCCATACACTGTAAAAAAACGCAAACCAATACATGAAATACCGTACAGTTGGTTATACATTTTTGCGAAATTCTCCATAGCGAGTTTGCTACAAGCGTATGGACTATTACAATTTTTCACATCATCTTCTTCTCGAAAGGGTAAAGAGTTCAAACCATATACACTGCTACTACTTGCATAAATAACGCGTGTTACTTTGTATTTGACTGCTTCTTCTAGGATATGTATAAAACCTTCAATATTAACTTGTATGTATGCTTTCGGGTGGTCGATCGAATTTCGCACACCCGCTAAAGAAGCGAGATGAATAATCACAGACGGTTTCCATCGTTCAATAGCTTTTGTTGATCGAATATCGTCTTTGATGAAATGGAAACGATCGTATTTGTATAATATTCCGAGGTTCTCATTTTTTAATTCTATATTATAATAGTCGTCTATACTATCGACTCCAATAACAGTATAATTCATCTTCAGTAGAGATTCACAAACATGAGAACCGATAAATCCTGCACACCCGGTAACCATACATATTTGTTTCATTTCCTTAAAACGGCCCTGTTTCAAACACCAATCGTGCTTCATACTACAATCTAACACCGGAAAGCAGTGGTGGCACTCTTCTTTATTGCAATCTTCCATTTGACAAAACATTTTCTTTTTTCAATGTATTACAAAACTTATATATGAGTTTTACAACATTATAATATTGAAAAAGATTTTGTGAAACGTATAAGGTTAGCCAAAAAGTATTTTAAGTGAGTTTGGCTGGATTTCGTTTCGTGAGCCGAGTTTTTTTGGCAGGATTTCGTTTTGTGGGCAGAGGTTTTTTTTGTACTTTCGCAGGTTTTTTTTTCTTGGAATCTGCTTTTCGGTTGACGTTATTGGAGTGGGTTCCCCATTTTTCTTTTTCTTTGATTTTCTTCCAATCGGCTAAACTTACATAACCAATTTCTGGATTTTGCATATGACGCGAGGGTTCCATGTTAACACGAGTAGTTTTCGGGTGTTCTTTGATCTCTCTCCAGCGGGTCGAACTTATATAACCTTCTTCATTTTGCATTTCTATATATACAATAAATATTTTTTTCCCCCATTGGTGTTCAAGTGCGATTTCTCGTGCCGTCCGAACTTTAGCTTCGTAGATGGTTCGTCGAGCGGGTATTGTTTTTTGTTTATGGAGGAAGATTGCGAGTTAGAATTGGGTTGTGAGGGGAAAAAAAAAGAGTTATTGGTTTTATGTGGGCATGTAGTATATGTTCCTCGTCATTGGTGGTTTGTTTGTAATGGTAAATACCGGTGTGATCGGTACAGTAGTGTTCTGACGCTGTTATGTAATTATCTAATTCCAAAAATCGGATATGTGGTGAAAGGTGTGTGCAATGAGTGTTCTGACGCTGTTATCTAATAAGCATCCAAAAATCGGATAGAGAGATGGGTTTATGGTGAAAGGTGTGTGCAATGTCGGTGAGTTGTAGATTGAGTTGTGTTCTGAGAGTTTCGATTTCGTGGACTTGTTTTTCGTCGTAGATTCGGTAAATAAGGTCTGTGACGGATTGACAAAAAGTGTGTAATAGGTCCGCGATTTGTATATTTCTGTCGAGTAAGGTATTGGCTCGCTGTATCTTGACAGCAAATTCCTTCTCTGAAATGTGGTTGCGCATATATGCGATGCGTATTTTTGCATTGTCATTTCTGCGTAAGTCTGGGATGGTCACGGCGCGCATGTGTATGGTTGTTTGCACGATTTGATCGATTTGATCGATGTGAATTCCAATGTTTCGAAGTTTGGCCGGCATGTTATGTAGCGCGTTTCCTGTCGGTCGTAAAAATTGCCATTCGTAAAAATGTGGGTTGTGAATGGATCTTTGGATGTGTCCGTGAGTCCAAGAAAATGCGGTGTGGCATTGTGTGCACCACATCTGGTCGCAGCCGGAAATCTTGAAAATGCTGGTGGCGCATTTGGGACACGGTTTGGTGTCCGATTGAAGCAGTCTTGCGGTGGCGAGGTCATCGTGCTGGCATACATGGTCTGCCAGTTTGATGACGTGACATTCTGAGCAAGTTTCTTTGCCGCACAAGCCACATTTGCCTTCGTTGAGGAAGCCCCGGCATTCGCCGGGGCAGGCGTGTGCCGTCCTGACCTCAGCGACGCCAATTTCGTCGCGCTGTCGTTTGAGTCTGGCGATGGTTTTGTTCATTTGATCCGCCTGCAGTTTAAGGGCTTTGTATTGCAACTCGGCCTCGTCGATCTGCTCTTGTATTTTTTCTTTCGCTATAAGTTGTTCAACGAGGGCCTGGGTGGCGGGCAAGAGGGCCCTTTCACGCTCAAATAGGAGTTTTTGCTGATTGAGTTTCCAGGTAGTCGTGACGAATTTATTGGTAAATGCGTTCGCCAAAAACTGACGGGACCACTCCTTGGCGCAATTCATACAAACCGCTGCGCTTCTCTCGAGAATAAAAGTCTCGGAGCAGGAGCGACATGCGTCGTAATTGCAGTGGGGACAGATGATGTGCGAACGAGTGGACTTGTTGAATTTCTCTACACATACATAGCATTCCATTTTTGGTGTTCATAAAGTCACTGGGGCGAAAGAAATGAAAAATTTCTAATTTTTTTCGGGCAAATTTTAAAGAAGAGTCATTCCAAAATCTTTCATCATACGTTTACTACACGATTCTACCAGAAGTCCATTCGCATAGACACCATAATTTTTGTAGTAATCTTCATTTTCTAATGCAAAATGCCAAATAGGATATTCGCCTTCTTCTACTAATTCGGATTTTTCCGCAATACCTGTCATTAAACGATAATAATTATCTGTAATATAAATTTTTCCTAGAAGTTCTTTCGTTTTCTCTATTTGTACATCTGTAAGTGTTTCCACCAAAATAGAATGACATCCTGTTAATATCAAATCTTCCAATAAGCTCGGAAAGTTCGCAGGAGTGAGTCTGAACAATTGGTTCTTATAATCGTTTTGAACTAAATGATGTAATTTGGAATGACCAATCATATCTACTTTAACATATCCACTTGCACACGTTTTCACTAGTTCTCCTTTGCGGATATCTTTGATACAGACATAAACTTCTTCGTTTCGGTAACATAATATCTTTGCATCTTCCGAAAAACAAAGGACTGGGTCTGAAACAGAAATGGAACCCACCATAGATCCATGGTATTGACAAGCATAAAAAAGTGAAGGTGCATTCAACGCAACATCCACTACAATCGTTCCATTATCAGTACCATTGTTTGTTACGCCAGTATTGTAGACATTACCAGAACTATACGGACCAGAAACTGTCTGAATAAAGAATGGATGACCTGGTGCATTCACATTAATAACATAACGATTTCCACGTACAAAAAAGATGGTTGGATTTCTTAATTCATTTATAACATATCCGCCCGCAGAGTTTGTTATTGTGATGCTCATATATATCCATTGACAAAAAAAGTTGACTCAAATTTTATTAGGGGTGGCGAAACGGGTGGTGAATTTTCAATGTCACTAAAATGACTTGCTTACTTTGATCCTCCATTTTCATCCAGCACCGCTCCGCCTTTTCATTTTGCTTTTGCAGGAGTGTTGCTTCCTTCGCTAAAGTCTTTTCTAGTCGTTTCTGCGCCGCCATGTCTGCTTTGTCTTCCTTTTTTTTCAATGCGCTGATCAGCTTATCGTCCGCTCTCTGACGCGCGAGCATTTCAGTTTGTCAGTTTGCGGTTCGTGTTGTGGGAGAACTTTTCGAGTGTGTGGGTGGTTTGGGGGGGCAAAAGGAAATTGGGGGAAAAAATTTCTAATTTTTTTTCGTGTTTTGCGCGGAAGTTTTGCGCGGAAGTTTTGCACGGTAAAAAAAAGGTATTGACTCACAGTCTCACTTTGGATTTAGTTAAATTAAGTTTGGCGTTTGGATGCGCGTTGTTTATAAAACGTTAGACAAGGTTTCGGGGTGCGACACATAGGGCACGCAGAATTGAGATTATGTTTAAGCATAATTTCGTAACACATGCTCCCGAAACAGTGTCCGCACGAAGTGTGCACCGAATCTCTTAAGGTATGAGATTCCATGCAGATTCCGCAATTGTCTGGATTGGGTACATCGAGTTTGGCAGCAGACAATGCTTTTGTTTTTGTAGGTTTAGGGGCTTTTGGTTTTGCAGGGGGACGGACAGGGGGGGTCCATGTCGGATCCTTTAGGAGACGGATAGCCAATTTGGTTTGTTTTTCCAAGGCGATAAGCTCTTTCAATCGCTTGGCGTTCTCAATGAGCTGAGGGGAAACCGTGGTGTCCCAGCGAGCATTGTACTTGGCAAGGTGAATGGTGGCCTTCTCTGAGCTTATAGAGATAAGAGACCTCTTCAGGGTCATCGTCTGGGTCATCAACTCATTCCTTTCATTAATGGTCATCAGGGGGTTCATCGTAGACTTGCAGCTTTTCGAGTGTGTGTGAGTGTGTGTGTGTGTGAGAGAGTGTGTGGGTGGTTTGGGGGGACAAAAGGAAATTGGGGGAAAAAATTTCTAATTTTTTTTCGTGTTTTGCGCGGATGTTTTGCACGGTAAAAAAAGAACCGTTTTTTTTAAAAGTTGAATTAAATACCAAAGGGGTTACAATTCTTCATACACAGTTACAGAAGGCGCTTCACATCGACAGTTTGGGCACGTTGTTTTTTTATGGGCCTCCTTGTTAGACAAATCGTATGATTCATAACACGTTCGACCGAAAACATGCCCGCACGATGTGGTGATTCCTTCTCTGAAGGAATGCTGGCTCATACAAATACTACACTCAGCCATTAACGTGTCTATCGCTCCGTGAAATTCTTTAAGAGTGGTCATTGGCGGAGGTTTTTTCATGAATTGTTCGTTAAGTACTCTCAATGCTTCTTCTCTTCCGCTAAGAAACTCGACAAACCAGGGATCATGTTGGGTTAGGGTTTGAGCGATTCGCTCCATTCCCGCATACATTCTCTGCATTGCCGCAACTTCTGAAAGATGTCTTCTCAATGCTTCATCATGTCTTCCGCTAAGAAGTTCTACAATATCCCACCCATGCATTTGAGCAGCTCGCTCGAATCCGGAATACGCTTCTGCGAATCCGTCTTCCATGGATCGTTTGTAGTGTGTGTAGTGTGTGCGTGTGTAGCGTGTGCGTGTGTAGCGTGTGCGTGTGTAGTGTGTGCGTGTGTAGCGTGTGTAAGGAGGGGATGATAATTCCGCTCCACAAACATGGTTCTGGAGCGAAAATTTCTAATTTTTTTCGTATTTTGCGCGGAAGTTTTGCACGGTAAAAAAAAGGACCGTTTTTTTTAAAAGTTGAATTAATAATTGCAGACGAATTCTATATCGCTACTCAAAAACGGAACAATCCATAATATTAATTCACTGCGGTTCATGTCGCGGATAGCTTCAAATTGATTTGAAATGCAGTCGAAGACTTTTTGTACTCCCGGTAACGATTGGCTGGCCAACAATTGCGAGTCGCGAAGCTTATTGTTACACCAATCGACATCATCGCATAGACATCTGTTCGAAAGGGTAGTGTCACAAGCCGCACAATGAAAATCGATCGCGTCAGTAAACATATGTAAGACATACGTATTATCCGATTTCACAATCTTCACAAAGTACTCGCTGCGGTCTCCCCAACTTAATTCACGGATCATCATCGCAAGGGTTCAAAGGGTTTCAAGGGTTCAAAGGTTCAAGGGTTCAAAGGGTTCAAAGGGTTCAAAGGGTTCAAAGGGTTCAAAGGGAAAGTGGGAAAAAGAATGCAGAGAAAAAATTTCTAATTTTTTTACGTATTTTGAGCGAGAAAAAAAGGGTCGAAATATCTCGTTTTGCTAGAAACATTTTGACTCATTTCACGATATATCACTCATTTCCCGTCTCATTTTTAGGGTATTTTTAGGTTAGGGTTAGGGGATTTTTTATGGTACAGAGGTAATACCCTTCGCTACTACAACAGATCACAGTTTGGGCACGTTTTTATGTTTGACAAATCGTATGTTTATAAAAGCTTGGGCGTTTCACTTAAAAGAACATCATGATTTTTTCTGAAACATAGCCGGTATGATTTACGTCATCGTGCCAGCAGTATTTCACCGGATTCAAGGCTTCCCAGTATGCATCGCTTGTGTCCGTATGTAAGAAATATCCGTCAAATTTCCTGGGCTTTCGTAAGTAGCTACAGTTTTCTTTTGTGGCGCCTTTCGGGAGTATTTTATAGAATAACACTGGCCCCCAGGGGTACGTTTCTACAAAGAAATCATGGACAGACTCATATTTCGGTTCCGTCCGGTTCAGAACATCATCATCGTCCGAATCGACAGACCCGTATTCATTTTCCCACCGACCGTTAGAAATCAATTCCTCGAAATATTCGGTGATTTCTTCAACGCACATTTGTTTAACGGTGTTGCTCTTCATGTACGCTGCCTGCAGTGCACGTTTCCTCTTCATGTACGCTGCCTGCAGTGCACGTTTAAACTCTGGACTTCTAAAAACGTTTCGATAGGTCAAGTCATACTCGAAAACGATTGTCATAATTTGATCTGGCAACGAAAAGAGCAGGTTCTTCATTTGGTTTTCGAGAGAGTTAAACCGTTTGCGTGGTTGTGGAGCGTGTGATGGTTGTGGAGCGTGTGATGGTTGTGGAGCGTGTAATGGTTGTGGAGCGTGTAGTGTAATGATTGTGGAGCGGACAATTTCTAATTTTTTTTGTTTTTTTGCGCGGTGTAAGCGAGTGGTTATTGCGCGGAGAAAAAAAGTTATTTGTGTTTTGCGCGGATAAATTCTTTTTCTACCGTAAGTGCAACAAGTTGACTTTTGATTTCTGATATATTACTGGCATGAGTCTGTTTGACCTTTCTTGCCGTCAATTTTTCAAAAGCCTGTAAATGCGTGTAGTGTAATGGTTGTGGAGCGGACAATTTCTAATTTTTTCGTATTTTGCGCGGGACGAGTGAATACAAATCGTAAAATTCGGGGAAACCCTACTGCTTTCAGATAGCTTTAAATATCCCGTGCCTGTTTAAGGTGATTTTTCGCAAATTTTGCGCGGGGATTTTTTGTATTGTTTCACTTTGTTTTTTTTCAAGACTCACTCATTTCAAGATCACTCATTTCACTATTTATTTGTTTTTTTATTTTTGGTTTAATTATAGACTCTGTTACGGAACATGTAGAAATCGGTAGAACTAAACTCATCTCTTATCTTATATATTTTATTCCAGTAGCGGTCGTCGAGTTCAGAACTTTCTGAAGATATAAAGTAACCATCAAATTTTGATTTTGGGTTAGGGTTAGTGCGCAAGAAGCTGCAGTTCTCTTTGGTAGCTCCTTCAGGGAGGATTTTGAAGTACACTACGTCGTCGATTTGGTGTGTGACTACAAAGAAATCCTCTCTGTAACTGTATCGTTCTTTGTCATAGCCATATGACTGATTTGAGTCTATATAGCCATACTCGTTACTCCACATAGAATCTTCAAAGATTATGTTCTCCATATGTTCCGTCACTATTTCGACAAAGAAAGTTGTGAGGAGGACTCGCATGTATCCTTGCTTAAGTTCAGTTTTAAAGGAGGTGTCGCCGAAGATACGGTGGGTGGTGTCATAGCTATACACCTCTGATACAAGTCTGTCTGGGAGAGAGAATAGAAGGTTCTTCATTTCAGGTGTGCGTGTGTAAGGGAGGGATTGGTTCCGCTCCACAAATATGGTAGTAGAGCGGAAAATTTCTAATTTTTTTTTGTGTTTTGCGCGTTGTTGTAGGTTGGTAAGCTCTTCTGACTCAAATAGCGATATCCTACTCAATTCCCGTTAGGGCTAGGGTTAAGGCTAGGGTTAGGGCTAGGGTTAGGGTTAGGGTTAGGGTTAGGGTTAGGGTAAGGGTTAAGGTTAGGGTTAGGGTTAGGGCTAGGGTTCAAAGCTTTTATGACTGAAATACCGATATCCTACTCAAATCCCGTTAGGGTTAGGGCTAGGGTTAGGGCTAGGGTTAGGGTTAGGGTTAGGGTTAGGGTTAGGG
>Ga0209551_1001129_pt1 | contig 10262 bp, 7 predicted proteins | sample LauGreSuBDMM15SD_2_FD_187568 | JGI IMG/M metagenome (GOLD analysis project Ga0209551, IMG submission 187568) | Freshwater lake microbial communities from Lake Michigan, USA - Su13.BD.MM15.SD (SPAdes) (version 3) | ecosystem: Environmental > Aquatic > Freshwater > Lake | place: Lake Michigan, USA... | reverse complement strand
AGGAGTATTATTAGTAAACTTAGGTTCGCCAGAAAGCCCAACAGCAAAAGATGTAAAGCCATACTTAGATGAGTTTTTAATGGATAAATACGTAATTGACGTTCCGTTTTTGTTGCGTGCATTACTCGTTCGAGGCGTAATTTTACAAACGCGACCTAAAAAATCGGCTGCGGCTTATGCAAGGATTTGGACAGATGAAGGTTCGCCACTGGTCGTAATTTCCAAAAAAATGCACAAAAAAGTGCAAAGTATGGTCGATATTCCTGTGGCTTTGTCCATGCGTTATGGCACAATGACAATTTTGAAAGGGCTACAAGAATTGCATGATAAAGGCGTAAATGAAGTAATGCTTTTTCCTTTGTATCCGCAACACGCCATGGCATCGACTACCACTATTTTGGTTTTAGCAGAAGAATTGCGCGCAAAACATTTTCCCGAAATGAAGTTCACAGTGGTTCCTGCGTTTTACAACAAACCAGATTACATCAAAGCTTTGGCTAATTCTATCAAAAAACACTTAGATGGATTTGAATATGATCACTTATTGTTTTCCTACCACGGAATTCCAAAACGCCATATTCGCAAAACCGACATCACAAAATCACATTGTAAAATCGATTTTTCATGCTGTCATACGCCTTCGCCAGCCCACGAATTTTGTTACAGTCATCAATGTTATGAAACCACAAAACAAGTAGTGAAATTACTCGGAATTCCGGAAGGAAAATACAGTCAAACCTTTCAATCGAGATTAGCGGGAGACAAATGGTTAACTCCGTACACCGACGTTGAAGTAAACAAAATGCCTGATAAAGGAATCAAAAAATTGGCGGTTGTAACCCCAGCTTTTGTGTCTGATTGTTTAGAAACGCTCGAGGAAATTGCCATGGAAGCCAACGAAGAATTTTTACACCATGGCGGCGAAGAATTTATGGCAATTCCTTGTATGAATGACGGCGACGAATGGTGTGCCACCGTTGCAGATTGGATTAAAGAATACGAAAAAGTTTAAAGTTTGTTTCAAGTTTCAGGTTTGCACAACTTGAAACTTGAAACTTGAAACCAAAATTAACTATGTACGAATACCTAAAATCACTTCACCTCATCTTTGTAATCACTTGGTTTGCAGGATTGTTTTATATCGTTCGTTTGTTTGTTTACCAAATTGAGGCCAATGAAAAACCTTCGCCAGAAAAAGAAATTTTGTTGAACCAATATAAAATAATGACTTATAGACTTTGGTACATCATCACTTGGCCAAGCGCTATTTTAGCAAGTGTTTTTGCGTATTGGATGCTTTTCTTTACTGATTTAGGAAATGCTTGGTTACAAATGCCTTGGATGCATGTTAAACTTGGTTTTGTTTTTTTACTTTATTTTTATCATTTGAAATGCCATCAAATTTACAAGCAATTTCAAAAAGGCGATTTTAAATATTCTTCTAACTTTATGCGATTATGGAACGAAGGAGCTACATTAATTTTGTTTGCAGTGGTTTTTTTAGTAGTACTAAAAAATGCAGTCAATTGGATTTACGGCGTTTTGGGAATATTTTTATTTTCTATACTCATCATGTTGGGCTTTAAATTTTATAAAAAAATCCGTCAAAAAAACGAAGCTTAGATGTTGAAAGCAGTCAAAATTAAAAGGGTTTCATTAAGGACGAGAATTTTTTTGTCGATGATACTTTTGACTTTTTTGGCATCGCTTTTAATGGCCGGGATATCTATATTTCAATTCAAAACTGAAGCGAAAAATTATCATCAAGAAAGATTAGAACGAAAAGAAAATGCCATCAAAGAACACATTAATTATATTCTTTCAACCACAACTTATCCGCTTACCACAGACAATTTACCTTTAATTTTTAAAGATAAAATCCACGAACTAGCCGACATTCACAGCCTTCAAATCAACATTTATAGCTTAAAAGGAAAGTTGCTAAAATCTTCAAAAGCTTCCTTTTCTATCGATACGCCAGCACCGCCAATTCCGGATTATATGCTAAAATTAGTTCAATCTTCAATAGAAAAAAGATATGTTGATGTCAAAACCATCGATGACAAAAAATACCGTTCATCGTTTAGCGTAATTAAAGATTTAAAATTCAAACCACTCGGAATTTTAAGTTTGCCATATATTGAAGACGATGGTTTTTATGACCGAGAATTAAGAAACTTCTTATTTAGACTTGGTCAAGTTTATGCTTTTATGCTATTAATTGCATTTGCGTTGGCTTATTTTCTTTCCAGCTATGTAACCAAATCTTTAAAGGCGATTTCTGACAAAATTACCGAAACAAGTTTGAACCAAAAAAACGAAAAAATCGAATCCGACGATAGCAATAAAGAAATTAACTTATTGATTAATGCCTATAACGGAATGGTCGATAAATTAGAAGAAAGTGCTGTAAAATTAGCTCAATCCGAACGTGAACAAGCTTGGAGAGACATGGCAAAACAAGTAGCACATGAAATAAAAAATCCATTAACGCCAATGCGATTAACGGTGCAGTCTTTTCAGAGAAAATTTGATGTGAATGATCTTGAAATTCAACAAAAAATGAAAGATTACTCAGAAACGTTAATCCAACAAATTGACACCATGAGTGCTGTGGCTTCAGCGTTTTCAAACTTTGCATCGATGCCAGCACAACAAAATGAAACCTTAAATGTAGTGGATATTGTGGATTTGGCTTTGGATATTTTTAATGAAGAGTATATTGTTTTTGAAAGTGAAGAAAAAGAAATTATTACCAAAATAGACCGTACACAATTGATTAGAATCATCACTAATTTAGTCAAAAATGCCATTCAATCAATTCCTGACAATCAATTAGAAAAGTCGATTTTAGTAACGGTTAATTTACAGAAAAACAATGTTTTAATTAAAGTGAAAGACAACGGAATTGGCATTGAACCCGAAAATGTCGAACGCATTTTTGAACCGAAGTTCACCACAAAAACGAGCGGAATGGGACTTGGTTTAGGAATTATTAAGAATATTATTGAGAATTACAAAGGAACAATTACTTTTGAAAGCGAATATAAAAAAGGCGCCACCTTTACCGTATCGCTTCCTATAATCGGAAAATAAAAACATCAAAATGAACTACGAAAACATAATATCTTCTGTAGAAAACGGAATTGCTACCGTAACAATTAACCGGCCAACAAAATTAAATGCTTTAAATAAAGCTACGATTCAAGAACTACATCATTGCTTTAATGTGCTAGAATTGAATGCTGAAGTTAAAGTCATAATCTTAACAGGAAGTGGAGAAAAAGCTTTTGTTGCTGGCGCAGATATCTCAGAATTTGCTCATTTTTCAGTTGAAGAAGGCGCGGAATTAGCCGCTCAAGGACAAGAATTGTTATTCGATTTTATAGAAAATTTAAAAAAACCAGTTATTGCAGCTGTTAACGGTTTTGCACTTGGTGGAGGATTAGAATTAGCTATGTCGTGCCATTTTCGAGTGGCTTCAGCAAACGCCAAAATGGGTTTACCAGAAACTTCTTTAGGTGTAATTCCAGGTTATGGCGGAACGCAACGCTTGCCACAATTGGTCGGAAAAGGAAAAGCCATGGAAATGATTCTTACAGCAGGAATGCTCACTGCAGAAGAAGCAAAACAATATAATTTAGTAAATTATGTTGTTCCTCAAAATGAACTTTTAGATTTTTGTCTTGGAATTGCACAAAAAATAATGAAAAATTCTCCCGCAGCGATTGGTCAAGCCATAAAAGCAATTAATGCTAATTTCAAAGAAGGTGTTGATGGTTATAAAACCGAAATTAAAGCTTTCGGAAAATGTTTTGGAACAGCAGATTTTAAAGAGGGAACAACTGCATTTTTAGAAAAAAGGAAAGCAGAATTTATCGGCAAATAATGGCTTTCAGTAAATCCAAATATCATTTTATTATACTTTTTTGATATTGTAATATCATTTTATTATACTTTTTTGATATTACAATATCATTTTGTTATATATTTGCATTGTAATTAATGTCAAATGATACATCGAATTCAACAAAAAGAAATGGACGAATTCCTTTTTAAAGGGAAAGCCATCTTGATTTTTGGCGCAAGACAAGTCGGAAAAACCTCGTTAATAAAATCTACCATCAAAGGAAAAACTTTTTTATGGCTCAATGGCGACGAGCCAGACACGCAAACTTTGTTAGAAAATATTACCAGCGACAGGTTAAAAGCATTAGTTGGGGATTATAAAATTTTGGTAATCGACGAGGCTCAAATGATTCACAATATAGGTTTATTGATCAAAAGAATGGTTGATAATTATCCCGAAATTCAAGTAATTGCCTCTGGAAGTAGTGCTTTTGAATTGGCTGATAAAACCAAAGAATCTATGATGGGAAGAAAATTTGAAAACCAACTTTTTCCTTTAAGTTATGCCGAAATGGTCAACCACACTAATTTCGTTGAAGCAACACGACTGGTTCCTCATCGGTTGGTTTACGGATATTATCCGGAAGTAATAATGAATCCTGGGAAAGAAGAACGCATTCTCAACGATTTATCAGACGGTTTTCTTTACAAGGACATTTTAAATTTAGATGGAATTAAGAAATCATCCACTTTACAAAAATTAGTTCAAATGTTAGCTTACAGAATTGGCTCCGAAATAAGTTATAGTTCGCTGTCGAATGATTTAGGAATAAACCGCTTAACCGTAGAGAAATACATCGATATTCTCGAAAAAAACTTCATTGTTTTTAGTTTAAATGCATTTAGCAAAAACCAAGACAACGAAATTAAAAAAGGCAAAAAGGTTTATTTTTGGGACAATGGTTTGCGCAATCGCATCATTAAAAACTTTAATCCTACAGAATTGCGAGATGACGTTGGCGCTTTGTGGGAGAATTTTATCATCAGTGAAATGAAAAAGAAAATTGCCCACAATCGTTCCTTCAAAGAAACTTTCTTTTGGCGCAACACCCAACAAGCTGAAATTGATTTTCTTGAAATCAAGAATGAACAAATTGATGCTTTTGAAATCAAATACAATTCCAATCAAAAAGTGAAATTCACAAAATCATTCACCGAAAAATACCATCCAGAATCAACAAACGTAATTCACAAAGAAAATTTTTGGGATTTTTTGTTGTAAATTATCCTTGAAAATCGTTGTCGTCGCCGCCTTCCCGTTTTGGTCTATCTCGATCGCTTTTCTTTTTGTTGAATCTGTAAGTAAGCGAAAGCGTAATTTGACGCATTCTCCATTGCATTTCGCTGTAAGAATTAAGCTGTGGCAAATTCGTTTGGGTAATTCTTTTTCGAGAATTAAATACATCTTGTACATTCAAAGCCACTGTTCCTTTGTCTTTCAAAATATCTTTACTAAAACCTAAATTCGCACCATAAACTCCTAAACTTTTTCCTTGCGCATTGTTTTGTGGTCCATTGTAAGTCACATTTGTTTGCCAATCAATTTTGTACGGCAAAGTTACTTTTGATGTTAATCTTGTAAACCAAGAATAGGCAGTATTATCAAAATTTTGAGTAATTACAATTTTATCAGCATTTGTATAAACAAAATCTCCATTCGTTTGATTCCTAAAAAAGTTGAAGTTTGAATTTAATTTCCACCATTTATAGGGCGAATAATTCAGCGTAAACTCAAAACCAAAACGGTACTCTGTCGCCAAATTGATTGGCGTCGTAATAATCACGGGAGTCCTAACATCGGGTTGATCTACAATGGTAATAACATTTCCGTTGGCGTCAAAAATATCTGCACCACCAACAGCTGTGTAAACAAAAGCGCCGGATTGACGTCGAACATACTGAAACGAATCCGTGGTTTTATTAAAATAAGTTGAAGTATTTAAAGTTAATTTATCCCATTTTTTTAAAAATCCAAAATCTATTGCATCGGTCATCGCAGGATTTAATTGCGGATTTCCTTGAAACACATTTATGTTACTAGAATAATTTGAAAACGGATTGATTTGTCGTCCTCGTGGTCTAGAAATTCTACGGCTGTAGCTTAAAGAAGCACTTGTTTGTTTTGAAAATTCATAGGTAAAAAAGGCACTTGGGAAAAAATTGTTATAGCGCCTTTTATTAAAATCGCTTGTTGTAAGTAAATTGATATCAATGTTAGAATCTTCCCAACGCAGACCAAAAAGGAATGAAAATTTTCCAACTTTTGTGCCCAATTGCGAATAAAGCGCATTTACTTTTTCTTTGTATTGAAGTGTGTTCGTAAAATCTTCATAAGGCGAATATGCTCCTGAAGGACTTACACTACCGACTTGGTATGCAGTGGTTAGGTTAATGAAATCTCCTTTATAACCGGCTTCAAATTGGCTTGATTTTCCAAACGGTAAAACATAATCTGATTGAATAATACTTCTACCCTGCTTTTGATCGTTTAATGTTTTTTCATTAACAATGTCGGTTATAAAACCCTTTTCATATTCTTTATTTGATGAAAACGAAGCGTCTATAGAAAATTTATGTCCTTCTTTTTTAAATTTTTTGACAAAATTAGAATTGTATTCTGCATTTTCACTTTGGCTGTTTTGTAGGTTGTAACGGTAATTTGTTGATTGGAATACGTTGTTGGCATCATAATTCGAATAAGAAACCGTTTCCGGATTATCGCCGCCATTTTTCCTGTATGTAAATCCGTTGGTCCAAGTAGTAGATTGGTTTAAAAATAAATCTATTCCAAAATTTCCGTTATAACCTTCACTAATTCTATCATTATTTCGTCGTTCATAGATATAATTTCTTACCGTGCCGTCAGCATTTAAATATTCCGTATCGTATAACATTCTTCCTGGATTATTTCTATAATTGTAACCATTTGTAGTAAAAATATTGAATTTTTCTGACTTATAATTCAAATTCCCAGAAGCTCCATAGCTTTCTGGATTTCCTGAAGACAATATAAATGTACCATTTAACCCCTGATTTTTTCCTTTTTTAAGTATAATATTCAACAAACCACCACCACCTTCAGAGTCGTAGCGGGCGGATGGGTTGGTAACAACCTCTACTTTATCAATGGCATCTGCGGGAATTTGGCGCAACGCCTCAGCAATATTAATAGCGTTTGATGGTTTTCCGTCTATTAAAATCCTAACATCTGCGTTTCCGCGGAGACTAACCACACCTTCAGCATCAACACTTACGGACGGAATATTATCTAAAACATCACTCACCGTGCCTCCTTTCACCATAATATCATTGCCGACATTATAAACTTTTTTGTCCAATTTTATTTCTACAGTTGTTTTTTCGTTTCTGATGACAATTTCATTCAGTTGTGTAACATCTGCAGAAAGGAAAATTGTTCCCAAATTCAGAGCCGATAGAATGTTTTTTTGTTTTATTTCTATTGGTTTATAACTAATAAATTCAATTTTTATATCATAAATACCGGGATTTACAGCAAATTCAAATTCTCCTTTGTTATTTGTGATTCCGCCCGTAATGTCTGAAGATTGAGCAACATTTTGGAGCGTAATTGTGGTGTATTCTAATGGTTGATTAGTAACTTTGTCCAAGACTTTTCCCGAAACTTTTACTTTGTTAGATTTTGAATTTTCTTGCGCAAAATTTATTGTTGTAACCAACAAAATTACAGCCAATAATATTCTATTTGGGCTTTTCATGTTTATTAATTTTTTGCAAAGATAAAGTTTCAATATGCCTTGACTCACAAAGGATTGTTAAAAGGGCTATTCCTGGGAGCATAAAACGATTTTGAAAAATTTATATTTATTAAAATTTATATTTATTAAAGAAATAAAGCTAAATTGCTCGTATAATTCTAAATTCATAAAATATAAAATGTTCATTGCTCAATCTATAAAACCCAACAACGATTTTTGGAAATATATTTTAGGTTCATTCACTATAATTATGTTCACTTTTGTTGGACAACTTCCAATTTTGGCGGCTGTTATATCGAAAAAACTGAGTGAAAATAAAAGCTTTGAAGATGCGTTACAAAGCTCCTCTAAAGATTTGATGACTACTTTAGACCTTAATTTAACTTTGTTTTTATTGCTTTTATCATTTGTATTCGCAATGATTGGGATTTGGTTTGTTGTTAAATATTTTCATCAGCAGACCCTACTTTCTGTAACTACTTCGAGAAAAAAAATCGATTGGAACCGGATTTTATTTTCATTTTCACTTTGGGCGGTTTTTGGCATTTTGTCAACCGCGCTAGATTACTATAATGCTCCCGAACATTATGTTTACAATTTTAAATTGGTTCCGTTCTTAATTTTATTTGTCATTGCTACATTAATGATTCCGATTCAAACCAGTGTCGAAGAATATGTTTTTCGAGGGTATTTGATGCAAGGTTTCGCCGTTTTATCAAAAAACAAGTGGTTTCCGCTGTTAATGACGGCTGTTATTTTTGGAAGTTTGCATTTATCCAACCCTGAAGTTCTTAAATTGGGTCCGATATTGTTGGTTTATTATATTGGAACAGGATTATTTTTAGGCATATTGACTTTGATGGATGACGGAATGGAACTAAGTTTGGGTTTTCATGCCGCGAATAATTTGGTTGGCGCATTGTTGGTCACCTCAGATTGGTCGGTATTTCAAACCAATTCTATATTAAGAGACATTTCAACACCTTCTGCAGGATATGAAGTAATTTTACCTGTTTTTTTAATTTTTCCAATTCTTTTGTATATCTTTAGTAAAAAGTACAATTGGACCAATTGGAAAGAAAAATTAACCGGAAATATTGAAATTAATAATCAAATAAAAAACTAATATAATGACTAATTTGACCTATAAAAACGTTCATAATCGCTTTAAATTAAACGGTTTTAACTTTGATAAAGAAGATTTGTGCAGGGTCGCTTATAGCTTTATTAAAGAAGGTGAAGATTTTGAAAAACCGGTAGGTAATTTTTTACTAGATTGGTTCGATGAAAAAGATTTTATCGAAATGCATACTTCTGGAAGCACTGGAATTCCCAAAATAATTCGCGTGAAAAAGCAAGCGATGGTCAATTCTGCTATTGCCACGGGCGATTACTTTGAACTTAATCCGGGTGACAAAGTGCTGAATTGTTTGCCAATTAAATATGTGGCAGGAAAATTAATGTTTGTTAGAAGTTTTATTCTTGGTTTAGATATGGATTTTGTTGCACCCAGCTCAAAACCATTGCAAAATAATGAGACCATTTACGATTTTTCTGCGATGGTGCCGCTTCAGGCACAAAATTCGATTGCGGAATTAAAAAACGTAAAAAAACTTATTGTTGGTGGCTCAAAAATCAATGATAAATTAGAAAAAAAATTACTCAAATTAAAAAGTACAAAATCTTTTGAAACTTATGGCATGACCGAAACCGTTTCGCACATTGCTGCTAAAAAAGTGGGCGATAAAATTTTTACCGTTTTGCCGAATGTGACTTTAGAATGTGACGCCAGAAACTGTTTAGTAATAGAAGCGCTTTCGGTTTCTGAAGAAAAAATTGTAACCAACGATTTAGTTCATATAATTTCACCTACGCAATTTGAATTTTTAGGTCGTATTGACAACATTATCAATAGTGGAGGAATTAAAATGATGCCTGAACAAATAGAAGATAAATTGAAAACGTTTATTTCGCAACGTTACTTTGTAACCGGAAAACCAGATGCGAATTTAGGCGAAAAATTAGTTTTGGTCATCGAAGGCGAAAAATTTGATGTTGATCAATCTATTTTTAATGGTTTAGACAAATACGAAAAACCAAAAGAAATTATTTTTATACCAAAATTCAAAGAAACGGGCAATGGAAAAATAATTAGAAAAGCGACTTTGAGTTAATGATGATTACGGAATTTAAAGGTTAAATAGATGATTGCATATCCGGTTAACTAAAATGATAAAAACACCAGCTATTTATGGTGTTTTTTTTTAGAATTAAGTTGAATAATTTTAAGTTGAATAAAAATAAAATTATTCAACTTAAAATTATTCAAAGTTGAGTGGAAAATAGTTGAATAAAAATAAAATTATTCAAACAAAAAGTACTCAAAATAAAATCGCTCAATTTTTAAAATACAACAATCCGTTGCTAGTATCAAATCAACAATTGTAAGCTGATTCCGATAACTATCGGAACGGATTTAAACTGATAAAACGGATTCTAATCAACAAAGCAGTTGAAATCAGCCAAAATCCGTCTAATCTTTGTCCTAATATTGAATTTTAGTCCGCATTTAAAATAAAACATTCCGTTGGTAGTATCAAATCAAAAATGGCACGC
>Ga0209551_1001128_pt1 | contig 10273 bp, 7 predicted proteins | sample LauGreSuBDMM15SD_2_FD_187568 | JGI IMG/M metagenome (GOLD analysis project Ga0209551, IMG submission 187568) | Freshwater lake microbial communities from Lake Michigan, USA - Su13.BD.MM15.SD (SPAdes) (version 3) | ecosystem: Environmental > Aquatic > Freshwater > Lake | place: Lake Michigan, USA... | reverse complement strand
GAAGTTGCAATTGCATTGCGCGGTGGAAAGATTCATAAAGAGCGTTTCATTAAACAACCTTCACTAAGCGGTGCGAAGCGTGATGAACGACAAATAAACCTTGCCGCGATAGCCAATGTTTCTACGGTGCTGCGTTGGGTTGAAGAGCTGCTTAATTTCTGGGCCGATGAACCAGCAGATGCATTACGTGCTGGTGGCTTAGGAGTTCGTGATCTTAAAATCATTTCAACACACTTAGGTGTTGATGAATCCTGCACAGCATTTGTTACTGAACTTGCATACCTTGCATCATTAATCAGTATTGATGCTGATGATCGGATTCTGCCAAGTAATAAATTTGATATCTGGTTAATGCACACACCTGCTGATCGCTGGCAGATGTTGGCATCACAGTGGTTAATAACCTCACGAGTTAGCGGACTAGTTGGTCGCGTAGAAGCCAAGAATGTTGCAGCCCTTGGTCCTGAACTAGATCGGGTAAATGCTGCGCGAGTACGTGCTTTAACACTTGACCTATTACGGGAAAACGAAGGCATTGCACCTGAATGGAATAGCTTCAAGGAAGTTTTGTCATGGCGTGCACCAGTGCGTCGTAACTCTTCACTTCAAGATGAACTCGCAGAATGGACCCTTCGTGAGGCTGAATGGCTAGGAATTACAGGCCAAGGCGCACTCTCTAAATTCGGTACTCAATTTCTAGATGGTGATGATCTAAGTTCCATCAACGAAGATCTACCAAAGACTGTTGATCATATTTTGATTCAAAGTGATAACACCGCAATTGCACCGGGCCCACTTGAACATGAAATTTCGCAAGCCCTTGCAATGATGGCTGAAATTGAAAGTCGTGGTGGAGCAACTGTTTATAGATTTACAGAAAGCACAATTCGACGCGCGTTAGATCACGGTAAGACCGGCGATGAGATAAAAACATTCTTGATAAAGACATCAAAGACACCAATGCCACAACCCCTTGAATATCTAATTGCGGATGTTGCAAAAAAGCATGGCAAGTTGCGTGTTGGAAACACATCCTCGTTTATTCGGTGCGAAGACACCGCACTCATTTCACAGATCATGAATGACAAGAAACTTGAAATCTTGGCCCTACGTCGTATTGCACCTGAAGTTGTCATCTGTGACATGGATGCAACGGATGCAATGCGCCTGCTACGTGAATGTGGTTATTTACCTGCAGGTGAATCTGCAAATGGAATGATTTTGACTGGACCAAAATCTAACCGTGCACTAACAAAGCCACGTCCACCACGTGTAATTGGTGAAGTTGAAATTCCTGATACCGAAAGTTTGAAGACCGCTATTCGCGCATTGCGCACTGGTGAAAAATCAACCTACCGCCAAACTCGCTTGCGTCAGGTTGCAAGCGAGGCGTTAGGCCAGCTTCCTCGTACAACTGCAAATGAAACAATGGATATTCTGAATCAATTCATTATTGATGAGAAAACCCTTTCAATTGGATATGCCGATAACAATGGTGGAGTAACCCATCGAATTATTGACCCTATTCGCATTAGCGCTGGCGCCTTAATCGCACGCGATCATGCAACGGGTGAGGTCCAATCCTTCAGAATTCCACGCATCACTGGCGTGGCACCGCTATAGACTTATCCCATGTTGGCCGCCCTTGAAGCTTTAGTTAAGTTGGAATCACCAACTGAAGATCTAGATGCCTGCCGCGATGTTGTTCATTTAGCAAGTGACATTGCAACCAGAATCTTGGGAACTCCTGCAGAAATTCGTGAAGTAAATGGTCGACCAGTTTTCTGGTGGGGTGCCCCTAATCCAGATGTGATTGTTCTTGCCCACCTAGACACTGTGTGGCCCAAGGGATCTTTTCAACCTTTGTGGAGCGTTGAGGGAACAGCGGCTCGCGGTCCAGGAATTTTTGATATGAAAGCTGGATTTGTTCAGGCGTTATATGCCATGAAGGGAATTACAGGAAGTGCGGCATTAATTGCGACAACTGATGAAGAAACAGGTAGTGCAACAAGTAAAGATTTTATTAAGGAAATTTCTGCGAAAGCAAAAGCTGTTTTAGTTATAGAGGCAACACTTAACGGCAAAGTTAAAACTGGCCGCAAGGGCACCGCGATGTATCAAGTAAAAATTCATGGCAAGGCATCACATGCAGGACTCGATCCTGAAAAAGGCGTGAACGCTACAACTGAAATGGCACATGCGGTTTTGGCAATCACAGCAATGCAGAATCCAGAACATGGAACAACTGTTGTGCCAACAACACTTCATGCCGGCAACACAACCAACACAGTTCCAGACTTAGCTGTTCTAGATATTGATATCCGTTCCTACTCAATGGATGATCTAAAGCGAGTAGATGCTGCTATCAAGGGTTTAAAGCCTGTTAATGCTGCAGCCCGTTATGAAATTACAGGCGGATTTAACCGTCCTCCATTAGAGACAACTTCAACAATGGCACTCTATGAGCGCGCAGAGAAAGTTGCTAAAGAGCTTGGAATGCCAGCTTTAGGCCATGCATCAGTTGGTGGAGCAAGTGATGGCAACTTTGCAGCCGCTGCAGGGGCACAAGTTCTAGATGGGCTTGGCGCAATTGGGGATGGAGCCCACGCAGCACATGAATGGGTAGACATCAGTACCCTTGAAGATCGCAGCAAGTTACTACACGCGCTAATAAAGGACTTACTTAATGACTGATGGTCCACTGATTGTTCAGAGCGACAAAACGCTTCTGCTCGATATCGACCATCCAATGTCCACTGAATGTCGACGAGCAATTGCTCCATTTGCCGAACTAGAGCGAGCACCAGAACATATTCATACATACCGTTTAACATCACTTGGTTTATGGAATGCCCGTGCTGCAGGACATGATGCTGAACAGGTAATCGACACATTAATTAAATACTCTCGCTACGCAGTCCCCCACTCAATTCTTATCGATGTCGCCGAAACAATGTCTCGCTATGGACGCTTGCGTCTTGAGATGGATCCTGTGCACGGACTAATTCTTATCACAACTGATACAGCCGTTCTTGAAGAGGTAATTAGAGCAAAGAAGATTGCTCCACTACTTGGTGCACGAATTGATCCTGAAACAATTACCGTTTTGCCAAGTCAGCGTGGACAAATCAAGCAGTCACTTCTTCGTCTTGGTTGGCCAGCCGAGGATTTTGCAGGTTACGTTGATGGCCAGGCTCATGAGATTTCTTTGGTGCAAAAGGATTGGAAAATTCGTCCTTACCAAGAACTTGCAGCTGAAGGCTTCTTTCATGGCGGTTCGGGTGTTGTAGTTCTTCCCTGCGGTGCTGGTAAAACTATTGTGGGCGCTGCTGCAATGGCACATGTAAAGGCCACAACTTCTTTCATGGCGGTTCAGGTGTTGTAGTTCTTCCCTGCGGTGCTGGTAAAACTATTGTCGGCGCTGCTGCAATGGCACATGTAAAGGCCACAACATTGATTTTAGTAACAAACACAATTGCTGCCCGTCAATGGCGCGAAGAATTATTGAAGCGAACAACCCTTAATGAGGATGAAATTGGTGAGTACTCAGGGGCAAAGAAAGAGATTCGCCCAGTAACAATTGCAACATACCAAGTGATGACTAAGAAGAAGAATGGTGTTTACGCCCACTTAGATCTCTTTGATTCATATGACTGGGGATTAATTATTTATGATGAGGTGCATCTACTGCCTGCGCCAATCTTTCGTTTCACCGCAGATATCCAATCACGCCGCCGCCTTGGGTTAACTGCAACTTTGGTTCGCGAGGATGGTATGGAAGGTGAAGTTTTCTCACTAATCGGTCCAAAGCGTTTTGATGTACCGTGGAAAGAAATTGAAGCACAAGGTTATATCGCACCCGCTGAATGTATTGAAGTCCGCGTTAATCTGACTGAAACAGAGCGTTTAGCGTATGCAACCGCAGAACCAGAAAATCGATATCGCAACTGTGCAACAACTCGCACAAAGCGTGAAGTGGTTGAAGCCTTAGTAGAAAAACACGCAGAGGATCAGGTATTAGTAATTGGTCAATACATCGATCAACTTGATGAGTTATCTGAAGTATTGGGTGCACCTCTAATTAAGGGTGAAACACCTATTAAAGAACGAGAGATATTGTTCAATAAATTTAGAACTGGTGAAATTAAATGTTTAGTTGTTTCAAAGGTAGCTAACTTCTCTATTGATTTACCTGATGCAACAATTGCAATTCAGGTATCAGGAGCATTTGGTAGCCGTCAAGAGGAAGCGCAGCGCTTAGGACGCATCTTGCGACCAAAATCTGATGGACGTACCGCAAAGTTTTATTCCGTAATTTCTAGAGACACTATTGATCAGGATTTTGCACAGAACCGTCAACGCTTCTTAGCTGAACAGGGATATTCATACAAAATTATTGACGCTGACGATGTTTTTCAAGGGAAGATTTAAACCGTTCTGGATCTACGCGCCAGAAATCATGGTGCACGCCATCAATGTGAGTAACAGGAATCTTCTCACCGTATAGTTGTTCTAACTCTTCGTTTCCATCAATTAGAATCTCTTCGATTTCAAAGTTAAGTTCATCCTGCATTGATTGCAAAAGCTTTAATGCATCCTCACAGAGATGGCAACCAGTTCGGCCATAAATTGTTACCAGGGTCATTTATTACCCCTTTCTAACCTGTTAATTCACTTAGAACTTTGGTATTTCCTACCCCTGACCTTAAACCACACGCGCTGCCCTGATACCGTTCGGCTCATGCTGCGCTTGAAGAGACTAGGGGTTATTGCCCTTGCTAGTGCTCTTGCCACTTCAATTCTTATAGCGCCATCTGCGCCAGCTTTAGCCTTTAAACAGATCCCTGCAACAAATTGGGGTTACATATATGCAGGAACCGATCCTGTTACAACTACGACAGCCAAACCTGCGGCGAAGAATCTAGAATTTAAATCAAAGTTTGAAGTTAAGTACAACAACTTTCCGGATTGGGCAAAGAAAGAGGTTCAGGCTGCAATTGATGTGTGGTCAGCAAACTTTAAATCAACAACTGTCATTACTGTCGATGCTTCATGGGGGCGTTCAAGCTCTTGGGGTGTTCTAGGTAGTGCACGTCCCGGAAGTTTCTTTTCTGCATTTTCAGGTGCACCGGATCCTTCGCTGTGGTACTCATCAGCTGCAGCGAACGCATTAGCGGGAAGAGATTTAGATAGAGCCAATCCTGAAATAATTATCCAAGTTAACTCTGGTGCCATCTGGAATACTCGCGGCGATGGAGTTCCAACTTCATCTGAATATGATCTTGAATCTGTTTTCATTCACGAACTTGGTCACGGGCTAGGTTTTCTTTCCAACGACGCATACGATCCATTTTACGGATTAGGTAGTTTGGATCAACCAACACCCTTTGATGCATACCTACAAACATCAGATGGTCGCCGCTTAGCAGATCTTCCAACTCCTTCAAGAGAGTTAGGCGCTGCACTGACCTCATCTCTAGTGTGGTCAGGTCCTCTTGGCATTAAAGCCAATGGCGGAGTTAAGCCAAAGATGTATACGCCTTCTAGATATCAATCTGGCTCATCAATATCGCACTTAGATGAAGATACTTTTTCAAAATCTGGTCTTGATTCAGTTATGACTCCGAGTCTTGATCCAGGTGAAGTTTTTCGCCAACCCGGCCCACTTCAATTGGCAATGATGGAAGATATGCGCAATAAGCCACCTGTCGGCATTGCAACTGATCTTCCACAGTCACCACGCAATGCTCAGGCATTCACAGGCGATACATCTGCACTTGTCTCTTTTGATCCACCGGTCAATTTGCGCACCGCACAAATCAGTGAATATATTGTTAAAAACTTAAAGACTGGCCTTGAGAAGAAAGCTCTTTCTAGCCCAGTATTGATGGCTGGATTAAAAAACGGTACTTCATACAGTTTTTCAGTTGTAGCAAAGAATGCTTTAGGTACGTCAGAACCAGTAACAACTAAATCTGTCATCCCACAAGCTGGCTGGAAGAGCACCGTCCTTGATACTGCAGCTGACGGTAAGAGTGTTGCAAGTACAACCTTCAATGGACAACCTGCAATTGCCTACACAGACACAAAAAGTGGTGACTTAAAACTTGCAACCTTTAACGGCAAAATCTGGAAAAAGGTCACCGTTGATGGGGCTGGCGGAAGTAGTGGTCGCACAACAGACACAATTTCCGGTGCTATTTCTATGTGTGTGAATGGCAGTGGAGTGAAGCAAACGCTACATATTTTCTACAGCGATTCAACTGAAAAAGATCTCCGTTATGCCACATACAACGGTAAGAGCTTTGCTTTTGAAGTAGTAGATGGCAATGGTCCTGTAGTCAACGAATACACAGATCTGATTCGTGTGCGCACATCTAGTGATGTAAGCGTGGCGAATGCATGCATCGCTACCACAAGTACTGTGCAGGTCTTTTATCGAGATGAGAGCCAAGGTGTTCTTTTAGGTGCAGTAAAGAGCAAGACTGTTCCCTGGAAATATGAACTTGTAGATGGTGATCGTAAAACTGATGGACGTACCACCGGTGACGTTGGCTTCCATTTGCAGGCAATCTTTGATGGTTCAAAGACATACGTTGCATACGATTCAGTCGTTTCAATGAATCAGAAGAAGGAAATTACCTCTGGTGCCATACGTATTGCGACTCGTACTGGCATTGAACCAACTGGATGGGGTTATCAAACTCTAGATATTTCAACTGACGACGCTGCGGTCTTTGGATTTGATGTTGCGCTTGCAAAAATAAATGGCGATGTCATGGCTACGTGGTTAGCTGCATCTACTACAACAGCACCGAAACCTAATCAAGTTCGTTGGGCGCTATTGAGTGATCCAACAAATATTTCAAAGTTAACTACTGAAAATTTCGGAACACCTGGTGAGTACCTGACAACTGATGGAAAGACAATTATCTTTAACTGTCAGGAAAGATTATGCGCTCTTGATACGAGCAAAAAGGATTTGGGACAATCTGCAATACGTTTAGTAAGCAGTACCCAAGGCTCTGAACCTACTCAGAGCGCTTGGGTAACTGTTAATAAAATTAAATATCTTCTTGCCACTGTGAACGGCAAGCTTGCTCTTCTAAAGCCGTAATTATTACTTAGCGTTACGGCGCTGAATGCGAGTCTTCTTAAGAAGCTTCTTGTGCTTCTTCTTCGCCATGCGCTTGCGTCGCTTTTTAATTACGGAACCCATATATCACGCTCTCATTTCTAATGTCCGCACTGAGTGTGCAGGGAGATTAGGTTACCGCGGAAGTAGGGTAAAAATCGAAACGGATTCTGTGCTTGAAGTAAGGGCTAAAACACCGAACTCCTTAGAAATGAGCAGGCTGATGAGTTCTTTTTGGCCACTTGGAGCACTATCTGCGGCAGTTATGACGCCTTTGGAGTCAAAAGTAAGAAGCAATGGTGTTGGTGACTTGGGATTCCAATTGAGTTGTGCAACTACACCTGTTGAAATAAGAAATGCGTGAGTACTAGATACAGAAAGTGCTGGACCTGTTGAGGCAAATCGGTATGTCCAGGTTGGTACATAGGAGCTTGAAAACTTTGTAATCGCAGACTCAGTTTTACCCGATGCGACAACTTCACCAGCAAGAAGCAATGATGAGGAAGCGCTGTTCCAGATTCTCTTGCCCTTTGCGACCGAACTGCGTACAACAGAAGTTATCTTTGATGCCTTTGAAACCTTGACCAAAATACCATCTGTTATTCCTGCAACCTTTTTGCCTGCAAGAGTTTCAGAGCTAGAACCAGCGACGGTGAAACTTCCATCACCGTGTCTAACAACCGCATCTGCTGTTGTTGATGCAACACCGATCTGTAACAACTGTGAGAAGACCCCAGTTGCATCTGCATGTGCTAGAAACCCAGCATTACCTTTGTCATTAGCAATAATTCCAACAACAGATGCTCCATTTTTATCTACTGCAATTGCAGTTGGAAATAGCACAGAGCTAGTTGGCAAGGTATTTGTAAATATGAGGGCGCCTGCTGCACTTACCTTCCAAAGGGTCACCGCTTGTAGATCGCCAATGAATACAGATGGCGGAATGACTGCGCTATCCGGATTTAAAGGCGTCGCTGTTGGTGTGGGTGGAGTTAATCCCGTTGCTAGTGGTGTTGCACCTGTAATCCATATGTCCCCTGCTGAATCAACAGCTGCTGCGGTTGCAATTGACGCTGCGGATTGATCTAGAGATAAGTTCCACAACTCTTTACCCGTCCTATCAATTGCACGGGCATAAGCCTTCGATGCCTTAGTTCCAAAAACAATTATTGATTTACCACTAACAACTGCGCCACTTACTTCATCTGGCGTGCCAATTGTTGTCAGCAATTGCATTGGTTTGACGCTGATTTTTTTAGGTGCAGCGTGTGAAACTGGAATAATTACTAGTGAGGCAAGTACAAGAGAGGTTACAAAGCGTTTCACGCTAATTCCTGCGAACGATCGCTAGCCGCCTTCATTGCCTTAGCAACCATAGAGTTGAGATCACTTGATCCAAATGAAGCGAGCGCAGCAGCGGTTGTGCCATACGGACTTGTCACATTTTCGCGCAGAGTCGTTGCACTCTTGCCTGACTCATCTAATAACTTAGCTGCGCCAACAATTGTCTGGATGGTAAGAGTTGTTGCATCGGCTTCGCTGAGGCCAAGTTCTTTGGCTCCAGCAACCATTGCCTCAACAAATGCGAAAAAGTAAGCAGGCCCGGATCCACTAGTTGCCGTGACAGCATCTTGCAGATCCTCGGTAACTTCAATTACCTTGCCTGTGGCTGCCAAGAATCCGAGAACAAATTGCTTGTGGGCAGATGTAACACCAGCACCCATTGACGCTGCAGCCATTCCTACACCCACCATTGTCGGTGTATTAGGCATGACTCGGACTACAGGATTTCCGGTACCTAAACCATTGCTGATAAATGAGATTGTCTTGCCAGCTGCAAAGGTGACAACAACGGCTGCAGGGTTAATTGTGCCCTTGATTTCTTCAAGTACGCCAGCCATATCCTGAGGCTTCACCACCAATAACAGAGCATCTGCTGCTGCAACATTGGTTGCTAGTGGTGCTTGTTTGATTGAGTACTTTGCAATCAGCTCTGCGCATCGATCTACACGCTTTTCTGAAATCGTAATCAACTCTGGATTAACACCAGATGAAATCAATGCAGCTATCAAGGCTTCGCCCATAATGCCGGCGCCAACAACTGCAACCTTTGATTGCTGATTCATGTAACAAGCCTACCTGTTATGGCTGTAGGCTCTATGACTATGCCAGAAGTTAAAGCAGGATTTGCGCGTGATTGGGTTGAATTTTTCGACCCAAATGATGCTGAAACTATTTTCAAGTGCGACCTAACCTGGTTGACCTCCTATTGGACTTGTATTTATGGTGATGGTTGCCAAGGTGTTTTTAAAAGCCAGCCATTTTCTGGATGTTGCACCGAAGGTGCGATGTACACAGATAAGGATGATGAAGCGCGCACACTCAAAGCTGCTGCTTATCTAACTCCTGATATGTGGCAGTACTACGGCGAAGCTCGACCAAAGAAACCTGGCGGCGATTTACGAATTTCAGAAAAAGATGAAGATGGTGAACGCAAGACTCGCCGCGTCGATGATGGGTGTATCTTCTTAAACCGTAAAGGTTATGAAGCAGAAGGCTTTACCGGTTCATTTGGCTGCGCACTTCACCACGTTGCACAACGCGATGGAAAGCACTTTGCAGATACAAAGCCTGATGTGTGCTGGCAGTTGCCGTTGCGTCGTAGTTTTGAAACTCGCGAATATGGTGAGCGCGAATACTCAGTAACAGTAATCGGTGAGTATGAACGTCTTGCATGGGGCGATGGTGGAGAAGATTTTGACTGGTACTGCACAAGCAACAGTGATGCTCACGTTGGAACAGAGCCTGTGTATATCTCTAACAAGTACGAGCTTGAACTTCTGATGGGCAAGGATGCATACAACGAACTTGAACGCCTGTGTCACGCACGCATGGAACACATCCGTGAGTCCACAGCCCGCAACTTGCCGCTATTTGTCATTCAGCATCCAGCAACATTGGCTGCCCAGAAGAAATAGTCAGTGCCTTGTCATAGGGTTACCTCATGGCCAAGGTTGAAAAAGATCCATTCCGCTGCACAGAGTGTGGTTGGACATCCCAAAAGTGGGTTGGTCGCTGCGGTGAATGCCAAGCATGGGGCGTCGTTGAAGAGATTGCTGCGCCTAAGAAATTATCACT
>Ga0209551_1001123_pt1 | contig 10297 bp, 8 predicted proteins | sample LauGreSuBDMM15SD_2_FD_187568 | JGI IMG/M metagenome (GOLD analysis project Ga0209551, IMG submission 187568) | Freshwater lake microbial communities from Lake Michigan, USA - Su13.BD.MM15.SD (SPAdes) (version 3) | ecosystem: Environmental > Aquatic > Freshwater > Lake | place: Lake Michigan, USA... | reverse complement strand
CCCCCAGGTCCCACCCAGCCCTCCTGGATCCACAGGAAGACCTCATTGCATGGCCGCGGGAGCGGACATCAGGGCTAGGACAAGGCCCAGGAAAAGGCGGACAGGGAAGGGGGCCTGGTGTCCGTTTATCCTGTGATGCATGTCACAGTGGGTTTTCGCCACCAGAGCTGGTTTTTGTCCCAAAAGGCGGGAGAATGGGAGGACAGTAAGAGCCAGGCGGCGGCAGCGACGCCCCCAAAGGGGCGCGCAGCCCCAGGTGCTCTTACGGCAGTAGCAGACGTATGCCCACACGGGAGAGGGTAGCACAATAATCTGAGATCAGAATGCCGCGAGCGCAGCGAGCGTAGAGTTGTCCACAGTTAGTTCGTGTCCACACCCCAAGGCTGTACAATGGTGAGAGGGTGGTGACCCGTAAGGTGATCCATCTGATGAAGTTCGTAGCTGTACATAGGAGTACTGACCCACGGTAGTGTTGGGCAGACCCCTTCAACACAGTGCTACAGACTTCCCAACCCTCCTCCATGGTGATGACCTTCGGGTCTCTCAGATGGCAGGGCCCACCCTCTCCTAACTTTCGAGGAGGAAGAATGACAGCGATAAGCCCCCAGTGGGATGCCTACGCTAACTGGCTTGCTCTTGATGAGGCCCAGCGCGAGCGGCTCAACCTGCCCAAGAACAAGGCTGAGTACGCTATTGCCAACAAGCTATCTGACCGCACAATCCGTAGGTGGCAGAACGACCCCCTCTTCAAGGCCCTCTTGGATAAGAAGCTGGCCGCCAAAGGTAAGAAGGGAATCCAGGCCGTCTCGGTAGACGGGACGCCTGCCGTCCTGGAGGAGGACCTCGAAGAGGCCTCCACACAGGATTCCCCAGATGATGAATACCAGCAGATCAAGTCTGCCCTAGTCAAAGGAGCAATGACAGGTGATCCAAAGTATCTCGACCTTTATTTCAAGACTTACGGAAAAGAGTTCGTCGCTGAGGAAGTGGCTGCGCGGACTTCGGACCTCGCTGGCCTTGACCTTTCTGAACTGGTCGTGGAGGCTGCCAGTGCCGTTGGTGAACTTCTGCTTGTGGATTATCTTAGGTCCCAAGGCTATGAAGTTTCTCGACCAGGTCACGAAGAACTTGATTCAACACCTAGATCAGGCACAGGAGAGGAAGAAGATGATGGGCAGTGAGGACGAATTTCAGTCCTTTATCCACGAGCGTGCTAAGTACGCAATCGGCGAAGACGCCATGGTGGGATCTGCTGTAATCGTTTTCGAGTTCATCGCCCCCAACGGAAAAATGGGATACTCTCTCCTCCGTCCGCCTGGCTCCAGCTTTGAAGATACCCTTGATCTACTGACCAACGCAACCGAGACAATCGTCCTTGGTGACGGTGAAGGACATGGATTTACCTATGGCGACGAATTCGATCTCTGATGCCAAGAAGGCGCGGCACCTACAGAAGCTTTGGGTAGAGCTTGAGTGGCGTCGTTGCGCTGCCGATAAGCTGTACTTCGTACGCAACTACGTCTACATCCAAGTGCAGCCAAAGTGGGATCAGCGTGGCCGAACCAAGTTCGAGCTCTTCGATTATCAGGAAGAGGCTCTCGACATTTGGAATACAAACCGTTTCACAGTCATCGTAAAGGCCCGCCAGCTCGGTTTCACCACCCTGGCCATGGCCGACATTCTCTGGCACTGCCTGTTCCAACCTGGGTCCAACCTACTCCTGGTCTCAAAGAACCAAGACTCGGCTAACAAGAACCTTGGCATGGTGAAGTTCATGTATCAGTTCTTGCCAGACTGGATGAAGGAACGCGGACCTTCCTTGCAGAAGGCCGCTGAATACAAGCTTGAGTTCGAGTTCCCAGACGGCATGAAGTGCCAGGTAAAGTCATTCGCTGGTACAGAGACCGCGGGTGCTGGTGAAACCGCAACGATGGTGGTACTCGACGAGTTCGCACTCATGCCAGATCCCACCAACACATACCGTACGATCATGCCTACTACCGACGCTGGTGGTCGATTGATCATTATTTCGACAGCACGTGGTGCTTACAATGAATTTGCTAAGATCTACAAAAACGCCAAGGCTGGTCAGAACCAGTTCGTCCCCGTCTTCCAGCCCTGGTCTGCCTCCCGCCTTATCACCGAGAAGGAGTATGAGGCTAAGCGTCGCGAGTTCGCGGCCAATCCGTGGGAGTTCTATTCTGAATACCCGTCTGATGACATCGAAGCATTCCGTGAATCAGGTAACCCCCGCTTCGTAAACCTCCCCCATGCCTGTGACGACAGGATGATCAGGGGCAACCTGCTAGAGGATTTTGACGGGCTTCGCTTCGTAGAAGACGAAGACGGGCATGTCTGGGTATCCGACATGTTCCCAGACCCAAGCTTCAGTTACTTTATCGGTGCCGACCCCGCCCAAGGGCGTGGCGGCGACTACTCTACAGCCCACGTGCTTTCCGTGGATGAGGATGGCGTACCGCGTATCGTAGGTTTCTATCGAGCCAACACGGTCGAACCCGTTGAGTGGGCAGCTGACGTAGACCGTTTGGGTAGGTTCTACACTGGCCAGGGAAGGCCAGCCATGCTCGCCGTTGAAGATCAAGGCGGACAAGGCCAGCTACCCATCAACGAGCTCCACCGCAACCTGGTTTACGAAAACCCATACATTTTCCGTCCAACAGGCCGACGCGGTGTTCAGCGTTCAGATCGACTATTCAGCTTCCCCATGTCGGCTGACAGGAGAAGGATGGTTGTCGACAAGCTAGCCGAGTACCTCGCTGCAGCCAATAGTGCCCAACCTGGCCTCCGCGGCATACACCCGCTCCTACTCGAGGAACTCCACCAGTTTGTACGCCAGGAGCTCCCTGGTGGCGGCGTCAAATACTCTGCCGACTACGGGTGCCACGACGACTTGGTCATGTCATTAGCCATCGCCCTCTGGGTGTTGGTGGAGAACGCAGAACTGACCGCCCCAGCGGTGCAGGATGATAGCAGCACTATTCGCGTCGACCTCAGCAACATGCGCAAAATGCGTGCGGAGATGATCGCCGAGGCGGAGCGTGTCCAGCTCGAAGCTTGGGATAACATTATCCTAGGCGGCGGGTACGAGTAAGACCACAACCCACAACCCACAATCAGGAGTACCGATGAAGAAATACACGCTAAACGACAAGCAGATGCTTATGCGCGACGCAGTACGCCGTATGGATCCGCTTCACCAACACTGGAAGATTCTTGAAGGTCTCTATCGAACAGGCCTTCGCCGCGATCTGAATGCTCGCGACTTCGCAGATCTTACCCCAACGCCAATCCCAGGTAATCTGCTCAAGACCATCAACATGACACTACCTCACATTTCCTTGATGGCAACCTCGATTATTTCACGCGATCCTCAGATGATCGTTACGCCAATCGGCGGCCAGACCAGCGAAGCTGAAGATAACGCAACATTTGCTCAAGCAGTGCTAACGTACTTCTGGAAGCGTACCAACGCCACTGATGACGTCAAGGCTGCTACGGAAGACATGCTCAAGCTCGGTAACGGGTTCTGCAAGGTCGGCTGGGAGTACGTAGCTGGCGAGCACGAAGAAGAACCGCAGATGCTTATGGATGAAACCATGATGGCGGTAGAGCAGGCCGAGGCTACAGCCGATGGCTTCGCTCCAGATACCAGCAAGCTTCGCAAGGATAACCAAGCGCAGTTCAGCTATGAGCGCGTAGAAGCAGATGATCCGTTCGTAGAGTACGTATCTCCGTACGACATCTTCCTTCCAAAGGACGCACGCCGTCTAGACACCTCTCGCTGGGTATGCCAACGCCTACGTCTTCCTCTGGATGATCTGTACGAGCGTTTCGGTGAAGATGCTCCGATCTCTGTAGACGCAGCTATCGCATCAGACCAGCTGGTATCAACATACCTCAACGGACAGACAACGCTGCCAGAGGTTCTAAGCTACGCAGTTATCTACGAGTTCTACGACATGACTACTCGCGAGCTAACAGTATTCCAGATTGATGGATCAGAGCCACTCTACGAAGGCCCGATCCCTTACCAGCACCGCTACCCACCTTTCGTACACTTCCGTAACTACAACGACGGCGGTATGCAGTTCTGGGCATTCGGTGACCTCGAGAACATTGCAGGCATCCAGCTCATGCTCGGTGAAGTTACCCGCGCACAGCTTGACGACCTCAAGCGAGCAGGTAACAAGTACGCGATCCGCAAGCGTCACGCTACACCTGAACTCAAGAAGCAGCTGGAATCGCCGCTCCCTGACCAGGTTATCGTCATGGACATCCCAGAGTCATCAAGCCTCTCAGATGTTGTCGTACCGCTAGACCGTATGGCTACACCCTCAGACGCTTACTCGATGGACGAGAAGCTTCAGAGCGCAATGCAGATGGTACTTGGTATCAACGACTTCCAGGCAGGCGGCGTAGGAGCAGACAGAATGTCGGCGACTGCTGCAGCCGTGGTAGACGGCGTAGCAACCCTACGTGCACAGGACAAGCTGGCTGCCGTAGAAGGCGCCATCTCTGGCATCGGGCTTCGGATCCTCCTGCTCTGCCAGGAGTTCCTCGACGAGAACCGTGCTATCCGTATCGCTGGTGGAAACGGAGCTATGTGGCTACAGGTATCGCCATCAGACATCTACGGTGAGTTCAAGGTGGGAGTTGAGGGTGGTTCGACACGTGCGCTAAACCCAGCTACCCGTGCTCAGCGTGGTATCCAGACACTTCAAACAGTTGTGCCTACGCTCTCGCAGCTAGGCTACGATGTAACCAACGCTATCCGCATGGCCCTTCGTGACATGGGATACGATCCAGATTACATCATGATCCAGGCAGAGCCAGCCCCAGCAGAGGCGGCCCCTGAAGAAATGATCCCAGAAGAAGCCCTCCTCCCAGAGGAGGCAGCGCCACAGGCGCAGCCGTCCTTCGAGGAAATGATGGCAGCTATGGGACAACAGGCACCAGCACCAGCTGAGGCCGTACAAGAATCCTTTGGTGGTCCAGGAGTCCCTGGCGCAACCTCAGGCGGACTGGCACTCTAGGAAGGTGATGAACATGCCAATGGACAAGAAAGACAAGAAGAAGGCTCTCGATCTTATGATCGTTATCGGCGGTAAGCCAGGTAAGGGTAAGATGGGTGAGGACGAGATGGAGTCCAAAGACCACAAGGGGTGCAAGTGCCCATGCTGTGGCGCACCGTGCGAAGACTGCATGGATGACGAACACGAGGACGACATGGAAGAGTCCGAAAAGGACGAATACTAAGCTGTCCACGATTGGGGTGTCCTTACGCCCCAGTTCGTGTACATAGTGAAGGGGTGTAACAGCGCGCCCCTCAGAACCGAACAAGACTGATGAACGGATCCCTGCCATTGGGACAACCTTCTGAGAGTCACTCGAGAGAAAGCGCAGGTAAAGCAATGTCAGACGTAAACCTATCAGACATCATCAACGAGGCCGTGTCAGAACTAGAATCGGTAGATACCGACAACCTAGAAACGGCTGAAGACGAAGACTTGGTAGATCTTGAACTCGAAGACGAGCTCGAGCTAGAGGATGATGAGTCCGAGGCCGACGAGTCAGAAGAAGAGATCGACGAAGACGACGACTCTATCGAAGAAGACGAGGAAGGCGAAGAAGGCATTGCAGACGATGACTTCGAAAACGATGTATTCATTGTCAAGGTAGACGGCGAGGACTACGAGGTTAGCCTCGAAGAACTCAAAGCTGGCTACTCACGTCAAGCACACTTCACACGGTCTATGCAGGCCCTGAAAGAAGAACGCGAGGCGTTTGAGGCAGAGGTAGGCGACTACTCAGGAGCAATCCAGCAGCTTTCAGCTCTGGACGAAGCCTGGGAATCCAGCCCAGTATCTGTCCTAACCAGCCTACTTGGTTCAGTAGATAACCCTAGCTACACGCTGGGTCTCTTGATCAAGGAAGCTGCAGCAAGCGACCTGCTTACAGCGGAAGCTCTTCAGTACTTCGGTATTGACGAGCAGACAAAGAAGGCTTGGTCAACCGAAACCGAGATCGAGCGGCTACGCCGTGAGGTCAAGGAGCGGGAATCACTGGAGCAGCGACGCCTCGAAGAGGCTGAGTCTGCAGCAGGCGAAGCCCGTGTTCGTGAAGCGATTGCCGCCTTCGAGCAACAGATCACCGAGATCATTGCAGAAGAGGAGCTAGATCTTCCGACAATTCAAGATCGTGCCGAGTTCAAGGCTGACGTTCTACGTTATGCCCGCGACAACGGAATCCTCGATCTTCGCAAAGCTTATGCAGCCATGGTTTATGAGCAGCAGAAAGCAGAGCGTGCAGCAGCACCACGTCGCCAGGCGGTGCAGCAAAAGAAAGCGGCGACACGGGTAGTCTCTCGACGCGGCGCAGGCGCAAGCGGCGTCTCGAAGGTAGACAATCCAAAGGACTTGCGTTCACTCATCGAATCAACGATGAAGGAAATCGAGTTCTAAACTCTCTCGAATGCCAACAACTCTCACAAGGAAAGGTGAACCCAAATGGCACTAGGTAACGCAGCGTTCACTCAGCTCTTTGCGACCACTCTACAAAAGTATGAGAAGGTCCTAGCTGATAACGTTCTTCTAACCCATCCGACTCTCGAACTCTTCAAGCAAGAGTCGAAGTCACAGACTGGCCGTGGCCTTGTTATCCCGCTTCGTGCGGCTAACCTCGGCGCCACAGCCTACGACTCGGCTTCAGGCTCAGGCGGATACTCGACTGCCGTATCAGCAGACACCATCGGTGCAGCTGTTTACGACTGGTCAAAGACCGTCTTGACTCCGTTCCGCGTCAAGCACTCAGACATCCTCCAGAACACTGGACCAGAGCAGGTCGTAAACCTCGTTGAGGAATACGTCAAGGGCGCAACCGCAGATCACCAGGACTTCATTGTCGCTGAGCTCTGGGCTTCGTCAAGCTCTACAGGTGACATCCTGGCTCTCAACGAGCTCGTTGCCGCAACAGATACAACCAGCACAACCACAAAGCGTTATGTTGGTGGAATCCGCGGTGGTGACTCAACCAAGTCTGTAACTGATTACGAGCGTGCTGGTACAACAGCTACCCTCACAATCGGTGCACACGACTACATCGTTGGTGACTCAGTTGTTGTAACAGGTGTTATCCCAGCAGTAGCTGGTACTTTCACCCTTACAGCAGTAGCTGCTACAACTATCAGCTACACAACTGCTACATCAGCAACCGTAGGTACAACTTCAACCACTGGTTCAGTAACCTGCGACGAAATCAAGGACTTCTGGCGCTCGACTGTAAAGTCAATCGCTAAGTCAGGTGGCGGATCAAAGGACATCCTCGCAGCATTCCGCGAGACTGTCAACGCTATCTACGCAGCTTCTCGTAAGCGCCCAACCCACATCATTGCTGGGTTCGACGTCTACGAAGAGTTCGAAGCTTACCTACAGGACAAGGGCCGTTACGACTTCGCTAACGTCAACAAGGCAGAAACTCGCTTCCGTGAGATCTCCTTCGACGGTATCACAGTTCGTCTCGATCCAGACGCTCCTGTCAACGTAGCTTACTTCATCCACGCGCCAGCACTTCGCTTCGCGTACCTCGCTGGAGAGTTCATGAAGACCTACCCAGCAGACCGCATCCAGGGCACCCTGGACGAGGTCGTCCCAATCGCTTCTACTCTGTCGATTGGTACATCTGAGCGCCGTGCACACGGCAAGCTTATCCGTATCTAATCTTACGGACAGCCAGGCCTGGGCCCGCTCTCCCTTCGGGGAGGCGGGTCCTCGCCTTTTCAGGCGCCCCGCCCCGTTTCCATAGTAGAGAGGTGAATAGATGACCCTTGTAGAACTACGTCAGTACGTCCGTGACCTTACGGGCGTTTACAGTACAGACTTACTATCCGATGCCCTTTTGGACCGTTGGCTGAAAGAGGCCTACTCAGAGCTCAACAGAGCCGACGATTGGCCGTGGCTTACCAGCATTGTGACTGGTACGCTCGCCGCTGGCTCAACCACCATTACCCTTACCGACAGCTCTGGCCGAATCAAAGAATTCGCCGTCACCTACCCCAACAGCCTGTTGCTCCAGATCCCGTCACGCCAGTCCCTAATTCAAACCGTGATGGGAGACGACCAGTTCTCCTACGAGACAAACTCTTCAGGCAACATTGTGGTATCTAAGGCATTCGACGAGAACGTAACCTACAAGGTAAACTTCATCAAGAATGCTCCTACCATTTCACCCACAGGCGACGCAACCAACATCCCGTCGGAGTACGCAGGTATCCTAGCATACCGTACGGCAGCCAAGGTTCTCCGCAGCCAGGCTGACGATACTGACCGTGCTGACTTCTACCTCCAGGAGTACGCATCAATGCTGGAAGACCTACGCACCCAGTTGATCATCGATGAAGACCTGGGACCGATCCAGATTGGTGGAGAGATTCTCCGCGTAGACGGACGTACCGTAGGAAGAGTGAACCTTAGATACAGGAGCTCATAATGCAGCGCGTTGACCTAAATGACTTTACGGGCGGCATTGAAGAGCAGTTCGCTGCTGATAACTTCTCAGATCGTCAGTGGGCAAAGCTAAAGGGCTTTGTCATGGATACCGACCTGACGATGCGCACGCAGTGGGCAGCGCAGTCTATCGGTTCTGCGGTAGCAATCACTAGCGGAGCTAAAGCCGTATCTGGTTTCACTGGATCTTCTAACTCGTACCTAGTAGCAATCTCTAACGACGGTGAGTTGTGGTGGGCCATCGCTCCAGCAGACACCGCTAACTACACCGCAGCAAACATTGTTTCGTGGACAAAGCTCAGCACCATCGCGGCTAACACCGACTACCGCTTCATCACTGAGATGCTTCTACCCATCGATGGCGTAGGAGAAGTCAACGCACTCCTTATCCACTGCGTCTCTGGTTCTACACCAGCAGTTGCAATCTACGAAAATGACGTAACATCCAGCATTGCCACAAAGACGTGGGATCGTTTCTACCCAGTAGATCAGCCGCAGCTTATCGATCCGCTTCTTGGCGAGGTCAAGGCAACCGCGACAGCAACTACCTTTACGGCCACAACGACGTATCAGTCAATCTCCACCTTCTCTGATACCGCCAACTTCTTCACAGTAGCTAACGACGGACCCAACACGATCGAGATCAAGATCGATACTGGCGGAACCCCTATCATTCAGATTGCACCGCTAGACTCCTACACTCACACCGTAAAGCTAACTGGTAGCCAGCGTGTATGGGTAAAGACCCTATCTAGCACAAGCACAGTTCGTATCGGTATCCTCCTGGGCACCTACCCGCTTGAGCGCAGAAACGTTATGCCTCGCGCCAACGTAGGAACCATGTGGCGTAACCGCCTTATTCTTGGCGACATCAACACTCGCCGCAACTCTGCCCTACCTTGGGAATCTACTGGCAACATCCAGCGCTCACCGTACTCGTTCTTCTACTCTGAAGATAACCCCGACGCATTCCACGAGCAGTCTATTCTGTTTGCTGGCTCTGGCGAGTCACAGATTCTCGGCATGCACGTTCTTGACGACTACCTGATCACTATCAGCTCACCAGCTACAGAGTCAGACGGTCTTCGCACATTCAAGGGAACGCTTGACTACATCGCCCTGCAGCAGGGCAGCGTGTCTATCAACATCAACGTATTGCGCGGCGGCATTGGTCCAACCCGCGACCTGACGGCCAGCGGCATGCGCGTAGCGTCATGCGTCTGGGCCGAGTCGGGAACCGTGGTCTTCCTGGATTATCTAGGAGGAATCTGGTACACCGACGGTATCCAGGTAGACCGACTAGACCATGTGGGACCTGTGAATCCAGACGTAACTGTGGCTACCGACGAGGTTGCTGCAATTGGCCGCTATCTGTTTGTAAAGCGCGCTGGTCGTTACATTATTCTAAACATGATGGGCGGTACGCCAGGCCAGGATGCAGTAGCCGCATGGACAGAGTTGGTATTCCCTACATACGAAGTAGCTCCTAAGAGCTTCTCATCAGTAGCTGGCAGTATGTACTTTGTAATGGACAACCGAGTCTACCGCTTCTGCGTAGGCCGCAACAGCCAGTCAGACACCGAGCGCCTAACCTTCGACAACGTCGCGGTTGAGGCGACCGTAGCAACCCGCACCCTAGCAGACACAAACCAGCACCAGAAGGTGAACTGGTTCCGCTTTGGTATGCGGACGCGTGGGCGTGCCAACACAGCACAGGTGCGCACAGTACAGGTCAAGGCTGGTCCAGCCCTAGACACATCAGTATTCTCATACTC
>Ga0209551_1001121_pt1 | contig 10306 bp, 9 predicted proteins | sample LauGreSuBDMM15SD_2_FD_187568 | JGI IMG/M metagenome (GOLD analysis project Ga0209551, IMG submission 187568) | Freshwater lake microbial communities from Lake Michigan, USA - Su13.BD.MM15.SD (SPAdes) (version 3) | ecosystem: Environmental > Aquatic > Freshwater > Lake | place: Lake Michigan, USA... | reverse complement strand
TGAGATAACAGGCAAAAGATGAAAATCCGCGTGGGCTTATTCTTAGGCCTTCTGCGCAGGCGCGTCTGACCTTAAGACTTGCAAGGGCTATGTGCCAAATCAGGCTGACATTGCGTACAATCGGGCGGATCGACTGAGCGCTTATGACCACCTACACCGACGTCTCCCTTTTTCCACGCAACGCCAAACCCCTGAGCAGCTATCGCAAGTTCTGGGCAGAGCGTTTTGGCGTGGCTCCCTTTTTGCCGATGAGTCGCGACGAGATGACTCAGCTTGGTTGGGATAGCTGTGACATCATTATTGTCACGGGTGACGCCTATGTCGATCACCCCAGCTTTGGCATGGCCGTAATCGGGCGGATGCTTGAAAATCAAGGCTTTCGCGTCGGTATCATCGCCCAGCCTGACTGGCAAAGTGCCGAGCCGTTTAAAGCCCTTGGTCAGCCAAATCTGTTTTTTGGCGTCACCGCTGGCAACATGGATTCGATGATCAATCGCTACACCGCTGATCGCAAAATGCGCAGCGATGATGCCTACACGGCGGGCGATGTGGGGGGTAAGCGCCCCGACCGTGCCGCAATTGTTTATACACAGCGCTGCAAAGAAGCCTACAAAGAGACCCCAGTGATCTTGGGTGGTATCGAAGGCTCATTGCGACGCATCGCGCACTACGACTATTGGTCGGATAAGGTTCGTCGCTCGGTGGTCATCGATAGCAAATGCGATCTGCTGCTGTACGGCAATGCTGAACGTGCTGTGGTTGAGATCGCACATCGACTCGCTGCCAAAGAACCGATCACTCAGATGACTGATATTCGTGGCACGGCCTATATGCGCCGCACCACCCCTGATGGCTGGTTTGCGATCGACTCAACTAGTGTCGATGCGCCTGGTCGCGTCGAGGCTCATGTCAACCCTTATTTGATGATTAGTGAGCAGGCGCTAGAGCAGGGTGAAAGCTGTGCGCGTAACGATGAAGCGCGCGAAGTGGCTGATGCGGCAAATGCCAAAAGCGCTCAGTCAGCAAATGCCAAAGCATCAGGCGCTCATGCAACAAGCACCAAGGTCGTAAACGCGAAGGCATTAGGTGCTCATGCAAAAAGCGCTCAGGCAGTAATCGCTAAGGCGCAAGAGGGTGCGAAGGCGGTAGGCAACGGCAAACACAGCAGCGCTCAGGGCAGCGCAGGTAAAGGCAACTTAGCCACCAACGAGGCACCGCTTGTCTTTGCACCGAATCCCGCTCTGCAAACCAAAGGCAAACTTAAGGTGCCGCCGCGTGATCGCAGCGTGATTCGTTTGCCGTCTTACGAGCAAGTGAAATCAGATCCAGTTTTATATGCGCACGCCAGCCGCGTATTACATTTAGAAACCAATCCCGGTAACGCCCGTGCGATCGTGCAAGCGCACGGAGAGGGCCGCACAGCACGTGACGTTTGGATCAATCCACCGCCTATTCCGCTGACAACACCTGAGATGGATCTGGTGTTTGACTTACCTTACGCCCGCAGTCCGCACCCTGTGTATGCCGATGAGAAGGGCGGTCACGATGGTGCAACCAAGATCCCCGCCTGGGAGATGATCCGCTTTAGCGTGAACATCATGCGCGGCTGTTTTGGTGGTTGCACGTTTTGTTCGATCACAGAGCACGAAGGCCGAATCATTCAAAGCCGCAGTGAAGATTCAGTCATCCGCGAAATCGAAGACATTCGTGATAAGGTACCCGGCTTTACTGGGGTGATTTCAGATCTTGGTGGCCCGACCGCCAATATGTACCGTATCGGTTGTAAAAGCCCTGAGATCGAGTCGGCCTGTCGCAAGCCAAGCTGCGTGTACCCTGATGTTTGTCAAAATTTAAATACTGATCACAGCTCGTTGATTCATATGTATCGACGTGCGCGCGCCCTGAAGGGCGTAAAAAAAATCCTGATCAGTTCAGGCCTGCGTTACGACCTGGCTGTGAAATCACCTGAATATATTCGTGAGCTTGTCACGCATCATGTGGGAGGCTATTTAAAGATCGCGCCCGAGCACACCGAGATGGGGCCTTTGTCTAAGATGATGAAGCCTGGTATCGGTAGCTACGACAAGTTCAAACAAATGTTTGATAAGTTCAGCGCAGAAGCCGGCAAAAAACAGTTTTTAGTGCCGTACTTCATTGCGGCTCATCCAGGCACCAGTGATGAAGACATGATGCATCTGGCGGTTTGGCTCAAGAGCCATGGCTTTCGTGCTGATCAGGTGCAAACCTTTTATCCAAGTCCGATGGCAACGGCAACGGCGATGTATCACTCTGGCCGCAATCCTTTAGGGCGTGTCACCCGCACAAGTGAAACCGTCGATATCGTGAGGGGTGATCGCCGTCGCCGCTTGCATAAAGCGTTTTTGCGTTACCACGACGCAAACAATTGGCCCTTGCTACGCGAGGCGCTCAAGGCAATGGGGCGCTCGGATCTGATTGGTAACGGCAAAAAGCATTTGATCCCGTTTCATCAGCCTAGAACAGACGGCAGCTATACCAGCGCACGCCGTAAAAATAGTACTGACTCTACCGTGCGCAAAGCGGTGACGCCAGGTCGCATGTTGACCCAACATACTGGCTTGCCGCCGCGTAAAAAATAGGCAAAAAAGTAGGCTAGAAAAAAGCCCTGACGCATTAGGTTGCGTCAGGGCTTTGTTGTATCGACTGGCTTTACTCGAAGACGGCAGTTGTCACATCAGTACTCTTGTTGTAACGCAGAGTGATCTTGTGGATTGAACAGAGATCTATGTTTTCCCATGTTCTGTCATCGTCTTCGCCGTAGCCGTCCCAATGTATCTTCATGTCATAGATACACACTGAACCTTGTTTGTTGAAGATCATTTCGCGTGAGCGGCCATTCTCTAAAATTGATCTTCCTAGGCGGTCTTGCCCCCAGCTTTTTGATCTACTTGGTGTAATGTAGACGGACTCGATATCGTAGCCTGTACGATTGGTTAACGTGAAATCGGCATCGCCGGCAAGGGCAACGTGACCGATCGCTAAAGATGCTGCAACGACCAATGATTTGAAGAAAGTTTTATAGTTCATTTAATGCTGCCCCATACGTGTTATGCGCTGAACGATCGCGCACGGCATTATTATAATTTTCATGCACCTTGGTCAAGATGTCTTACGCCATAGCGATCGGGGTATTGCGAGGTATTGCGCAAATTAAAAAAAATTTATCTCCGCTAGGGTGATGCCCAAGCGCAACAAGGGGATGTAGGCCCTAAATTAAACCTCTAAACGCTATAGCGTTTGATGATCTCTGGGTCAGGATCGCGGCCAAGGCCGGGCCCCGAGGGCACAGCGATAAAGCCATTCTTGACCTCAATCGCGTCACCTAAGGGGTTTGCGCCTAAGTCGGCAAACGAGTATTCGATCATTGGTGCGTGGGCCAGCGCTGCAGCGATATGCACGCTAGCTAATAACCCTGGCCCGAAGTAGGGGCAATGCGGGGTCATGACAACATTGTGCTGCTGCGCCATCGCGGCGATTTCCATCATGGGCGAGATGCCCCCAATTTTGGTGACACTTGGTTGCGCAATATCGACTGCGCCCGCTTTAAACATTTGCTCAAAGTTCTTCACGCTCATGGCGTTTTCGCCTGCCGCGATTTTTAAACCACTCTGTGCTCTGACTTGAGCAAGGCTTTCAAAATCTTCAGGTGGCCAGATGGGTTCTTCGAACCAGCTCAGGTCGTAGGGGCGCACCGCGTCAGCGACCGCCAAGGCTTCTTTCACAGACCAGGGGCAGTTGACATCCATCATCAGGCCGACCTTTGGGCCAATCGCTTGGCGTGCGGCTTTGACTTGCTCTGCACCAAGCTCATGAAGCTTGACAGCGCCATAGCCTCGCGCAACCACACGGGCACTGTTTTCGGCGACGAGCCCAGTGTCGGTATAACGCATCAAACTTGCGTAGCAGGGCAGGCGGGTGTGCTTGGTGCCGCCGAGTAATGCTGAGACCGATTTACATGCGGCTTTGCCTGCAATATCCCACAGGGCGATATCCAACCCGGATAGAGCGAAGACCGCGGGCCCGGTGCGCCCGACGATATGAAGTTTTCTGTTGAGATCTTCCATCAAGGCAGGGATATTGGTTTCGTCACGACCGAGCGCAAGCGGCGCTACCATGGCGTGGATTGCGGCACGTGTGGCGGGCCAAATGCCAAAACCGAACGCTTCGCCCCAGCCGACGATGCCGGAATCGGTTTCAACGCGAACCAACAGGATCTCCATCGAACGGTCAAGCCCCGCGAACTTCGGGCGTGGTCCGTAGATTTCAAAGGGGAGACTTAGTGCGAAGGTATCTATCGATCGGATTGTCATGACGTTTTCTGTTGAGCGTTGATCCCAGTAATGTACTGGGCTATTTTCTGATTTAATTTTTTTACACGAGACTGAGCATGAGGCTTATTCAGCTTTAATACCGGCATCTTTGATGATCTTTGCCCACTTTGTAATTTCAGACGGGATCCAAGTTGCGAAATCGTTGGGCGAGCCGCCAACTGTGACAAAGCCCTGTTGCTTGAGCTTGGCTTGGAGTTCTGGGGTTTTCAAGGCTCGATTCACGGCGGCGTTCACGCGTTTCACGTAATCGCTGGGCGTGCCCAGTGGCGCAATCAACCCGTTGATCGTGCTGGCATCAACCTGCGGCAGGCCCCCTTGAATAAAGGTAGCAATATCTGGGAAAAGCTCACTGCGCTCTTGGCTAGTGATCGCCAGCGCACGCACTCGCCCTGCGTCAAGCATGGCTTTTGACCCAATTTGGGTTGAGAACATTGCCGTGGTTTGCCCACCAATCAGTTGCGTGATGGCCTCGCCCGCACCCTTGAACGGTATGTTCAACATTTCGATGCCAGCCTGCACCTTAAACTGTTCGGCCGCCAAATGAGCGCCTGTACCTTGGCCGGCTGAGCCGAATGTGATTTTGCTTGCGTTCGCTTTTGCATAGGCAATAAATTCTTGCATGGTCTTAGCGGGTAACGAGGGGTTAACCAATAACACCAAAGGCGAGGTTGCAATAAATACGATGGGCGTAAAGTCTTTTAGCGTGTCGTAAGGTAGCTTTGACACGAGGCTTGGGTTGGTAATAAACGCGGCATCGATCATCCCAATGGTTAGGCCGTCTGGTTCGGCTTTCGCGACGGCAAGGGTACCGATCGTGCTGCCTGCGCCTGGTCTGTTTTCAACTACAGCTTGTTGGCCGAATTCGTCGCCTACATAAGGGGCGATTAAGCGTGCCAACGCATCGGTTGCCCCGCCTGGTCCGTAGGGCACAATTATTCGGATGGATTTAGTGATTGGTGTTTGGGCCTGAGTCGCTGGCGCCAATAGGCACAGCAGCCCCAAGAGCGGCAGCCATCTGAAAAACAAGGAAGAGATGGAAAAGTGTTTCAAAGTTGCCTCCGTGGGTCATCAAGGTTGTTTTGGTAGAGCATGCCGGCGGCACTGCAGTCACCCTATCACCCGAGGATAGCCTTGTTTAAGGCAATCGCATCTTTCGGGATGAGCGCAGCATGCCGGCACGTTAGTGTTACGATATTTCTCATCAACTTTAGTCCATCAAGAAAAATATCAGGAGCTAGCGATGAAACTAACGGGCGGTTGTTATTGCAAACAGATTCGATACAGTTTTGAGGGTGATGTCACCGCCTCGTTGCAGTGTCATTGCCGTGAGTGTCAATACATTGCGGGTGGGCATCCTAATGCACTGATGGTGTTGCCACACGCGGGGTTTAAATTCGAGGCAGGCGTGCCAGCGACCTTTACCCGCACAGACATCGACAAAGCCGTGACACGTCACTTTTGTTCGAACTGCGGTACCAGCATTGCTTCTCAATCGCCGTTTCGCCCTGGCGCCATGATCATTAAGGTCGGTACTCTTGACGACCCGTCGGTTTACAAGCCGACGGCTGCAATTTTCACGATTGATAAACAGCCCTTTCATCATATCCCCGACGATATCCCTGCCTTTGAGCGTCGGCCAGGCTAAGATTTGGCATCCCCTGTAGTTGACCAAGGAGTTCTGACATGGCTTCAGTTTTCTCTGCTGCGCAAGCGGCTGCCTTTGCTGCAGATGGTTATGTGATTGTTCGACAGCTGTTCGATCAAGAAGAGGTTGCTTTAATGGCAGGTGCCATCGAGCAAGACCCAGACTTGCAAAATAGCCTGTACGATCGCAAAGATGCACAGGGTAAGGCGACCAAAATGGCGACTTGGAATCATCCTGGCGACAGCGTCTACGGTTTGGCGGCTCGATCGCATCGGGTGGTTGACACGGTTGAGCAGATGCTGGGCGGCGAGGTCTATCATTACCATTCAAAACTCACCGCCAAAGAGCCGCGTGAAGGCGGCGCTTGGGAGTGGCATCAGGATTATGGCTATTGGTACCACAACGGTTGCCTGTTGCCTCATATGGCTAGCGTGATGGTCGCGCTCGATCATGCAACACGCGAAAACGGCTGTTTGCAGGTGATTCGTGGATCGCATTTGGTGGGTCGCGTTGAACACGGCATTATCCCTGGTGAGCAGGTCGGTGCCGATCCAAAGCGAGTTGAGCAGATGTTGCAGCAGATGCCGCTTGAGTACGTTGAAATGGAACCCGGCGACGCGTTGTTTTTTCATGCGAATGTGATGCATCGGTCTGATCAAAACCGTTCGGCCAATCGGCGTTGGACCGTGATTTTTTGTTATAACGCGGCGCGCAATAACCCGTTTATTGAGCATCACCACCCGTTTTATACGCCCTTACACAAAGTCAGTGACGAGGCGGTCAAACAGGCTGGCCTGAAGTTTTCAAACGCTGGGCAAGCGGCTTTCAGAAAAACCTTTTCAAATCCGCCCGGTTTGACGCAAAAGCTTGGCGCGGAGCGCCCCTAGTCAAGTGAAAGAGGTACTGTGAAAAAAATCTTACTGTGTCTGCTGGTGCTGTTGTCGGGTTGCGTGACTCGCGAATATTTGCAAGCACAAGACGAATGTTCGCCAAGTGCGTATCGGCAATTTCCACCTAATACGATTCAGGTGTTCGTGCCACGCACTACGGTTATCACAGTGCCAACGGGCGGGTCAATTTGTGAAAGCCGCACCGAAGATAATCGTGTCAAAACAAAATGTAGGCCTGAGATGCGTAGCGAGTACCGCACCTATCAGTCACTAGAGGTGATTGATACCAACGCAGATCCACGCGATGCCGTGATGCGTAGCTGTACTCGCAACTTGTGCGTTCAACGTTTTGGCAACGCAGACTGTAAAACACCCAGGTCATGACGCCCTCGCGTCTTTTAATGAGAACAGGTACAAAAAGATCATGCCTCTTGTTGCAGCTGCCGCGATCACAGAGTTTGCAATTAAATCGACCGAGCTCTACGGCGACTTTGCCGTAGGCAAGTATCTGCGTATCGAGGCAGAGGCGTTAGGTGAGTTGTCGCCATCAGAGCCAATCCCTGGGCTAGACAAGGCGCCACGCAACGCGCGTGGGCTTGTTGAATATCGTACGCCGGTGACCTTGCTTATTCCAGAATCACCGCGTGCTGGTAACGGAAACTTGTTAATTGACGTGCCGAATCGTGGTCGCCCTATCACCCACGGGCTGTACAACAGCCCTCGTGCTCGGCCGCTTGCGATTGGCTCACTCGATCAGGGTAACGGGTTTCTGCAGAACCGAGGTTGGTCGGTGGCAGTTGTGCATTGGGAGCAGGGCGAGGGGCCGGTGTTTCCGATTTTTTCTGACGACAAGGGCGGTAAGCTCTATGCCGAAGGCGTGGGGTTCGCTGCGGTGCGCGATATCACGCTGTTTTTGCGTGACGCGCGCGCAGGTAACCTGCTTGTCGCTGCGATTGAGCGCACTTATGCAGTGGGCTACTCGCAAACGGGGCGTTTCTTGAAGAGCTTTTTGCTCAATGGCTTTAATCAGCTTGACGACAAGATGGTGTTTGATGGACTGCACATCACACAGGCTGGGGCCGGGCAGTTGCCGTTGCTTGCCGCAGGGCCAGGGCCTGGCTCTGTAGCATGGCAAACGCCAGGCCACACTGAGCCCGAACTACGCGGTGTTCACGAAGAGCCCTTCACCTACGGCGATGTGATGCAGGTTGCACAAACAAAGTATCGCAAGCTTCCACGGGTGGTGGTGAACCACGCCTATAACGATTATTTGGGTGGGCGTGCGGCGCTCACGCGCACCGGCGCCAAGGGTATCGTCGATTTGCCTATGCCTGAGAATGTTCGCATGTTCGATATCTCTGGCTCGCCGCATATTAATGGTCGCGATAAAAATGCAGAGTGTACCGAAGCACCTGGCCAAATCGATTGGGCACCAGCCGTGCGGGCACAGCTGGTTGCGCTAGACGAGTGGGTGCAAGGTAAGACACCGCCAGCTAGCCGTCTGTTCGACCTTGAAGCGCGTTTCACCGACACTGAAGTGTTTCAAGCACCGAACTTTCTTGCAGGCGCGACAGTAATGGTGCCGAAGCGCGATGTCGACGGCAATGCCATGAGTGGCGTTGTGCTGCCCGATGTTGCGGTACCGATCGCGAGTCATGGTTATATGAATGCACCACTGACTGTGATGGCATGTCGCCAGAGTAGTACTTATCGACCCTTTGCGAAAACAACTGCAGGCCGAAAATCTGACGACTCGCGTCAAGCACTTGATGCACGTTATCCCGGTGGAATCAACGAGTATCTGACCAAAATACGCCTAGTGACGCGCGCACTCGTTGCAGACAGATTGCTACTTGAAGAAGATGCCGCGGTGATTGAGAACGCAGCCGCCGAAAACACGGCGTTTAGTCCGACCACACCGCGTGCACGAGGTGCGACAACGGCCCGGTGAAATTAATAGTCTCGCAGCGTCCATCATCGTGGCGTTGGACATAGAGCTTACCTTCAAGCAGACCACTAGCGGGGCGTTTTAAGGGACAATGATTTTTTTGACTGAAAAAGGTATTGAATTGCCCTCTTCAATTGTGACGCCAACCGCGCCAGTTGTTTTTGCACCGGGTACTTCAAGACGATAGACGTTTTTTAAGACTTGCGACTCAAGCATAAATGTTTGGTCGAATTCGAAATTATGGCTGTCGCCATGCACAATCAAGATAGAACCTTGAAACTCTTTAGCAAGAGGCAGCAAGGTTTTTTCAATTGAGGCGTGAAATCCTGTCTTTTCGGCCCAAGTGCCCGAGCGCGACATCCCTCGAATCACATCCGCTTGAAAAGCAAAAACGAGGGTCTGTAGTTTTTGCTTCGCTGCAATCTGAAATGTTTCTTTCATCCACGCAATGTTCGCTTGCTCGCGTGCCAGAAATTCTTTTTCAGCTTCAGCGTTGTTAGGTGCAAAGCGGTTGTCGCTACCTACAATATGCACAGTCGTAAATAGCGTATTAGAAAATTGCCACCGCTGATTTTCAACAAAGGTCGAGTAGGCAGGCATTACCTTGCCTTGTGTGATAAGGGGTAGGGGTGCTTGACCCAAAGAGGTGTCAGGTTTAAAAAATTGCCCCCTGAGTTTTTCGAGTCGCTCAAGAGGATCATAGCTGCCGTTACTTTTACGACCGCAGTCTGTCCAATCGTTGTCGCCAGGCGTGTAGATCAGTGCGCCTTTGAATAAATCAAAGTGTTTGCGCTGGCGTTCAAATTCTTCGTCAGAGCAATGCGCGCTCCCCGCTTTGAAATCCCCAACATGAATTGAAAATTCAGGGTTCAAGGCATTGATTTGGGTGATCAATTGGCGATATTTAACGCCGGCAGTTTCGTCTGACCCGTAGGGCAGATCGCCCAGTGCGACAAAGCTAAAGGTCGCTGCACTGACATGTGTGGCAGAAAGCAATAGTATAAATAACCACGAACTCCACGACATCATTTTCATTTCGAGCCTAAATCGTTGTCATGCGACGACCTTCGCTGGGATCACCCTCGCTGGCCAAAAATACCATTACAAGAACGTCATTTTAATCGCAAAATTTTGAGCAATGAAAGAGCCCCCACTACCTGTGATTTTGATCGGGCGTGGCGTCTGCGGCAACGACGCGAATGCAAGACTGGCATGTCTTGACTATTTTTTAAATATATAAATGATTTATACTATTTTTGATTAATCGTTTATACTATTTACAGAATTATCCTTATTTCTTTTAATCTGAAGGGTCCGACATGAAATCAACCGAACAAAGCGCTCAAGCGCCAACTGAAGTCGCCGCTACGCCCGAGAAAAAAGCGCGCGTGTCAACAGAGGTAGCTGCTAAAAAAACCGCGGTTAAAAAAGCTGTGGTTAAAAAAGCTGTGGT
>Ga0209551_1001119_pt1 | contig 10310 bp, 15 predicted proteins | sample LauGreSuBDMM15SD_2_FD_187568 | JGI IMG/M metagenome (GOLD analysis project Ga0209551, IMG submission 187568) | Freshwater lake microbial communities from Lake Michigan, USA - Su13.BD.MM15.SD (SPAdes) (version 3) | ecosystem: Environmental > Aquatic > Freshwater > Lake | place: Lake Michigan, USA... | reverse complement strand
CAATATTAAAGCTGCAGGAGTAGGCCTGACTCTTACTGCTGCAAGCCATGTAATTTTTGTTGAAGCCAGTTGGTCACCAGCAGATATACAACAAGCAGCGGACCGCTGCCACAGAATTGGACAGAAGGACAATGTTACGGTCGACCTTCTGACCATATCCGAGTCCATCGACTCTTTAGTGCTGCATTCAGTGCTAACAAAGATGGACGTCATTGACCGTATTATTAAGGAGTCCACCATGGATCAATCTCTCATTGCACAAAAACTTCGTGAACTTGCTGACCTGTTTGACCAACAAATAACAGCAGCCCCTACTGAACCTAAAGCAACCAAGCCAAAGCCGGTAAAGATAGAGCCTGCAGCAGCGCCAATGGATGTAGCAGCAGCGCCAACGCTTGATGATCTTCGTCAAGGCATGGCTGAGTTAATTGGCGCAGGCAAGCGTGACAAAGTCATTGCAATTCTTGCAAACCTTAACGTCAAGAAAGTCAGCGACATTGAAGATGATAAATTTGCAGAAGCAATGGGCATGATCAATGGCGCACGCTAAACTATCACCCTCAGCAAGTGCTAGGTGGATGACATGCCCTGGCAGCGTTCACTTAGAGCCTGACTTTAAAGGCGGAGACTCAAGTGTGTATGCAGAAAAAGGCACTGCAATGCACACAGTCTCTGATGACTGTTTGACAAAAGGTCTTGAGCCTAAGTCATTCATTGGCAAGACCATCAATGGTCACATCATTGTGCAAGACATGATTGATATTGTGCAAGTGTATGTGAACTATATTCAGTCTTTAAATGGCCAGAAGTTTTATGAAGAGAAGGTCACTCTTGCTGAAGTCATCAATGACTGTTGGGGCACAGCAGACGCTATCATCATTGAAGGCACATTGATGCGAATCATTGACCTTAAGACAGGCGGCGGTGTAAGAGTAGAAGCTGAAGGCAATACGCAGCTGCTTTGTTATGCATTAGGTGCTTACTTAAAGTATTCGCCTGCGTATGACATAAGCGCTATGGCATTGACAATCGTGCAACCGCCAATGGGCAACATCGATACATGGACCATTAGTGTAGAAGAGCTGCTAGCCTTTGCAGAAGCACTTAAACTGGCTTATGCTGCAATTCAAAATGAGCCTAACAAGTTTGTAGCTAGTGACCAAGCTTGCAAATGGTGTCATGCTAAAGCACAATGCCCTGAGATGAAACGTTTAGCTAATGAAGCTGCTGCAGTAGACTTTAACAGCATGGGTCTAGATACTGTTGAAGAATGGTTACCTAAACTTAAGATGCTAAGCTTGTTTATTGAAGCTGTAGAAGCTAAAGCAAAAGACACAATGTTAGCAGGCGGTTCAATTGAGGGTTGGAAAGTTGTTGAAGGTCGCAAAACTAGAAGCTGGACAGACCCTGTACAGACTGAGTTGTGGCTGAAACAGCTTGGCTATGACCAGATTTATACAAAGCCTGTATTGCTAAGTGTTGCTCAAATGGAAGCCTCACTTAAAGGTGAGAGTCTAGATCTTGATGATTTTGTGACCATAGGCTACGGACAGCCCACCATTGCTCCTGAAAAGGATAAACGGCCTTCTGTGAACAAAAGTCAGTCAGCTAAAAAAGATTTTGAACAAAGTGCAAAAAGTGTTGTACAATGAATTTGGTCATTTGACCTAATGACAGACTGGAAAGACAGTCAATTTACTTCAACGTTTAAAAGGAAAATCAATGTCAAAAATTATCACTCCCGAGTTCAGAGGTTCTTTCGTACACCTTCTTGAGCCGCATGCAATCAAAGGCGTAGAAGGCGCTAAGCCTCGTTATCAAATTACCATACCTCTTCCTAAAAAGGATAAGTTTTGGCAAGAACTTAATGCTTTAATTGATGAAACAGCTAAAGGCAAATGGGGCAAGATTCCTCCAAAGATGAAGTCACCGGTTAAAGATGGCGATGAAGAAGAACGGCCTGAACTGTCTGGCTGTTATAGCGTGCAAGCCACGTCAAACAATAAACCTGGAATTGTTGGCACAGACTTAAAGCCAATCATGTCTGCTGATGAAATCTATAGCGGTGCTTACTACCGTGCTTCTATTCGTGCTTATGCATGGGAGCATCCAACAGGTGGCAAAGGCGTATCGATTGCGCTTGACAATGTCATGAAGGTTAAAGATGGTGAAGCATTCAGTGGCAGGACTGAAGCTAGCTCTGACTTTGCTGACTTTGCTAAAGAAGACGCTGACCTTTTAGGTTAAAGATCAAGCTAGCACAAGCTTTGTGTGCCTATCAGGAGCGTGGCCTGTCCAAACAATCAATACGAATAGGAGTTAGCAATGGAATCAAAAGTAATGGATCTTGTGAAGGCTATGCATGAAAAGTTTGGCATAGAAAATACAACAGGCCCAAGCCATCTCACAGCAGAAGAAAAAGAATTTAGGTCTGCAGCAATGCTCGAAGAGCTAAACGAGTACATTGCAGCAGACACACTAGTTGACCAATACGATGCACTCTTAGACTTGATTGTCTTTGCAGTGGGTACTTTAGAGCGTCATGGTTTTCCATTGCTTGCAGGCTTTGAAAAGGTCATGGAAGCAAACATGACCAAAGAGCTTGGTCAGAATGGTGAAAAGCGTGGTGGCTTTAAACGTGACTTAGTTAAACCAGAAGGCTGGACTCCACCAGAAGCAAAGCTGCAATTAATCTTAGACAGCAATACAAGTCCTCAGGTTGTATTTGACTTTGCACCTAGTTCAGACGGCAATGTTGTTGCAGGATTTGCACCAAAGTTTGATGCAACTAAAGTCCGTCTTGACTTGCTGCCGATTGAACCTATGATGCAAATTGCTAATGTCTTTGGCTTTGGTGCTAAGAAGTATTTTGCAAACTCATACAGACAAGGCGAGACAGTTGTTTGGTCACGTACTTATGGATCAATCATGCGTCACATGATGTCTTTCTGGTCTGGCGAAGACAAAGACCCTGAGTCAGGTTTAGACCATCTTGCACATGCAGGCACACAACTGTTCATCTTGATGGAACATGCTGCACACAATAAAAACAAAGATGACAGGTTTGTAAGGAGCATCCCATGAATGTCCAACAAATCCGTAATGTCTTGACAAACAAGCTAGCAGCACAAGACTTTGCAGAAGACGGCAACATTGAGATCATCAATGCCTCATTTATTGCAGATGAGCCTTTGATTTTTGGTGAAGTTGACGACACTTGGAATGCTAGAGAGTTGCGTTGGTACATGAGTCAATCTTTAAACGTCAATGAGATAGCGCCTCCTGTCCCTGCTGTATGGAAGCAAGTTGCCAGTACAAAAGGCATGATCAACAGCAACTACGGTTGGTGTATTTTTAGCCAAACAAACGGCTACCAATTCCACAAAGCTATAGACTCGTTGGTTAAAAACAAAAACAGTCGACAAGCTGTGATGATCTACATTCGGCCATCGATGCATGAAGACTCAGTAGTTGATGGCATGAGAGACTTTATGTGCACATACAGCACTCAGCTGCTGATTCGTGACGGCAAGCTGCATCACATAGTCAACATGCGTAGCAACGACGTTGTCTATGGCTATAAAGGTGATCGATTTTGGCAAGACACGGTTCTTGACTTAGCGCTTACACGTTTAAATGATACTTATCCTGACCTAGTTAAAGGTGACTTGTACTGGAACGCAGGCTCATTGCATGTTTATCCTAAACACTTTCATTTGGTGCAATCATGATTTTTAATCCATTTGCTTCTATACCTATTAGTGAAAAGTCACATGTTCGTGGCTGGGCCATGCATTGGGCAGAGTGCATGAACACAAAAATTGCTACTAAAAATACAGACCTTAGTACATGCAGCGACCTTTACTGGGAGCATGGTGTAAATTTTGGCGGCGGTCTTAATTTGTTTGGCGGTGTTACTGATGAGATAGTTGACAAGATTGAACAGCTAGTCAACTTTAATGGCAATTTATTTAGTTTAGACTTGCCTATGCCTGACTATGGAGAACAGTTAGAAAAGCGGATAGGCCAAGCAACCTGTTCGCCTCGTTTAACAAAAAGTCTAATTGATGCGTTTAAACTTAGACTTGCTAACAGCAAAACAATTTTGCAAAGCCAGTTAGGTTTTGTAAAGGTTGCTATTGGCGACAGTCATGCTACTGCTTTTGCTTCACCTAGAAGTATGGTCTTGCGTACAAACGGTTTAACTTTGCACGGAGCTTTAACTAAAGGTGAGTTTGTAAAGCAATTAGTCAAATTAAAGAAAATGCCAAGCAAAGCAACTCTAGTTGCAGGCTCTATTGACATACGGCACCATATAGGCCGTCAGCCAGACTCAGGCAAAGCCATAGAAAACTTGTGCGAACGTTACTGTGAAGTGATTGAGTTCATAAAAAATGAATTTGAAATAGCTGTAGAAATAGCAGCGCCTGTTCCTGTCGAGTATGAGGCGCGTAGGCTGCCACAGACTGGTTACTACAAAGACAAACCTTTTTGCGGTTCAATAGAATCCAGGCGAGACTGGACTAGCTACTTTATAGACCTCATGTCTTGTGAAAACAAAGTGGTTAGACCTCCTGAAGAATGGTACTCTATGGATGGTGAAGAGTATGCCAAGAAATACATGGAGCTAAGTTCATCTGTTCACATTGCACCTATCAACTATCGTCGTTTTAACTGGGGCAACTCATGAGTCTTTTTACTATTACTGAAGACAAGTCTAATAAAGACATTCCTCAAGGTATGACTGCTTTAGAAGCACGTAGTCACTATTATGCAATGAGCAATGGCTTTGTGTCTAAGCTATCAAAGCCTGTGGTTCAAACACATGGAGATAGATACGTTTTTAGAGGCGATGCTAGTCAGTCAAGTTTAAAAGGCTATGGTGCAGAGCAGCTAGTTGCAGAATGCAAAGAAGATGTTTTGGTTTATTGTGCACCTCGAGTAGGTATGGCCATGGATGCAATTGCAACCTTAGCTCAGATGTATGGCAAAAAGTGTGTGTTCTTTTGTCCTGCCTCTGGTGCACCTTCTAAACATCAAAAAGCATTGCTAGCTTATGGTGCAGACTTGCGGTTCATAAAGATTGCAGCAATGCCTACACTTAACAGCTATGCTAAGAAATGGGCAGAGCAGCACGGTGCAAAGTACTTGCCTTTTGGCTTGGCAAAAACTCCATTGGTAACAGCAGGCATTGTCAAACTAGGAGCTCAAATTGCCGAGCAGCTTGATGAAGAGCCTACTGAGATTTGGATGTCAGTCTCTACAGGCACAGCCATTAGAGCTTTGCAGATTGCATGGCCAGAAGCTTTATGTAAAGGTATGGTTGTTGCTAGGAACATGCACGATGGTGAGATAGGCCATGCTAACCTTTGGTCTGCATCACAGCCATTCTTAAAAGATGTGCCATTAAGTAAACGCCCGCCCTTTCCATCTACGGCAAACTATGATGCCAAGTGCTGGGAAGACTTTGATAATTTTGCTGCAAAAGGTTCAATCTTCATCAATGTAGGAACAGATGATAAAGTCGACAAGTTCTATGACCAAGTCAAAGACATACCTTTAGATAGTCAAAGAGCATGGCATGACATGCGTGACTTGGAGCGTGGACTATGAGAATCGAAACAACTGCTTATTATGATGAAATGATTCGCTATGCTGCTATGGCTAAGACGCAGCAAGCAGAATGCAACCTAGGAACTATACCGCACTTAAAAGGGTCTGTTAGAGATGATTTGATGATGCACGTTGAGTTGTATGACGTTGCTAACCGTAAGTATGCAGGCTTTACACAAATTGTTTTAGATCTTTTCTACAACACAACGCCTGACCATCCTTATGCGCACAAGCTGCATGATGTACGCAAACCTATTTGCAAGTCATTTGAAGGCGTTGAAGCATCATGGGGTTTGGCTGAGTGGCTTTATGTGTTTATAGTTCATCGGGTTACAGGCAGCGGTATTAACTACGCTAAAAAACCTAGTGGCTACAACAACACAATCTTGCCAAAGTTTTGGTCATGTGACACGATTGAGCAAATGGCTCAAGTTATTGTCAGCAGAGAGTCAACAATTTACACATCTGTTGGTTACCAGTTCCCTGCATTTCCAAAGCCTACTAGTGACTACAAGCTTGGCGGTGATTATTTCTTATGCTGCTACGCACCTAAGCTAGCTAGGGATCTTGCAGAATGGCTTGAATCAAAAGGCAAACGTGATTTGCGTGACATTGGCGAGTGGATGTTTGCTTGGAATAAGCAGCAAGGACTGCGTGCATATAAATTCCAATACGCTGCAGTCGTTAGTGACATAGCAGACTTCTTCTCACAATACGTCAATAAAAATAGCCCGTTCTTTTATGGCAGCAATGCAGTCGAGTGCTTAAAGTACGCAGCCAACCCTTTGAGTAAAGGCAATGAGCAAGATTTTCTAGATGAAGTCACAATGAAGTTTTGCAAAGACATTGGCTCTACTGCTTATGACGGTGAAGACATTTTTTGTGATGGTATCCGTTGGATAGAAAACTATGTCAGGCCAGGTCATGACTACGACCATCTTGACCGTGACAAAATCTGGAACAGCAGCACAATCATTGACCATCCATATGGTCGACAAAAAGCAATGCTTGAACACGGCTTGATTGAGTCATTTAATTTTTTGACTGTCCATCCTTCTGATGACCATGTGCTTAAGTTAGCAGGCATGAGCAAAGGTGAATACCTACTAAAAGTTCATGGGCTTGATTAAAATGTTGTACAATTAAAATTATGTCAAGACCAACACTAGATCAAACTTATATGGACATTGCACGAGCATTTGCTAAGCGTGCAACTTGTTCACGCCGACAAGTCGGTGCTGTAATAACCGGCAATGGTTACATCTTATCTTCAGGATACAACGGTTCTTTTCCTGGTTCTCAGCATTGCATTGACGAGCCTTGTCCAGGAGCAACACTGCCTAGCGGGACAGGCCTTGACTTGTGTAAGTCTGCTCATGCTGAGCAAAATGCAATTGCTAGATTAAAAGATATAGACGCAGCAGACACGCTTTATTGCACAACAGCTCCGTGCATCAGCTGCACAAAGTTAGTGTTGTGCACAGGCATTAAAAGGATTGTTGCAGACCAAGACTACGTGTCTAGTGGCAAAGATTTATGGCTAAGCAGCGGGCGTGTTTGGAGCAACTATGTCGAGTAGAACAAAAGCTGTGCTAGACATTGAGTGCTACACAAACTACTTTTTGATTGCCATTAAGTCTATGGCCAATGACAAGGTTGTGACCTTTGAGCGGTCTGATTGGTCAGACTTTGACGCAGAGCAGCTGAATAGCGTGTTGCGCAAATACACTATTGTCACGTTCAATGGCAATAGGTATGACTTGCTGCTTTTAAAAGGCTCCATTGCAGGCTTTGATGCTTCAAAGTTAAAGATCATGTCAGATGACATCATTGTCAATAACGTCAGAGCTTGGGACACAGAGTCTAAGTACAACTTGCCTCAATGCAAATACATAGACCACATTGACTTGATTGATGTTGCACCTGGCAAAGCCAGTCTAAAAATCTATGGTGGCCGTTTGCATAGTAAGCGTATGCAAGACTTGCCAATCGAGCCTAGTGCAATCATTAAGCTAGATGAACGTGAGCTCTTGACTAGCTATTGCATTAATGACCTTGACACAACTATTGACTTGTTTAATAAGCTAAGCAGCCAGATTGATTTGCGTGAAAAGATGGGCGAAGAGTTAGGGATTGACTTGCGTTCAAAGTCAGATGCTCAGATTGCAGAGGCTGTGATTAAGAAGCAGATTGAGGCAATCAAAGGGACCAAGATTTATAGGCCTGACTTGCCTAATGGTTTTTCATTCAACTACGTACCGCCAAAGTTCATTAAGTTCAAGCACCCTGAGTTGGTCAATGCTCTTGAAGTCTTTAAGAGTGAGGCTTTTACGCTCAATGAAAAAGGCGATGCAGTTGAACCTGAAAAGGTAGGCAAACTTAAAGTCAAAATCAATCAAACTGTCTATCAGTTAGGCATTGGCGGCATTCATTCTTGTGAGAAGACAGTCAACTACATTGCAGGCACAGACTACATACTAGTTGACCGTGATGTGACTAGCTATTACCCTAACATTATTCTTAACCAAAGACTTTATCCTAAGCATATTGGCACTGAGTTCTTGACTGCTTATAAGTCAATCGTTGAGAAGAGAGTCCATGCTAAAAGAACAGGTGACAAAGTCACTGATGCTTCTTTAAAGATTGTCATTAATTCAAGCTTTGGCAAGTTCGGCAACAAATGGTCAGCTCTATACAGCCCTGATTTGTTGATCCAAACCACGGTTACAGGACAATTGGCCTTGTTGATGCTGATAGAGGCTCTTGAAGGCTCTGGCATACAGGTTGTAAGTGCTAATACTGATGGCATAGTGATCTATTGCCACAAGCGCAACCAAGCGGCCTTATTTTCAATAATTGCAGCCTGGGAAGAGACAACTGGCTTTAATACAGAAGAAACGGCTTACACTGCTCTGTACTCTAGGGACATCAACAATTACGTTGCTTTTAAGCCTTCAGGCTCTTATAAAGCAAAAGGCGCATACGCTGATGCTGAGCTGTCTAAAACACCTACAGCTCAGGTTTGTGTGCAAGCTGTGGTTGATCATCTTCAGCTAGACATACCCATTGAGACAACTATTAGGTCATGCCAAGATACCAGGATGTTTGTGTCAGTCAGGTCTGTGACAGGCGGTGCAGTCAAAGGCGATACCTATTTAGGCAAAGCTGTACGTTGGTACTATGCACTTGGAGAGACAGGTTCAATTAACTATAAAAAGAATGGGAATAAAGTTGCCATGACTGATGGTGCCAAGCCTTTGATGCTGCTGCCAGCCAAGCCGCCTAAAGACATTGACCGTCAATGGTACATCACAAAAGCTTATGCCATTTTGGCAGATTTAGGCATCAAGTAAAAATAATTGTACGGCACCCAAAAAAGTGTTGTACAATTAAACCACGGCAAAATCGCCGTCTCAATGTTGTAAAGGAAAAGCAAATGAAAAGCACATCTTGGCAGAAAAAATGGATTGTCGTAATGCATAGTGACTATGACAATACGTGGTCTGATAGAACTATCCCTGGCACACTTATGCAAGCCATTCGATTCATGCAGGCCAAACGCTGGAACCGCGACATGGACAAAGGCACTGTGCGCATTGTTACTCTTGATGAGTGGGCAACTCTCCCAAAGTATAAGGCGGTAGCATGAAGATATATGAAAAAATCCTAGATGTTCTAACAGCCATTGCCATAGGTGTAGGCTTAGCATTTTTATTGGCAGCTTGGTGGTCATCTTAATTAAGGAGAAATCATGTCTAAAAAAATGCAAGAAGAACTAGGTCTTTTAGTTGAAAAATTTACACCTCCAATGGATGTTGCTGGTGGTTTTTTAAGCCGCAAAGACTTTAAAAAATTTGCCGACAAAGTTGTCAATGAAGGGGCTTTAATCGGTTGGGTGCACGCCGAGAAAATGACTAGGCAGCGTATGGAAAAGAAGATTGACTTGCTTGAGCAAGAAGCCATCATCTTGCGCGAGCGTGTAAAAGAAGTTGAACTTGAACTTCTAGCAGCTCAAGGATAACATTATGAACTTTAGAGAAACAACGGTCAAATACATAAAAGACATTCTTAGACCAAAGACTATTTCTGAGGTAATTTATACAGAATTGCAAGAGGCACATCTACGTAAACTTGAAGCTGAGACTGCAGCTGAGTATGCATATGCAGCCATGCAGTACAACGAAGAGCGCATTGCTAGGCTTGAGAAGCGATTGGCGCAGCACAAGGAGGACAAACATGATTGATCGAATCATCATCAGTGCTGTGCTAGGAACTGTGGGGTTCAATGGTTTATTTCCAGAACCACCACCAACATTGACGCTGAAACAAAAAGCAAAAGAAAGATCTATCAGTGCTATGTGCGACAGAAAACAAAAGAGTAAGGCAATAAAAGATCTATGCAAGCGTTGGAAGGAACAACAAAATGCTTGAACGCATACGCACATTCTTTGGGAGAACCAAAGGGATACACCAGGACAAAGAAACTATTGTTTCTCAAGGATCAGCGTGGTACTGCACAGAGTGTAAGTTGGTATTTATAACTGAGTCTGCCGGCAACCAGCATAGTTGTGAGTATAGGCTTCAAGACGTAATTGTGAAGATGAGAAAAGATGCTGAAACCAAAACGTGAGATGACCAAGAACGGAAGAAGTGTTAGCGTTAAATTAACACAGAGTGAATATGAAGAATGGGTCAAG
>Ga0209551_1001118_pt1 | contig 10316 bp, 12 predicted proteins | sample LauGreSuBDMM15SD_2_FD_187568 | JGI IMG/M metagenome (GOLD analysis project Ga0209551, IMG submission 187568) | Freshwater lake microbial communities from Lake Michigan, USA - Su13.BD.MM15.SD (SPAdes) (version 3) | ecosystem: Environmental > Aquatic > Freshwater > Lake | place: Lake Michigan, USA... | reverse complement strand
AATATGACCAAAGTACTTGGTTACCGATGTGACTTAGTCCCTTTTTCAGGAGTTATGAACCTACAGGGAAATGCTGTCTTCTTTTTTGGTAAGAGTCTTTCGCTTCTATAAATACTTCTAAAAGTAGTGCAAAGATACGCTTAATTGTGCTCATGGTAAAACTCCTTTGAATAAGAAAATCATAAAAAAACCCTAAAATTAAAATTAAATCAAATATTAGGGTTTATACCTAAGTATTATCCCTTAAATTACAAAATTATGTGTAATCTTAAATAAAAATTGCGGAGTAACTTGTAGAAGAGGCTAAAAAGAACCCAGGAGAGATCAATTATGGTTCTGAGGCAATGGTAGTGCAGGTCATTTAGCAATGGAGTATTTTTCGGCAGAAGCCGGCATTGATTTAGTTCATATTCCCTATAAAAGGATCGGTAAATATGCTGACAGACCTAATTGGCGGACAAATACAGGTAACCTTTAATGGCTTACCATCATTAATTGGTCAAATTAAAGGGAATAATTAAAAACTACTAGCCGTTGGCAGTGGAACAAGATCGCTCATATTACCCAATGTTCCCACGATTTCAGAGAGTGGCTATAAGAGGTTAGAAACATCACAAGGTAGGGTTTATTGGCGCCTGCTGGAACACCTGCTGCAATCGTGGAGCAACTACAACTAAATATTGTAAAAATACTTCAATCAAAAGAGGGATCAAAAAGAATGTTGGACGATGGCGCCACAGTCGTTGGGAACTCACTAGACGATTTTAGGAAGTTTATTCGTCTTGAACAAGAGCGTTGGACTAAAGTAGTAATCAAAGAAAAAATATCGATAGATTAAGAACCAATTAATGAGTTGACATCAACCTCTAGGCTTTTAATTTTCGATTGAACTTTTTTTAGTTGTTGGTCATTTAATAATTCAGTAATCTTTAAAAGTACCATAGTACTATTTTCAATTCGCAGTTGTTCATACTCCTTTTGGTCGGCAGTCCTCCCATTGATTAGTCCTAAAAAGAGGGTTTTTAGCATCTCCTTTGTCGCCGAGTGAGATGGTTTAGTCTGAATAATTAAATTAAGAGTAGATAGAATATCCGCCTGTTTGCGCAATCGATTTTGATAAATTGTTGAGTTATCTAATAAAAACTGCGAAGCAATAATTTGAAGTTGTGTTTTTTGTTTTTTTGACAAATCGCCAGTAAAAAATTCAGTACGCTCAACTAATTTATCAAACCGTTTTTCAAAACTTACTTGTGAAGAGGGAGTTAGATAATCTGATTGATACTGGGAATTAGCTTTTTTGAAAGCTTTTTCTATATTAGATAATTGATTAGGATTTAAAAGTAGTGCTAGAGTTGCTGCGTCATCTAAAAGAATGAAGATAGACGATTCAAAAACCGCTCGACTCTCTACCGTGATAAATTTGGCCTCTTCAAACCGAATGGGACGGTCAAATAAAGATCTTAATTTAATGAGCTTAGCCTGAACTTGAGGAAGTTCATTAACACGATGCGTATTTAATAATTTGGGAGCAGCTTGATCTAAAAAGGCTTTTTGTGATGCAGTGCTATCGATGTAACTCCCCAGCCACCACTTTAAGAGGAAATCGCTCTGGTTATAAGCAAGCTGTATAGAGCTACATGAGTTAAGTAAAAGAGTAAAAGGGATGAAGAAAAATAAAAGAAGTTTGCGCATATCAAATTAAAATAAAAGTGCGCGGAATAATTAGACTAATAAAAGAGTTTATAACCACCAAATTAATCCAAGGAGATTTGTTTATCCTTAATAATCTTACTCCACACTTGAGATTCTTTCGCTATATATTTTCTTAAATCATCTCGCGTTCCAGGCATTGGGAAAAGACCATGCTCGAATAAGTCTCTAGAGACATCTTTATCGGTAAGAATTTTTACAAGTTCTTTATTCCAACGCTCTAAAAGAACATCAGGTGTTTTGCTAGAGGCCACAAAAGCATACCAATTACTAGAATCAAAACTTGGGTAACCTGATTCGGCAATTGTAGGTACATTTGGTAATGCTTCTAATCGTTTGGAACTAGTAACCGCTAAAGCCCGTAATTTACCACTTTTAATATGGGGCATAGCCGATGAAATTGTCGAATAATAACAATTAACCCGACCGCCTAAAACATCAATTAAAGCTGGGCTACCACCTTTATAAGGAATATGAGTGGTATCAATATTGGCAAGGACATTTAAAAGTTCCCCTTGAAGATGGGAGGCAGAGCCGTTGCCAGTAGAGGCAAAGGTAATTTTTCCGGGATCTCGCTTCGACTGATCAATAAAATCTTTTAAATTTTTAATAGACGACTCCGAGGGCACAACGAGTATATTTGGAAATGCGACACCCATCGTTAAAGGCGCCAAATCCTTGACGGGATCGTAATTGAGTTTCATGAGATGTGGTGCAATCGATAGAGGACCTATTGATCCAAGTAAAATCACGGAACCATCAATTGGACCAAAAGCTACAGTAGCGTGAACAATATTTCCACCAGCACCAGCACGATTTTCAACAATCACGGATTGACCAATATTTTCGGATAATTTTTTTGCAATAATTCGTGCGGCTGTATCTGTACCACCGCCCGCAGCAAATCCCACGTACATAGTAATAGGTTTTTTAGGAGGGAATTCTTGAGCAAAAATATGAATCGGATACACCATAAAAACAGCCAAAATTGCCAAAATGGGATTAAAAAAAGAAGATAGAAAATTAATTTTCATATGGTGATGTGTAGATAAAAGTTATTGGTACCCAATTTTATATTGAATACGGAAAAATGATTTAAGTTTGTAAGGTAAATGCTTCATGGATAGATGTTTGTATACCACCCCCCATGACAGCGCCACCACCTGCAACATAAATACTTCTGCCAAGAACTACAGCACCCAAACCGTGCCTAGGGGTTGGCATCGGGGCATATTGTTCCCAGGAATCTTTGGAGATGTCATAGGCTTCATTTTGCCCGTATACGCGATTTGTACCTTCCCCACCCATGACGAAAATTTTATTATCTAAAGTGACAGCACCATGACCAGATCTTGCGGTTGGAAGCGGATTTCGGATTTCCCATCGATCAGATTGTGCAATATATACATGATGTAAATTAGAGTTTGTATGAAAATTATCAACTCGACCGCCAATCACATGAATTAGCCCTTGGTGAGACACTGCACCGACGTGATCTCTTGGGGTATGCAATGGGGCGCGTTTTTCCCAGCGATCGGTAATAGGGTCATATACCAGATGCGTACCAATCGATTTTTTTGAATCGGTTGTGTCGCCCACAGCCCCACCGATAGCATGCAGATTTTTATTAATCGATACACAAGCAATAGATCCAGCTGCTGATGGCAGGGGAGCAATGCGTTCCCACTTGTCCAGGCTATCAGAGTAGACATAACAGTCCACACGCGGTTTTCGGTTTTGCTCTATGTAGCCACCAATTGCATAAACTTTTTTATCAATAGTAACTACACCAACGTGGTTGGCTCCACTAGGTAGGGGAGTGCTAACAATCCAAATATTTTTTTGGGGATCGTAAATATGATGGTAGGAGCGATCTACACGTTGCTCTCCATAGCCCCCAATGAGGTGCATTCGGCCATTCATCTCGGTAGCCCAGGCCATTTCGCTTCGCGGCAAGGGTAAGCTGGCTCTGGTAATCCACTTACCAGGATTAATCGCTTTTGGGGCGGGACTATCAAATACAGCTTGCGTGTCAGCTAGTGGCGGGCGAGCAATTAAACCAGCTTGATTTAGCCGTTCATAAGAATCCCCATGATGGCTCATTTGAGCAAACACAGAAGTAGATGCAATGCCAGCAACACTACTCAATAAAAAATTTCGCCTATTCAAGTTTTTCTCCGTGTTGAATCAATAGAGTTGGAAGGTACTCTGAATTAATTTGATTGAAATTAATCATAATCGAAATTAAATAATTAAGCTTTGTTAAATAAGTAACGGGACAACATTTTTAGATAGAAAATATAGACTATTTTTTGGGGATCAGATGTATTGAAAAAATGAGTAGAAAAAATATGCCAAATAGCCAATGTAGAAAAACTATATTTAATCGAAAGGATTCCGGGCCATAATAAAGAAAAAGTCCAGAACAAATAATAAAAATAGAACAAGCAAGTTGTAACAAGCCAGTCCAAATATTTTTATGTGCTATCCACCCCATATAAACATGTATCGTTAATATAGATCCAACTGAAAGCGTGAATAATATTGATGATGCTCCATGAATAACCAAAAGAACTCGAGCTTGATTAATAGAGTATGCTGACAATAACTCAATATATATTAAGTAAGCCAAGCCCGAAAACGAACAAAGATAAATACTGAATATACAAAAGTATTTTTGCCAAGCCTTCATTTGGCCTAAACGTATTTTAGAAGAGGGCATTTCAGTCGGGCAAGTAAGATAAAAGGGACGCCCTATCTTAGCCAATAGGCATAAACCCTAAAACAATAAAGCCTTATCAATCTATGGCTTATTAAAGATTGTCGTTGAGTATGGTGAAGCTTTGATTTTAAGAACGGATTTGTTTAAATTGTCTTGAAAAGGAAAACTTTGAAAGTTGAAATGCGGGGAATGCTAATAGGGCTGGTTGGAGTCGCCATGTTTAGCCAAACATTGCCAATAACTAAAATAGCCCTAGAAGCTTTGAATCCATACTTTATTTCATTTGGGCGAGCTACTTTAGCGGGTATTGCGGCACTAATCTATGTGATTTCTATTAAAGCGCCTATACCCGAACCGCAGATACTTAAAAAATTAGGAATTATCGTACTAGGGGTAATTGTTGGTTTTCCACTATTACTAACGCTTGCCCTAGACCAAGGTTCCTCATCTCATGGTGCCATTGTGATTGGCATATTACCTTTGGTTACCTCCATTGTTGGGGCAATTCGTTTTAAAGAGCGACCATCGATTGGGTTTTGGATGGCTGCGATTGTTGGTGCAGGTCTTGTTCTGACTTATGCATTAATTACAGGTTCTGGTCAACTGAGTCAGATGGATATTTTATTAGTTCTAGCATGTATATTCTCAGCAATTGGCTATGCTGAAGGCGCTGAATTATCCCGCCGAATCAATCCCAAATTAGTGATTTCTTGGGCATTAATTGTTTCATTACCGCTGAATGGGTTAATTACAGTATTAAATTTTGAGGAGAGTTTTTTTCGAGCAGAAGCGCAAGTGTGGATTGCTTTTGTATATTTGGGTTTATTTTCTATGTATATTGGATTTTTTTTCTGGTATGCAGGCTTGGCTACTGGAGGGATTGCTCGCGTTTCACAAGTGCAGTTAGTCCAACCGTTTTTAACATTAGTTGCGGGCAGCCTATTGATCGGAGAAGCAATTACTTGGATTAATATTATTTTTGCTACCTTAGTTGTGATTAGTGTGATGGTCGGAAAAAGTATGTTGATTGAACGTCAACAATCACTTCCGATTAGTTAGCTGATTCAGTAAGCTAAGCTGCAGATCTTATTTAATGTGAAACGGCTTACTGATCACGGACTTTAGCAATGAGGTTTTTTTCAAGACCTCGCTTATCAATAATAGCAAGTCGCATTGCCTCCGACTCAAAATCCTTAATTGCTGGGTGAGTGCCATCATTACCAAGGTTGACTATATAGGTCCAAAGAATTTGATGTGACCCAGTACGCTTAAAAATGTCGACTACTCTTTTCATGAAGTGCTTTGATGTTTACTAAGATCTTTAGCATACTCTGCTTTTGTTTAATAGGACAAAAAATTTTTCAGGGATGGATAGCTTGCTAAAACTGCATGTCTTTGTAGGTATTGGCGTTTGATTGACCACCCAGCCCAAACTTAGCCTTTGCTTAAATCGCCATCAATAAAAGTGCTTTACCCTTGTATTAGCCGTTTAGATACGGTATTTAAAGGCTCTAACTATATGAAATATAACAAAATTATTAAGTAGTACTTTTAATCAACTCAATCAAGTTTAGAAAATATTACAAATTGAGTGATACATATTCAACAAAAAATGTTAATAATTTTATATAATTGGAATTATGAAATTTAAAGAAGCAGTTAATATTCACTTGGCATTAGGACAAGAAACCCGCCACCATATCTTGAGTTTGATTGTCCAGCAAGAGGATGGCATCAGCCCAAAAGAGATTCATGAGCGTTTAGATATACCACCACCCACACTTAGTTTTCATCTAAAAGAGTTATTACAAGCTGAACTGATCTGTGTCCAAAGAAAGAGCCGTAATTTGATATATCGACCACAGGCTCATGTGATTGCTGAGTTAATTAGTTTTCTGGAGGATCACTACATCACTCAAAAAAAGGAAAATAACAGCATAAAGCCGCGTATAAAATATAAAAATAGATACCACGAAACGTAGCAAATGAAGGTACTTAGAGACACCATCTAGGCAGGCTAAAATAAAACCTCAATTATAAAAAAGTAATTTCACAACTATCGCTATGCAATCAAAAAAAGTGGATTGGATTATTTACCTAGTAGCGACCACATTTTTTATGGAGACTCTAGATAGTACGGTTATTACAACGGCATTACCGCAAATGGCCAGTGATTTTGGGGTGAGTCCCGTTGATGTTGGTATAGGTATTACCGCTTATTTACTAACTTTAGCAACGTGTATCCCAATAAGCGGTTGGGTTGCAGATCGATTTGGATCAAAAAAAGTATTCATACTCGCAATCGTATTATTTACATTCGCTTCGATACTTTGTGGATTGAGTGAAAATTTGACTTTTTTTACTTGTGCACGAATCTTACAAGGGGTGGGTGGCGCATTAATGGTTCCTGTTGGTCGGGCTATAGTACTTCAAAACACGCAAAAAGACGGCTTAATCAGAGCAATTTCATTAATTACGTGGCCAGGATTAGTTGGACCGGTTGTAGGGCCAGCAATAGGAGGATTTCTAACAACTTACGCAACTTGGCACTGGATATTTTTTATAAATATTCCAATTGGGATCATTGGAATTATCTTTAGTTTCATTTTGTTGGAAGAAAAAAAGGAAAAAATACGAAAGCCATTTGATATCTATGGTTTTCTACTTACAGGTGTGGCGTTAAGCAGCATCATTTATGCTATTGAGTTGACTCGCCATATTAAAGATAGTCAACTAGAAATTTTAGGTTTTACGGTTTTGGGGGTAATTAGCGGCTATTGCTCAATCAAGCATATGAAAAGAAGTCCTCACCCAATGATTGACCTATCACTTTTGAAAATACCAACATTTACTACAACACTCTGGGCAGGTTTATTTTTTCGTATAGCGATTGCAACGGTGCCATTTTTAATCCCGCTATTTTTGCAAATTGGGTTGGGTATGGATCCATTTAAAGCTGGTTTAATTGTGCTTAGTATTTTCTTAGGTAATTTAGCCATGAAAACTGTTACAACACCACTTTTAAACAAATATGGTTTTAAATTAGTCATGATGGTCAATGGGGCAATGATCGTCGTTACATTTTTATTAAGCGCTTGTATCAATGAAAATATGCAAATAGGATTAATTGTGGTGATTCTTTTTTGCGGAGGTTTAACCAGATCTTTACAGTTTACATCGATCAATACACTTTCTCTAGCAGATATTCCTAAAGAAAAAATCAGTTCAGCATCTTCAGTGAGTGGTACGGCAATGCAATTAAGTATGGCATTAGGGATAGCGATTGGATCATTGACATTAACCTTAGTCAGTTTGATGCATAGTGGGAACATTGAAACGCCGAGCGTGTCAGATTTTAGGTTGGCGTTAGTACTTATTGCAATATTTCCAATAATTGGGATGATCATCTTACATAAGTTAGATAGTAATGCAGGCATCTCTATCCGAAAATTAAACTGATCATTTAAAACTGGAGCGAGTAATGAAAATATTGTTTATAGGAATCGGAAAAATGGGATTACCCATGGCTCAACATTTAGCTGCCAAGGGTCATACTGTGAAAGTAATCGATCAAGACTTAGAGCGGATAAAAATTGGTATTAAAAATGGGTTGATAGAAGCAACCAGTACAAGAGATGATTACTTATGGGCAGATTACATATTCTCTTCTTTGCCAAATGATGAGGCTTTTTTAATAGTTGCTGATCAAGTTGAGCAATATGCTCAGGACAAAAGTATTTATATAGATACAAGCACCATATCATTAAGTGCATCACAAAAAGTTGCCAATAAGCTCAAGCAAAAAAATATTCCTTATTTAAGAGTAGCAGTTTCAGGAAATAATCACATGGCAGAGGCTGCCATGTTAACTATTTTGGCTTCTGGAGACAAAAATATATATGAAAGAGTTTTCCCATTGCTGGCATCATGGGGACCAAAACAGTATTATTTGGGCGAGCAAGAACAGGCTAGATTAATGAAGCTAGTGGTAAACCTTTTGATAGCCCAAACCAGTGCGATGCTTGCAGAGGCATTAACTTTAGGTAGGTTAGGAAACTTAGATTGGTCTGATATGTGGCAAGTGCTATCAAACAGTGCTGTAGGCTCACCAATTATTAAGGCAAAATCAGAGCAGTTAGGTTCTTCATTAGAGACAAGAGACTTTAGCCCTACTTTTACCGTCCATCAAATGCTTAAAGATTTAACTTTAATAAAAGATGCAGCAACGGATTTAGCTGCTCCAATTGTTCAAACAACGATGACTTACCATTGGTTACAGCAAGTAATCGAAGATGGCGAAGGGGATTTAGATTATGCAGCCGTCATCAGACTACTAGAAAGACGGGCGCATTTGGCAACTGATCTAAACTAGATAAATTAATTTGAACTAAAACGGGGAAATAGGTATGAGTAAGAAAATTGGCTGGATTGGCCTAGGGCGAATGGGTGAAGCAATGGTTAAAAGACTTCTTCAGGCGGGGCATGAGGTCGAAGTATGGAATCGGACACGCAGTAAGGCAGAGCCATTAGCAAAGTACGGTGCAGTAGTTGTTAACAATGTACTAGACCTAGCTGATTGTGAAACGGTTATCACGATGGTTTCTACAACAAAAGATCTCAAACAGGTTTTATTTGGCCCAGGTGGTTTAGTCACGACATCCACAAAGCCAAAAATGGTTGTCGATAGTTCATCAATTTCTCAGGAAGGTTCCGCAGAGGTACGTAAAGAGTTAGAGGCTTTAGGTATCGGATATTTGTGTGCGCCAGTTTCGGGCAACGCTAAAGTAGCAAAAGCGGGTTTGTTACTAGTCGTGTCCTCTGGCCCTAGAGATTTATACAATATTGCCGAGCCATATTTCCAAGCGATGGCAAAAAAATGTATGTGGATTGGGGAGGGAGAGCTTGCTAGGGTTTGGAAGATTGCGCACAACACCATGTTTGGCGTTGTCATTCAAAATTTATGCGAAATCACTGTTTTAGCGGAAAAAGCTGGAATACCTCGACATTTATTCCTAGAGAGTATTAATGATTCAGTATTAGGTTCCATGTACACCAGATATAAAACGCCAGTTTTAACTAATCTCAATTTTGAACAAGTTACTTTTACTCCAGAATTATTATTAAAGGATATGGATTTAGGTATGGCAGCTGCAAAAACTCATGGGGTCGTGATGCCAAGTGCGGCAGCTACGCGCGAGTCAATTGCTAGAATGGTTGGTAGGGGTTATGGAGATATCGACTTTTCTGCACTGTTAATTGAAGTTGCGAAGGATTCGGGGTTAGAATTAACCTCTGAAAATAAAATAATCCCAGATGGGCTGAGTTAGATTGTCGTCTTCAGTCTAACCATTCGGGTTAGGAAGAGCTGCGATGTGTCAAAACGTATCGGGTTGATTTATAGCAATTTGTAACATTAATATAAATAATGGAGGCAGTATGTACGTTAAGAATGCAAATATTAAAAATGTTCTGCGTTGGGTTTGTGTCGGTCTCATCACCTTAGTTCATTTACAGACTTGGGCACAAAATTATCCAACCAAGCCCATAAAATTTATTGTAGCGTTTACTGCGGGTAGTGGTACGGACGTTATTGCTAGATCGGTTGGGGATGTAATGTCAGCCAGTTTAGGGCAGCAAGTTGTGATTGAAAACAAACCTGGCGCCGGCGGAACAATAGCTGCTTCCCAAGTAGCGAAATCTGAACCAGATGGTTATAACTTTTTAGTTCAGGCCTCTGGTCATGCCCTCAATCCTTTTATTTATACGAACTTGTCCTATGACACATTGAAAGATTTAACAGGTGTCACCCCTTTAGCAGCACTGCCAAACGTATTAGTTGTATCACCTTCAAAGTCTTGGAAAACGGTTACAGACCTAGTTAATG
>Ga0209551_1001110_pt1 | contig 10346 bp, 21 predicted proteins | sample LauGreSuBDMM15SD_2_FD_187568 | JGI IMG/M metagenome (GOLD analysis project Ga0209551, IMG submission 187568) | Freshwater lake microbial communities from Lake Michigan, USA - Su13.BD.MM15.SD (SPAdes) (version 3) | ecosystem: Environmental > Aquatic > Freshwater > Lake | place: Lake Michigan, USA... | reverse complement strand
TACCCCAACCGAGGTTAGCCCTGTATCAATGTCAGACCAGCTGGCAGTAATCGTTCCGCCATCTTGTTGATTAAGCGTTAATGTCTTTGTTGCTGTGCCCGTAACTGCAGCACTTACAATTGAATCATTGTATGCCGTGTTCCAATTAGCTGAGTTGTCAGTGATATATGAAATAGTTCCGCCAACAGACTTAACTAATCCCGTTCCTCCTAATAATGCTTGCTTACTATTAAATGTCAACCAATCAACACTTGATAAGTATCCGTCTAAAGTACTGCTTGACTGCTGTATGGTAATGTTAGGAGTAGCACCGCCTGTTGAAAATAATGGGCTACTTGCCGTAACAGATGAAACACCTGTTGCAATTGTCCAAGACCTATCAGCTGATAAATTAAAAGTAATGCCATTAATGGTAAGAGTCCGTGTCTGTGGTACCCCATTAAGCCCTGATAACGTGTAGTTAGGAACATTGATTGTAGACCCAACAAGAGTTGATGGGCCACTGCTACCAGTTGTTGTTAAGATTATGGCAGTTTGCTTACCATCAAATGTTATCCAATCTGCAAAAGATAAGTATCCACTCTGAGAAGCGTTTGCTTGTTGAATGCTAAATACGCCTGTTGCTGAGTTGTACAACAACGGTGAGGTAGCACTGTAAACGGGTAGATTTATCCATCTAACGCCAGTTACATTTGAAGACAATACTTGATTGTTGGTACCAACAGAGCTTAGCCCATCTTTTACTGTTCCAAGCAAAGTAAGGCTTGTAGAAATAGTAGCAGTTAATAATGCCGCATTGTTAGCAGTTATATTGCCTGTTAGTATGATGTTGTTTACAGCCGTATTCCCAGCTGTTAATACCTGTTGTAGGTTAGGGATAACGGTTGGGATAGTGTACCACTCTACTTGAGTACCTGTACTTGTTAGTACCTGACCTGCTGTTCCAATAGAATTTAATCTATCGAATAACCCCCCTGTAATTTTAGTTTGACCTGTTAAATTACTGTTTAAAATATTGGCCGTAGCCGATACAGTAAGATTAGTCGTATTTACGGTTCCTGTAAGATTAATATTCTGAGTTGCAGTATTGCCAAAATTCAATACCCCCTGTAGCGTGTTTCCCGGAATATTTGGGATAAACAAGTTCAATAAATCACCTAACGTAAAGTTATATGTTAAATCCTCAGGGTCTCCACCCACACTTGTGCCTACTAATTTATCAGCTAACTTAGGTACAGGGACAACATCGTATATACTAATCTTTGACATCCACTATTAAATTTAATGAACTATCTTCAATATATCTCCTGTTCTGTAAAGTTTCCCTATTGCCAATCCTCCAGCAACAGCAGTAGCATTGTCTGCAAAAATCGGAACGCTTCCTATTACAATAGTTGAAGCGCTAAAATTTGCGGAAAATAAATTTAATAGCTGCTGTAACGTAAAATTATAAGTCACATCAGCGGGAACACCGTCAATGCTTGTGCCTATAAGTTTGTCTGTTAATTTTGGTAATGCAACGACAACGTATGAATTAATTTTACTCATCTTTTTCTTGTTTTTTTTGACTTACCTCTCCGGTTTGCATATTTATTACTGAATCAGCACCGTACTTTTCAATGAGAATCTTCTCGTTGTTAGTGAAAGTTTCAACAATACTGTTTGCGTGTTTAATTAATCCTTGCTTTTGCAACTCAAGTTCTCCAAGGCCAATCTTAATCTTGGTGTACTCTGCTGAGCCATTCTTGATGAAATCTAGTTCTTCGCTAGTCAATGTTACTACGGATTCATGATTTTTCATTTGATTTGATTTTTTAGTGTTCGACAAATATAGCTAATAATTGAATATGGATTTGGTAATAATCTCCTGAACTTATAAGCCACAGCTAAAAGAAATAGAAGTGGCAGCAGCCAAAAATATACAGAATAATTTGATTTCTTTTCTAATGACTTATCAAATTCTTCAGTAAATGTTTCTTTCTCCAATTCTATAGTCTTATCAAAAGATTCTACGACAGTAGTCTTGGTGCTATCAACAATTGATTTATCTGATTTTTTTATCTTCAATGAGACGTTCTCATACTTAACTCCATCAACGATGATGGGCTTTGACACATCAACAGGGTCAATCTGAATTTCAAAAAATTTCTCTTTAATTATTACGAAGTTTTGCTGAACCGAAATGCTGTCCTTCTTTTCTTTGTAGGTGCTATCAATTTTTGTTTCAGTAATGTCCTTAGAGATAATTACCTTTTTGGTTGAGCATGAGTAAAAAAAAACGATAAGAAGTATTACGAATAAATTCTTTGACGTTTTCATTTTATTTCATCTATGTCTGATTTAACCTCCTTGGCTCTGCTCAATAGTTTTTTAATCATTACCCACAAATCAATCTTAAATGCAGACTCAATATTTTCTTTAATTGAGACTAGCTCAACAAAAATTAATAGGATTGCACAAATCTTTGTAAACATATACTCAATTCCAAATGAGCGTATGATAAATTCATTGAGCAAAAACTTGTCAATTAAAAAAAGAAATAGAATACAGATTTCATAAAGCAATAGTTTACTCACAATATTCGACAGCTTTCTACTTTTTATACTTTGAAATCCTTCTAACTTAATTGACTTAAAAATTCCTGTAAAGGTATCTAGAATAATTGCGGCCCCTACGGATATTAATAGCCCGTAGATGGGGGCGAACAACAGGACAATAGATGCCAATATGTATTGCAGGTATTTCATCGTCCTTGGCCCTTATATGACTTCTTGTACAACTTGCTTGACTTATTGTTGCTAGTCTTAGTCTTGGCAGCTACACCTCTACTATTAGACTTCTGAACGTATGTGTTTGCAATTGAAATCTTAGCCTTTGCCATCTTACCAAAGAGCTACTAGTTGAACAGCAGAAGTACCACTAGCAGGTGACCAAACCTTAATTACCTGAACAGGTAATACTTCTCCTGCTTGAGCACCATAGAATAGAATCTCATCACCACCAATAGTAGTAACTTTTACGTTACCTGCTACTCCAACATATAAGAAACATCCTGCGTTGCCGATAGTAGTCTGAGGACTTGCTGCATAAACAACATATACCTTTGCAGTAAAAGTAAAAATATCTGCATTTAAAGTAAGCTGGGTCTCACTATCAACTGAAACCACAGTTGCAGCAAATCCATCTGAGGTGTTGTAAACAATATCTCCTGTCTTAACATTGTTGGTTTCAAATAAAGCAGTCGAGTCAACTAATTTTAATGCCACGACTGACGTACTTGTTCCTGATTCTATTTCTTGAGGAAAAGGAATATTGGCATTATCATTTCGTATAACCGTTAATGCTCTTGAAAATGTTGTTTTAAAAACTGACATATTTTATTTGTTTTCTGAATATGGAAACACTCTATTTAATGCGTCTCTGCGTGCACCGCATCCACAATCTTTGCCTGTGGCAGCGCTAACCGCATCAACTACTCTTTTAATCCCTGTAGCCTTGGTTACTTTTTCAATCGTATCGCCTAGTCCTTTGCTCTTCATAGATTTATACAAATATAATTAAACTTTTGATACTCTATTTCCCATGCCAACTCTAGACTTCTCTGACTTCTTTGCAGATAATTTTGCTGGGCTAATCTCACTCTTAGTCTTTGGTGTCTTTGAAGACACTCGTGTAGTTGGTCTGCAGTATTCGTTCTTACCACCAGCACCGCAAGCTTTACCGCTCTTAGTGTCTTGCCAATTCTCCTTGTCCCAACGCTTTAAGCTAGAGCCCTTCTCGGACTTAATAACATTGCCAGAAGACTTACGACACTTGGCTATAGCCTGAGAGGCCCTAGCTGAAGGGAACACATCGTACGATGCCTTTACCTTTTTGTAACAAGCGTCCTTAGGCATCTTACTTCTTTTTAATAACGATAGAATTTTTCTTAGTATTACCTGTGTTTCCTTTAAGGAACTTCATAGGTCCATCTAATGACTTCTTAGATTCATACTTAGCTGCTTCCTTGATGCCGTGTTTCATTTTCTTTTAGCTGTATTAGTTGCTGGATTATATTTAAACTCTTTGACAGATACGCCTGTTTTTTGAGATGCCCTATCTTTTGCTCTTTCTTCAGCAGTCATAGCGTTTCTTGCAATTCCTGCTTGAGTGTATGTCTTCCCATCAGATTTAAGATGGCCTCTTTTTTTTAATATTGCTATCGCTAAACCTTCATCTCCTACCTGAGAAGTAAGCCTCTCAAGTAGTTTGCCTCGACCCATAAACTTCTGAGTTGACATTTTATTTTTGGTTTAATTATCTATTTCTTCTTTTATTTGACCTTATAGCGCCTGCTAATGCGGTTACTCCAGTCGCTGTTGAAATAGCTTCTCCAATAGCAGAGCTTATTTTTGCAGCTCTATCAATTCTTTTATCAACTAATGTCCCTGCACGAGATGCTTCAATATTACTTTTCCATCTGGCCTGCTTCTTCTCTTCCATATACTCTTTTTTTGTAAGAGTTCTTTTTTGTCCTAGCTTGTCATCCTCCCGCTTAAAATTAGGGGTAGGTGCTAATGGAATATCAGGTCTGATTTTATTTTTACGAGGCTTCATGTTATTTTTTCTTTTTAGTAAGAACTCCCTTAGCAATCAATATATCTTTTTTTGTTACTTTCCCATCGCCACTAACATCAGGGAATCCTTTCTTCTTGATAGCAGCTTTCTTAATGATATTTTTCATAGTCTTAGTATTTGCCTCTACGTCCTTTTGGATTGCTTGTGGTTGAGCCACCCGGCCCCGCCCATAAATTTTTACACGACCAATATCTTGGCGTTAACTTATCAGTTGCCGTGTCACAACTGTGTCTTGCTTTAAAGCTCTTACGAGCAGCAGAGCTATAGTTGTTACCATAGCCCTTTGCACCAAAGTGGAGGAGCTTCTCCTCCCCCCCGGAACAACCTTTAACCATCTTCTTCTTTCCCGCTTTATCGGAAGGAACAGGACGGTTACACTGCATCTTTGACTTGTCAGCCATTTGTTTTATTTGCTTCTATATGCTCTAGTAGAATTACCTTGTCTTCCGGCATCTATTTTTACTTCTTCTACAGCTGCTTCTACAGCTATAACAACAGGCACTTCTTTGATGACAGGAGCTTTTATAACTTCTTCCCGCTCAATAAGTCCTGACTTTACTTCTTTAACATTTGCCATAATTTTATTTTTTATCTGCTTTTCTATCTGCACGTTTCTTAATTGTTGAAATGATTTTACCTTCAACCTTAGCAAAATTAGCTTTGGCTTTATCAACTTTAGAAACAGCCTTCTCTACTTTAGCAGCTCCTTTAGCTGCGTTTTCCTTCTTCTTGAAATACTCCTTAGGAGAATCAGTGCTTGCAATTGAGAATTTGCTTACTACTTTACTGACCTTATCTTTAGCCTTCTCTACTTTATTTTCGGCTCGATTATACTTTCGATTAAACGCGCCCTTTATCATTGCTGCCATGATTACTTTGCTTTCTTAACAATACTAGCTACGCCACCTGCTTTGATTGCAGACTTAGCGCCTTTAGAAGGAACACCACCTGACATAGCCAAAGGCTTAGACTTCATTGGGTTCTTAATTGATGGACCCCCTCCACCTGCTGGTGGCTGCAATCTTGAAGATGCGGGAAGATTTGGAACTGATTTTTTCATTTTCGTTTTTGTTTTAAAGTTATTAATAATCTTTGTATTTCTGTTTAAATGTTGCCAGCCCACCAAGTCTACCTAGTCCTGATATTCTAGTAGCACCACCAACTCTTCGCTCTCTGTTTCTAGCAAGGCTATCTTTAAGTCTCTGCTCGCCTTTTTGCATAGCAGCAATATCCTTGGCTTGCTTGTTCTTAAAAGTAATGGAGTCCAACTCACTTCGAAGACTTTTTACCTCCTCATCTGTGGTTTTTTCCTCAGGTTTCTTTTTATCCGCCATAATTATAATTTATTTACCTTTGCTTTACAAATGTAATAAAATAAAATTAATGAAATCAAGCCCTTCAGACTACTTAAAATTTTGGCGTGTAATAAGATATTACGTAAAAGCCAAGCACCAAATAAGTCAGGCAGACCTTGACATTATCCTGTTCTTATACTCCGAGGGATATTTTGGTAAAGAAAAGTTTGAGCAATATGTGCAGCTAGTTAGCTGGAATAAGGAACGCTTTGACGACCTACTAAGAAACAAGTGGCTTGAACGCTTCAGAAGAAGAGGTACTGATGGTCGAGCCCTGTACTCTTTAAGCGACAAGGCAAAAAATTTAGTAAGAGACATCTATAGAAAACTTGAGGGAGAAGAGATTCCAACGAGCCTCTCCTTTAACCCCATGTTCCTAAAGAATGTCTGCTACAATGATAAAGTATATCGAAATATGATTCTTGAAATGAATGCCTACAACAAAGTAAACAAGTATCATACGCCAATAAAAGAAGATGACAACGATGGTTAAATCACCACCACCACGTCGCGCTCAGAAATAATCGTATACTGCTCCTCGTTGATTAGCATAGTGAAACTGTGAGCCTTGTCATAGTACAGCTCATCACCCTCATCAATTACGTCAACGTCAGTGCCTGTAGCAATCACCTCAGCTCTTTTGTATCGCAACTGATTAGTATCTTCACCCGATAGTATCAGACCACTCTGAGTCTTAATCTCTTCTTGTATGTCTTTAACGACAATAAATTTTCCTATTGGTCTCATATTTTTATTTCCAATGATTGTTCTCTCTCTCCCACCAAAATGTTAGGTCATGAGTCTCATTATTGTAGTACTCACCCACGTAGTCAGACTTATAAACTGAGCCTATGTTCTCAAACATAGACACAGAGTAAATGTCAGTAAGCCCTCTCTCTGTTAAGTAGCCATCCAAGAAAGTATAGTTGCTCCCCCTGATGACACCAGCCTCTACCATCAAGACTCTCTTGTCGCCAATTTTATTCTGATAAATATCTAGAATACTATTTAGCTCATCGACATAAGTCTTGTCCCAATTTTGGTCAGGATATGGGACGTCTACCCCAAAACCATCACAAATCTCACCATCAGCACTCAATAGGTGCCTCAGAGTCTGACCAATTACAGATGAGTAGTCTGTAGACACCGTTACTACAATTGTATTAGATGCATTGAACCCATCTCTGATAAGCTCTGCAGCAATGTCCTCTATCAACAACTGCTCGTCATTGAAGGATACATTAAGTAGCTCTCTCATAATAGTTTTACAAATAATGGAGTCTTTTCACCAACGTATGCCCCTAGAATATTGTAATCATAAAACTCAGAAGCCTCATCATAACTCATCCCGTCTTCCATTAGTATTCTTATGATTTTGTCAACGTCATAAACAAGTCTACCACTAGCATCGTCAAGGCCAATTATAGCATCATCATAGCCGTCAGCTATGAGAAATTCTTCATCAGGCCACAACTCAATCATTTGCTCAATCTTAGTTCTGCTCATAGCTTCGTGCCATTGTAATGATGGCGTTAGTGGATAGAATTGTGACGGCAACACTGACTGCGTTCTGCAATGCAGACCTAGTTACCTTAAATGGGTCAATAACACCCATCTCAATCAGGTCGCCCATCTGACCTGTCTTTAAATTGTAGCCATGCCCTACAGGAGTACCGTCCTTATACACGTCACTAGGCTTTAACCCTGCATTTGCAAGGATTTGTTGGAATGGAGCCATCAATGCGTTGCGTACAATAGCCATCGCTGCAGTATACTCCTTAGAAATTGACTCAGGGTCAACTAAATCAGCACTCTCATCAAGCAATGCCTTGCCTGCACCGGGCAATATACCCTCCTCAAGGGCACTTCTTACCGCACATACAGCGTCATCGACCCTATCATACAGCTCCTTCTGCTCCAAGTCAGTCTGACCACCCACAAATATGACACCAATGCCCCCTGTAAGGGACGCAATACGCTCCAACATGAAGTCCTTGTCTGCTTTTCGGGTCGCCTGCTCATGTGATTGCCACAACTGAGCCACTCTCGCATCAATTGACCCTTGGTCAACTTTTGCTGAGCTACGAATAATTATGGTTTTGTCCTTTGACACGATGACTTTTGACGCATGGCCCAAGTCACCATAGTTAATATGACTCAAATCATCACCCGTCTTCTCACTAAAGTAGGTAGCACCTACACTAATCGCAATATCCTGCATCAGCTCGTGCTGCTTGTAGCCAAAATTAGGCGGTGCCACAGCACAAACCTTTAAATTACCCTTCATGCTGTTAGCAGCAAGCGTGTTTACCACGTTCACATTGCACGGTGAGATAATCAATAGCTTCTTACCCTCTGAAATAATTGGCTTCAGCACGTTCTCAATCTGCAAAATGTTTGCAATCTCCATGTCAGCCACTAATATCATCACATCATCGAAGATGCACTCGTCCTTCTTCAAGTCATTAATGAACAGATTGCTCAAATAGCCCCTGTCAATCTTTAATCCCTTCGTAGTCTGAGAATATGTCTCGCTAGTTTGGCTTCTCTCAACAGTAACTACACCACTCTTACCAACCTCCTTGTAAAGCTCAGAGATAATCTTCCCAATCTCTCGGTCATTATTAGCACTGATAGCAGCCACATCCAATAACATTGACGTGCTGACCTTCTTAGCTTTCTTGCGAAGCTTCTCCACCACCTTATTGCTGATGTCCACCATGTGTCGCAACACCTCTGTTCTGTTCATGTTATCAGTGATGTGCTCAAGCCCTCCAAGTACCAACCCTTCAGTCAATACAATTGCAGTAGTAGTACCGTCACCAGCCGTTGTAGCAGTCTTGTCTGCCGCTTCCTTCATCATCCTAACCGCAAGGTTCTCAACTGGGTCAATCAAGTCAATTGACTTGGCCACAGTTACACCGTCCTTGGTTACCGTAATTCCATGTGTGTGATTTGCACTCTCGATTAATACCGTATTGCCCGAAGGGCCCAGAGTTGACTTTACAGCCTTCGACATCTTAATGATGCCATTGATTAGTTTGGTTCTACCCTCAGTGCCAAACTTTAAGTCCTTGGGTGAATAACCCAGTCCTGATGTCTCTACCATGTGATTGAATTTGATTTAGTCTTTTAATTACCCTATGCCTCACCAAGGTGTGGCATGAGCAAATATAAGCATGAATGACAATTTTACAAACTCATGTCGATTTTATGCGGATAATTACAGAGTAATGTCGATTAATAACCTGATGCTCAGGCTATTGTCGGAAATGTCAATTTATTTCTCCTACTTCTTCTATATATATATCCCTCCTTTATATTTTTTTTCCCCTTATATTTTCTCTTAAAAATCGACATTTTCGACATTAAATAAATAAAGTATTAATAATCAATAAGTTAAGAAAAAAAAATCGACATGAAAATCGACATAAAACCATGTCAATAATGTCGGTTTTAAAAGAATCAATACCTTTTGGTCAGATTGTTCATAGGTAGCAGCATCCAATGAGACATTGGATATTGGAAAAAACTAATTTCGTTTCAAGTATTCCGTGGCCTGCCATGGAATAATGGCAACAAAAAAAGGGACCTAATCTAGACCCCCCTTTCAAATCAAACACCCGAAACACTATCTAATATTCTCCCATCATGTCGCTTCTCATGTCTCCCATGGAAACACCTTCAGCAATGATGTCAATTTTTTCCATACGCTTCATAGCCTTCTTTGCTATAGCAGCCTGAGCAATGCCAGACATACTATCGGGTCTGTTGTTAATCAACCTACCGCCTTGGACATCTAGCCCATTGCCCATCATCATCTTACTCGCATATACGGAGTTACTAAGTTTTAATCCTTTCATAATCATTTTTTTTTAGTTGCAACTTCCCAAAGATAATAACTTTTAGATTAATAAAACTTCCACAAATGGGAACTTATAGGTTGTCACAAAAATATATAAACCCGTGACAAATTGGAACGCTTTGCTCGGATTAATTCCGAATTACATTATATGCCAAAACATATACCGCACAATAGATTTGGCAAATTATACGTGAGCGCATATAATTGACCATGAGTCAATTTTTACACTAGATAATTAGAGTGCGGGGGCTATATAGCAGTTTGACGCAGCGAGCCGTCAGCAGAAAGTCATTTTATTTTTAGGGGGTGGGGGTCTGATTCCGTTGCCCCTTGTCGGATATTTTGGCTTTTCCATGGGCAGGGTAGCCCATGGGGTAGACCCGTGGCTATGGGTAGCCCCATGCCCCATGCGTTCGCCCCACGCTTCGCCCGTGCCGTGCCCTTGTCACCAGTACAATTGCCTTGCCTCCACATGAATGCAAGTAATGAATGCACAAAGGGGACACGAG
>Ga0209551_1001104_pt1 | contig 10373 bp, 7 predicted proteins | sample LauGreSuBDMM15SD_2_FD_187568 | JGI IMG/M metagenome (GOLD analysis project Ga0209551, IMG submission 187568) | Freshwater lake microbial communities from Lake Michigan, USA - Su13.BD.MM15.SD (SPAdes) (version 3) | ecosystem: Environmental > Aquatic > Freshwater > Lake | place: Lake Michigan, USA... | reverse complement strand
GAGTATGTGGTGTGCTACCCCTTGTGACGACTGTATAGCTTGCTGTTTATCAATTTCTGGCCAGGAAGCGAATGTTGGTACTAAATACTCTAGTAAAGCTTCACTTGGCCTCTGAGAGAATATTCTACGTAAATCCTCACCTACTACGGAGGCAGGGTCTAAGAGTGCGGTATTCACTGCTTCCTTTACATAAGGATCTTGGGTTATCCTCAGCAAACTAAGTACTCGTTTTTCTTTATCGCTGATCATTTATAACTCCCTTGCCCTTTACGGGCGTTTGAACCGCCGTCGGAGCGGGACCGGCTCTTCCCCTGGGGCACCGTTGCCTGGGTAGGCACGGCTGCCGGATCAGCCAGCCAGGTACTGCGTAGGCTGATCACTCTTGAGCATTTATTACTGTTTGGAGCTAGTCAACAGCAAGCAAGAATTATATTACACATAGGGTGTATCTGTTGATAGACATATGCCCTGGATCGTTGAACTACACATTATAGAGCAGACTTTTCTAATCTAAGTGTTGCCATGTTTAGCACTCACCACAACGTAACGCATACTGTGCTTCGAAAAGTCTCTCAATAGATATCTGGTTTTTGCAGGAGCGACAAAAGCCAAAGTCTTCTGTTCTGATAGAGGCAATCGCATCATCATACATTTGTACTCTTTGTTTTATATATTCACTTAGAGCAATAAGATCCAGGATCTGACCCGCAGTCAACTCGTTGCCTTCTTTTGATATCCGCTCTTGTAGTTCATTCAATTCAAACTTAGCCTCTAGTAGATCTTCATTCCAGAATTCTTCCAACTCTCCAGGCTCCAATCCCAGTTCATCGAATGGGTCATAAACTATTAGAGACGTTGTTGCTCTGATTGGTTTTGTGCTAGCGGTGACTAAGGAAGATATTATTTGATACAAAGTCTTCCATGTTTCATCGCGCTTACCAAACGCACCTGGGTCACCCGCAACATCCACAGTATCCCAGCAGTCTTTCAAGGCTTTTGAAATCGCCTCCCAGTTTTCGGTATACAGAGCAAAAGCATCTTCAACCGAGCGATCCAATACAAACTTGTTATTACTTTCCTCTTTTATTAGCACACCTATTCCTGATAAAAGCACAAGCGCAACCGAACGTGAAACTCTTGTCTTCCGCGGGCTGATTCCCGTGTCATATATGGGCATATAATGCGTTGCCTTCTTTTCAATTGCTCGTTGGCCAAGTAATGTTTCTATTCTGTCTGCTAAACCGTATTGAATTAGTTCAAAAAAGCGAAGAGTATCCATTACCGATGTCTCATGGCTTTTGAACTCCTCTGGCTTCTGTCTAAAAGCAGAAAGGGTTTTCGCTCGTGATGCGTACGAGTCCTTAGCGTTTACGCTGAAGTACAAATTCACTGCATACAACTGCGCAATAAGCTCTTCGACTTTTGCTTGTTTCCCTGTTTCGTTTTGCTGCCAAGCTATTTTCTTTGAGCAATCCAACCCTAGTTGTTCTTTGATCCAATTGAACTCATCTCTTCGGTTAGCAAGACTGGCTACCGAAACTGTTGCCGTGTTATTCAGTGCCTCGGCTATTCCTGCCTTTAGTTCGTTAGGGATGTTTACTCGTATCCATATGAATACATATTGGTTATGTAGATCATATTCTTTCGTACTAGTGTCAAACAAAGTTGCGTATGTATGTCCACCATCAAGTATACCGTCACCGTCTGTCTTTTCGTCGCAATCAATTATTACCTCATACTCACTTGTCGATAAAGCACGAACTGAAGTAGCGAGAAGTGTTATACCCTTGTTCATTAGGTGAAAGTTTCCGTCATTACTTTGAAGACTCTTCTTGATCTGCTTTGCTACCCCTGTATTCAGGTTTGGCTTACGAAGGTTTGGCGTATACGGTATCCCCGAAGGCATTCTGTTCACAGGCACAAGACCTAAAAAATGCGTAGCACCTGGTAGTGTAACAGACGAGCCTGCGTTCAGGTCATGTGTAGGACGGTGTGTGGGGTCTGCGTAAGCAATAAGATTCGGTAGGCTGAAAGTAAGTAATGAAGTTGTCATGTTTTTAGGTTCGGATCATTCTTACTTGTTTGGGTACTCAGTGCGCTTTATTTTACGTAGCGGTTACTGCCAGAATCCTGATTGCTCGAACATCTCCATTGCCGCAAATTTTATAACGTTTACATTTACTGCGTTACCGAACTGTTTATATGCTATCTTATCTGAAGAATGTCTCTTGAATTCCGTGCTAAATCCTTGTAACGTTCCAACTTCTGAGGGAGTTAGGTGTCTACCTAACCAACCAGCGATTGGAGTTTGAACCATAGCAACAATAGCACCACAGTATGTCGGCTTTTTGACTCTTACCCCTGAAGGTCTGAATTGGATTAGAAGTTTCATTATATCAGCACTTGCTCTTCGTCTAGAGTCTTGAGCTTGCCATTCAAATTTTCTCTTTGAGTCCGGGAATCTTTCTGGCTTATAAGTTTTTCTCCAGGTGTCTATCGCATTTTTGTTCGTCAGATATATGTCTCGATTTTTTGAATTGATATTCTGTTTCCATAACGGAATGCCTTTTCGCTGAGCCCTACTTTTTAGCTCCTTTTCCCAAACAGGCGGGCTACCGCTTACTTTTTTGCCAATTTTCATCGCAAATGCGCCCCAAGTTTTCAACCAATAACTTTCGTCGCTGGTTAGCATATACTGCGATAAGTTTGTCTCTGATGGGGGATGATCCCGCATCCATCTAATCATATCCCAACTATTTGGATCCCATTGCGGGCTTGGATACTTTCTCATGCTTAGGTTCCAGCTGAGTTCACTTGCGTTCGTATCTGACTGGGTCTTTCCTATGTACTCAGCCAAAATTATTACTCGCTCCCTATGCTGTGGAGCGCCACCCGATACCGGCGAGAGAAGATGTGGGCTAAGGACAATCGGGTGGGGATTTACTCTGTAACCAAGGCCTTGGAGTGAGTCGACGATAACACTCCAAGTACCCCCGCCGTCATGTGTAGCCAGATTCTTCACGTTTTCTAATATAACAAATCGTGGACGTTTAGCCTCTACAATTCTTATAATCTCAAAGAATAGCGTTCCGCGAACTTTGTCCTTGAACCCTAATCTAGGGCCGCCCTTCGAAAATGGTTGGCACGGAAACCCAGCGCATAGTACGTCATGATTAGGTATATCCTCCAGCCGGACTTCCCTGATATCACCAACGGGTTTTATGGCATAATTTGATTCGTAAACTGTTCTAGCCTCAGCGTCTATGTCGCTTGCAAACACGCATGTTCCGCCTAGATCTGCCAAGGCAGAGTGGAATCCCCCTATTCCGCAAAACAGATCTACAAAGGTAAATTTTCGCAAATTTTCGTTCACATGACACACAGTCCCAGGGTGGCTTTTTTCGTCGCGGGTCCGATACTTATTTCATAAGCTGACTAATGCATTATCATTAGGACTGTTCGTCTTGATGGCAGATTTATCTGGATTGGGGGTAAGTGTGACAAAGCAAGAAACCTATGACTCCCTCCGTCGTAGGCTTTCAATGAAACCTAGCAATCTCGGACCTGGCGGTAAGGAGCATGTCGAAGTTCTCATTTATGCTGCTGTTGATCTGGGTGTTATCAATCCGGAAACTCTAAATAAGCATGAACTTCTAGAAGCTTGCCTAAAAGCTTCAGGCAATCCAAAGGCATATTCTTCGGATTGTATATCCGAAGGTGGGTCTGTAACGCATAAGGGTCTTGAATTGCTCCTTGAAGCACTAGGACCCGACCCATCGCCTATAAATAATCGTGTAGAGGGCAGATTCACGAATTACCAGAAACTAGAAGTATCGTGGCATGCTCAAGCTCGTGAGACAGCGGAGGCATTAGCTGAGTTCATTGACAACTCATATTCAGCTTTTCACACCCGACAGCATGTTCAAGAGCACAATAATCGTAGTTACCCGACAGTGAACATCGCACATGGAGGTAAGTGGCTCATGATATCTGACGATGCCGGAGGAATGTCAGAAGAGGAATTGCTCATGGCAATGGAACCAGGATCAAGTAATTCGGCAGCGCAATCTATAGGTCTCTCTGGTTTTGGTTTTGGTCTAAAACAGGCTGCGGCTTGGTTTGTAGGTTCCGAAGCCTGGACAATAGAAACATGCGCTATAGGTTCCAACCAAGTTGTGAAACTCTGTAAGGAGCCAACAAACATCAATGATGTACGACCTACGTACGAAAGGTCCATACGTAACCTGCTCTCTAACGAATCTGCCGGTTTCACTAAGATTCGTTTTGATTTTGAGGATGAGAATGGGCTGAGGGGTCGTATTGACGACGAACTTCAATCGCCAAGTTATTGGAAAGCCGTTGCTACACATCTAGGGTATATCTACTCTAGGCTTTTGAGCCCAACGCGAGTTGTAAGGGATGAAACTGGTAACGTCACTAGAGAAAATATTGGCAGAAGGCTTGCAATAAATTGGAATTATTCGGGAAAAACAAAGAATCAAAATATTCCGATTTTGCCGGAGGTCGATGACTTCGCCCTAATTGATGCATCAGAGAGTTTTGCGGACGGTTTCGAGGGAAAATGGCTTTTGGTCACCGACGTCAAACACACAACATCACAAAATGTGTCAATCAGCGTACCAGCTTTGATCGGTGCTACACCAGATCAACAAGTACAGAAAGGCTATCGTGACGCTGTAGGGCAAGTACATCGAAAGTTCTCACGTGGCCTTCGTTTATATTATAATGACAGGTTGATCGCCGTAGTCGACTCGCGTAACCCTATTGCTGTCGAACTCTGTGGCCCTGAGGGGTCCATGTCGGCTAAGCGCATACTAGCCGAGTTGGACCTTGACATTCTCGTAATTCATTACCCGGAAATGATTTCAGCACAAAAGAATCAAGTCAATCTTGCTGGCAACTCTGGCGTTTGCCTAAAAGAAATCGCTGCCTGTCTGAAGACTGCTTCCCAAAAACAAATTCTGAATCAAAAACCTGCCCAGTGTCGTAATCTTTATGAAAAACTTTCCAGTCAAGTTGGCGTAAAGGCCAAAACACGTAAGACACCACCAGCTGTCACGGGTCCTGGGGGTAGCACAGGCATCTCAAGCCCTATTTCGCCGATTAGTACAATTGTTAGTGTTAGTACTATACCTACAGGTGGTACAATTATCGTAGATAATCCTCTACCAGAAAATGGAACATATATATACAGTGTTTTGCGTGATCACCCCCAAATAGATGAACTTTCATTTTCGGGAATAATTTCTCTCAAAGTCAAACCTGAAGGAGTAGAAGTCACATTCAAGGATAATAAGACACAAGAAGGATATAATCATGTGTTTTCTTTCTCCGAAAGAGATCAACTTCTCGCAGCCGCTCTATCGTGTATTGTCTCTGCAGATCAACGTGAATTAGGTGGTATAGGGGTCATCCTGGCCAGCGTTGATCATGTAATGGTAAAACCCGTATGATGAAGATAGAATATCTTGATATTAGGACCAGGCAAAACATACAGTTATCTCCGGAATCATTGCTAAATTTTGCTCGAGATGAGATTCTCCCTGCTCTCAATGATTATTCTAAAGTTATTCTTGTCGGTGAAATACAAAGTGGTAAAACGGGAACATACTTAGCGCTCATCGAACTATTGAGTAGCATATTCGCCAATTCTGACGATAGGCTACATCGGTTCACTGACGTCATCGTACTTGCTGGTAACAAGAAAACACTTCTTGACCAGACGCTAGAACGCCTTCGACCGTTGCAACAGTTAGGTATAGGTGTATATTCAAAAGATGATATACCTATTGTTGAAAAAGCTAACAGTCTGAATGTGTTCGTAGGGTTGAAGAATGTAGAACAGTTACGCACTGCTGTTGAATTTATTTCCGTCCCTAGTTCTAGATCTACGCCTCATTACCGTGATAATGCGTCTCGTCGAGTCCTAATTGTTGATGACGAATGTGACCAGGCAGGTCTAAACACGTTTGCACACAAAAATATGATAGCAGGTCAGAGTAATACTTCCAGTGTCCACAGAGCTCTTGCTGAACTCGTAGAAACTGCTACTACTGAAGGGGGCTGCTACCTTGGTTGCACGGCAACGCCCGTAGGTAATCTACTTATTGCTAGCGATGACCCTCTTACCGTCGAGCGTGCAGTTGTTATGCAACCTCATGAATATTATTCTGGAATAACCGACTTTCCGCACACTCCAACTGATGAACTTTCACGAGAAGAATCTATATACACTTCTTTAGCCTATTTCGTTCTAAGTGCAGCTGCTGAATCTTTACGTCCAGGATGGAATAAAGATTCTAGGAGGGCGATGATGATACATTCTGATACCCTCAAAGACATGCATCTCAAAGACAAAGATCTGTTGGATGCCCAGCTTTATCGTCTGCGTAAAGACCTAAAAGAGTGGTTCACCTATTCTGGTTGGTCTTGTCTAGAATCTACAGTTAGGAGACTTTTCACTGAGTTGGCACAATCTCCTGAAGACCATAAACGTTATAATCCTAACCTGCTTGAAATTACTCGTGCGGATGACGGGAGTATGTGTGCCTCGAATGAAGTAGGCAACTTGGCGCGTAATGTACTACGTGAATCTGCAAATATTGTCAAAAAAGTCAAAACTTTTATCGTGAATATGGATCATGATTCTACTCTATGGCAGGAAGAGCCTTATCCCGTTATTATTGGCGCTTCTCTACTAAATCGTGGACTGACCATAGAGGACCTCAGTGTTTCTCTTTTTCTTCGAACCCCCAAAAGCACTAATTCGACACCCGACGATACTAAACAACAATGGGCACGCTTCTGCGGTCCTCGCGCCGAATATATTCAATACTGCAGAGTGTTTTGCTCCAGTGACCTATGGAACGCTTTTCGAGACGCCGTCCAAACAGAAACCGAGTTGCGGAAAAGCTTATCTAAATTTGGGTCACTGACTACTTGGCGTCGTGAGTTTTATGTATCAGGGAGCACAAAACATCTAGTCAGGAAGTCAATAGTTGGACGAGACCTACCACGACTAAGGGTTATACCGGGAGTATGGAACACAATTCGTCAGTTCGATACTAACGAAGTGCGGCTAACTGGAAACGCGCGTGTTTTCAATGAATTTCGTCAGTCTATTGAACAAAATGAATCAACTTCTGATTCGGCAAATGTTCCGTTGGGGTCTCTTATACGTTTACTTTCCTACCTTGTAGCTCCCTTAGGCTCACAAGCGCTTCTGAGTTGGAGTGACATTGGATCTATCCTTGGTAAAGTTCAAGGTACCGAGTATGATAATGTACGCATATGGTTTCCAGGACCTAGATTAGTAGACCAAGAGCGCTCAGCGTTTTGTACAGTTTCGTCTAACAATGGTGAATGGGGGGTCGTGAAAGAGTTATTTTCTGGTCAATCAGGAGGAACTTCTGGGGAACGGAATCTTCGTTCTGAATCTGAACTTAGTCTGCATTTACGGATGATTTATCCGACAAATAATGGTCGTAGACTTACCAAAACCCCGGAACTCTTAGGTTCGATATTTTCACCGGAAAATGCCCTACACGAGCGCTTGTTCCCGCTTGAAATATTACGTGAAAGCGGTGGCACAATTCTAGGTAGTGGCGTATGAACACCTCTCAAGTAGCCTTGCGTTCTCTGATTGCTAAACTCCTCGAATCTATTGGTGATGCCCCATCCCGTGAAGGTCACCTACCTATTTGTTGTCTAGGAACCATGCTCACTGAATACTCATACTCACCCGCGGTTTGGTTTCACAATCTATATATGTCCAAAAACACTTCTGGTTCCTATATATTACTATTTGACGGCGAGTTAGACGGTGTAAGTACTACAATTCAAAACGCTGATGGTAAGCGTTTCACTCAACTAGACTTTCCCATAGAAGATCTGGATGCTATCTCCGTTGCGCTGTCAGCAGCTGTTGCTCTGCAACTTGGTGACGGAGACGACTCAGATTCATCTGTTTTCGTTCAAGATTTACAATTTTTACTTCGAGACTCCCTGCTTCCATCCAAAAACTCTAATCGCGCCGTTGGCCTTTACGGCGAACTGGAGGTTATTGAGAAACTAGAGTCCTCATTGGGGATGGACGCTCTGCAACACTGGGCACCACTGACCGGAAAATGGGATATTGTAATCGGAGATACTGCAATTGAGATAAAGTCAACCAGACGAAACACTCATTCCCATGAGCTTCGGCATGACCAAATAATCCGGTCTGACTCAACCCGTCTTGTGCTGGCTTCCTGTCGCATTTCCGAATCCGATACAGGAACTAGTCTCAGAGAAATCATCCAGAAGTTCGAGACCGTAGCAATCACAAAAGGCTACAGGAATGCCAAAAGGCGAATCGCAGAAGCAAGGGAGATTTTGTCAGATAACGATCTTGAGACCAAATACCGCGTTGATGAAATCATATTTGTAGAAGCCTCACACCTTCCACCATTTCCCGAGTTTGATTCGTTTTACTCTCAAGTCAAGTATCGAGTAGATCTAGGAAAACTACAAGGATTCGAGATTGCTACATTATTTGACATTGGCAACACAGGATTTCTTGAAGCCCTTGGTTGGTTCCATAAGAGTTATGGCGAGGTTCTAAGATTGGTAGACCTCAAAAAAGTCGAGCTTCGAAATTGGAAGTTTTTTCTCGCAACGCAAGCTAAAGGTATCTACAAGCCTCGAGGTTTCGACAGAGCACTGTCTATACGAGTTACCTTATCAAGTGACTATGCAGATGATAAAGTAGTCCACAACATTGATGGCACATGGAAACTTGTATACGAGGCAGAAACAGGTGTTGTGGGTAAGAGTACCACCCAAGCACTACAAAACAATATGTCTACCTCAACTCCTATTGGAGTGCTTTTCGAGGTTGCACCTAATACTGGTGACTATAAGTGCCTAGGACTTGGAATTGTAAGCGACTATTCTCATGGGAAGTTTACTATTGAAGGTCCGGTCTCCGTTGGCACCAAGAGATGACTACTCAACCTACGTTACCTAATGCCTATCAGGGCGAAACCTCAGAATTGCATCAGATGCTAGACTTCACACCGGAATTACAACTAATCACAAGACAGCTCATCGAAGCAGAACGTGCACGATTAGGAATCAAAGATGAAGACGGCACAAAAGATGACCAGATCGAACCTTGACATTCAAACTCTGCAAAATGCAGCTGCAACTATTCGATCTAAACGTCCAAACATATGACTCATAAATATCCAAACATTACGTTGTAGTTGGCATTTTATGTGCATCTCTAGAGTGACTGGTCAACCTTCAAGTCTATGTATCGAACCTAATCATAATTTGTACTATGACTGTGAGTCCCGACAAGGATAGATTGCGTGCTGCAGCTTTAGCTGCATCGCGGTTAGCAACTTATGTGACAGCATTCTTCGCAGGTGTATCAGTTCTTCTAATTAGCGGGTGGGCTGTACTCCACTGGTTGTTCCCAAATCAAACGTTTCCATGGTACCTCGCAATCACATTGATACCCTTGTCGTACTCTACCTCTTTCCTACTAAACCCTAAAGGAACTCAACTAAAAAGAGTAACTGTGACTTCTATTCTAGTCGCAATAACCGTTTGGTATATAGCTGCTGGTGGGGGTATTTTAGCCTACACCGCTCTAGTGACGACGCTATCATCCATCCCCTACATGTTACAAAACCAGAAGCTCTGAAGAAACATAAAGTGATCCCTCAACCGCAGTCCTACGACACTAAGGAGCAGACTGGTCAAAAGCGGTAAAACTCGCGTAATAGCAAGCGATCTAATACCATTCTAAGGTTCCGACTTCTTCGTCATTTTACTGATGTATAGCCCCGCAGCATGCGTTGACAGCCGGTATCGTCTATCCCGCCCACCATTTGACGATCTTTTCGACCAATGTCTCATCGAATATTGTAAGTAACAGAAGTTGGTTATTTTGAGCGGATCTCCGTTGACATATTCAACAGAACCGCCCGACAGCATACGTCTCAATTGTAGGTTGCGTTTCTGGCTCGCAGACAACAAATGAAGTATCCCTATCAATGACATATGAGGTTGGGACGTACGGTTAGTTGATGCGTAGCAAGTTTCGTAATCTGTGCGTGATCGATGACACTAACGATTCTACTTGCTGAGCCAATTTTCAAAGATACGCCTTGCGTTGATTCGCACCCAACTGATCTTCGCTGACAACCCTATGGCCATTGCGATCAACCCAAAAAGGGCGGTGATGGAACCGCTGAGAATCGCAAATTCACCTGCTTCTCCACCGACCCACAGTACCCCATCCCTGTCGCGGAGGAGTTCAACAGTGCTCCCGGTTCGATCGTAGCGGTTCGATGTCAACGCCT
>Ga0209551_1001103_pt1 | contig 10377 bp, 10 predicted proteins | sample LauGreSuBDMM15SD_2_FD_187568 | JGI IMG/M metagenome (GOLD analysis project Ga0209551, IMG submission 187568) | Freshwater lake microbial communities from Lake Michigan, USA - Su13.BD.MM15.SD (SPAdes) (version 3) | ecosystem: Environmental > Aquatic > Freshwater > Lake | place: Lake Michigan, USA... | reverse complement strand
ACTTTAACATAAAACCCTTAATACACTTCAGGTAATTATTTATACAGAGCAGTATAAGATTAGTTGGTGGAATTCTTCATAAGCATAGGCGTGTAATTACAACGTATTTTTTGTAGGTAGTGCTGTGCAATAAGTTGGTCGTGGACATTGGATGGGACTTGCCCACCCACGACGTTTTCGAGATAGATTTTTTTGTCCGCATCAGGAATTTGAAGCGCCTCAATGTATTGGCAGTTGCCACCGCGCATGGTTTCAATTGAGGCGAACATCTCCGCAGTTTGCTTGGGGTTGCCCGTAACATCTTCTTTGAGCTTGTTTTGTTCAAACAAGGAACTGATTACATCTTTGTTTTGCAACGGTTTGGATGTTTGATGGTCGTATATCAACACGCCGATGACTAGGGCGCCTAAAAAAGTAGCTAGTGCGCTGTAGAGGGTGGATTTTTTGAACTGTATGACCTCCCGTTCGCATTGGGCAGATATCAAGGCTTTTGCAACTTGTTTCGCATGAGTAAAAGATGAAGATTCAGGATTCTCAATGCGATCTTTTAAAGCGTTTGTTGCAATAAAAATCAATTGTTCTGCAAGCATCTCGGGCATTGCAGCGCCAGCTTCTTTTGCTTGATCGCTTAAATAATTGAGCAATAAATAGGGCTTTGTGCTTTTTGTAGCCTCATGCTTTAGTGAAGCATGAATTTGCGGTGCTTCTAGCCAACCTGAAAGTATCTCAAATAAGCCCAATAGCCTCGCCTCAGGCCTTGCCCCTGATTTTTCGAGCATTTTGATGAGCCATTCTAAATTGAGGATCTGCACAAGACTTTGCTTAAAAGGGTTTTACTTCAACCAAAATAATAATCGCTATCAGCGCCAAAACTGGCACTTCATTAAACCAGCGATAGTAAACATGGCTGTGGCGATTGCGGTCATTTTTAAAGTCTAATAACAATTTTCCGCAGTAAATGTGATAGGCCACTAAGCCGGCCACAATAGCAACTTTGGTATGGAGCCATCCGCCGGTCATGCCATAACCTAACCAAAGCCAAATTCCAAAGCCGATGGTTAGGATTCCACCTGGCGTCATGATGCCGTAAAAAAGTTTGCGCTCCATTATTTTAAAACGGTCATGGCTGATTTTGTCGTCAGACATTGCGTGGTAAACGAAGAGCCTAGGTAAATAAAATAGGCCTGCAAACCATGTCACCATGAAAATAATATGCCAAGCTTTTACCCACAACATTATTTCGAGTCCTTGTTCAATTGCGATTGATTTGATAACTTCTGATTGAGAAGTTTATGGAGGCTCACAAAATCGAGCTTGCCTATGGTTTTACCAATGACGCGACCTTGTTGGTCAATGATAAATGAGGTCGGTGTGAGGCTGACATTATCAAAAGCTTGGCTAATCTTTGCATCGCTATCGTGAATAACCGGGAATGGCAGTGCGTTCTTTTGTGCAAAATTAAGCAGTTGATTTGGCGGGTCGTCCGCAATTGAAACGGCAATAATTTCCAAGCCTTTTTCGTGGTATTGATGATAGGTGCTCACCAAGTCAGGCATTTCTTCAATACAGCCTGGGCAGTAAGTTGCCCAAAAATTCACAACCACCATTTTACCTTTTAGTGAGGCCATCGAAATTGCTTTGCCTTCGATGGTGGTGAAGGCTAAATTTGGCGCTGGTTTTTTTTCACTCAAATTCAAAAGTAAAAACGCTAGTAATGCTGCCACCATCAGTGGAATCAAGATTTTTGCTGGGGAATTAAATAATGATTTCATCGAGAAAATACTTTTCCTGTCGAACGTTTTTGTGAACTATATAGTCTAGGTATTGTGCGGTTTTTTTTGAGGATTGTCATTAGTCTTGAAGCCTGTATTGGCTTTATAACCACAATTCTGCAACCGTTTAATGCCATGCACCCGCATGATATAATAGTATCTTTAATTTGATGTGAACACTCATGGCCAGCCGCTTACGCGAAATTCCATACAATTACACCTCATTCTCAGATCGCGAAATCGTCATTCGATTTTTGGGCGAAGATATCTGGAATGTTCTCAACGAGCTACGTGGAGAGCGGAAAACAGGGCGCTCAGCGCGTATGCTGTTCGAGGTGCTTGGTGATCTATGGGTAGTGACACGCAATCCTTATTTGCAAGACGACTTACTCGCCAGCAAAAAGCGCAGAAATGAACTTATCACTGCGCTTAATCATCGCATTCATACCATTCATGAGCGCTCACAAGATAATCCTCTCGTCCTAAAACTCATTGTTGCTGCACGTGGAGCAGTTGCTGCTTTTGAAGACGACTTCAAAAAAACTGAAACTTTGCGTAAAAAAACGCTCGTCAAGCTAGGAAAAATCACCAGAAAAGATAATATTCAGTTTGATGGGCTATCTCGCGTTTCTCATGTCACTGATGCAACCGATTGGCGTGTTGAATATCCTTTTGTGGTTATCAATCCGGACACTGAAATTGAAATAGCTGCCATTGTAAAAGCCTGTATTGAACTTGGCCTCACCATTATCCCGCGTGGAGGTGGCACCGGTTACACAGGGGGCGCGATACCGCTCACCAAGTTTTCTGCGGTGATAAACACTGAAAAATTAGACACGGTTGGTCGGGTTGAAATGCGCACTTTACCCGGCGTGAGTCGCCAAGTACCAACGCTGCATTGCGGCGCTGGCGTGGTGACACGTCGTGCCATGGAAGCGGCAACTGAAGCGGGCCTTGAGTTTGCTTGTGACCCAACCTCAGCCGATGCCTGTTGTATCGGCGGTAACGTGGCGATGAACGCGGGCGGTAAAAAGGCGGTGCTTTGGGGCACGGCCCTGGATATCTTGGCTTCATGGCGCATGGTCACGCCAGATGCCAACTGGCTTGAGGTTGAGCGTTTGGATCACAACCTTGGCAAAATTCATGATATTGATTTCGCCAAATTCCGTATTAGCCGTTTTGATATCGATGGCAAAACACTGATTGGTGAACCTGAGATTTTAGAGATTCCTGGACCTAGCTTCCGTAAGGTTGGCTTGGGTAAAGATGTGACGGATAAATTCTTATCCGGCTTGCCAGGCATTCAAAAAGAAGGTTGTGATGGCTTAATTACTTCAGCAACATTTATTCTTCATCGCATGCCCAAGCATGTGCGTACCGTTTGCTTGGAATTCTTCGGTCACGTTGCGCTTGCTGTCCCTGCGATTGTTGAGATTAAAGATCATTTAGACGCTACAGAGTCAACCTTGCTTGCTGGTCTGGAGCACATGGATGAACGCTACATTAAAGCAGTAGGTTATGCGACTAAAGCGAACCGTTCCGAGCGCCCAAAAATGGTCTTGATTGCGGATATTGCGAGTGATGATGAAAATGCCGTTGGTGAAGCTGCATCGCATATTGTTCGCCTTGCCAATGCGCGTGGCGGTGAGGGCTTTATTGCTGTCTCACCTGAAGCACGTAAAAAGTTCTGGCTAGACCGAGCACGAACCGCGGCGATTGCCAAACATACTAACGCCTTTAAGATTAACGAGGACGTGGTTATTCCATTGCCACGTTTGGGCGACTATTCCGATGGCATCGAACGCATTAATATTGAGCTTTCCATTGATAATAAATTGAAGTTGGTGGATGCACTTGAGACATTCTTGCAAGGCGATTTGCCTTTGTATGAAGATGACGACACGCAAGTGGATCAAGAGTTGTTGCTGGCGAAAAAAGCGCAATCTATCAAATTGCTGCAAGACGTCAAAGCCCATTGGCTCAAAGTGTTGAATAGTCTTGATTTGCCAACCAGTAGTTTGGGGCAAGAGTATGCAAATCTTGCAGTAGAAAACGTCTTCCGTGCGGTGCAGGAGCACCAAGTGCGGATCTCTTGGAAACGCGAGCTGAGAAAGCCTTTGCAACTGATTTTTAGTGGACGTGAATACCAAAGCATTTTGGCGCGTTGTGATGAAATTCACAAAAAAGTGCTCAAAGGCCGTGTGTTTGTTGCCCTGCATATGCATGCGGGCGACGGCAATGTGCATACCAACATCCCTGTAAACTCAGATGACTATGAAATGATGCACGCCGCGCATACTGCGGTTGTTCGCATTATGAAGTTAGCAGGTGATTTAGATGGCGTGATTTCTGGTGAGCATGGAATCGGCATCACCAAAATGGCATTTCTTGATGAGAAAACCATTTCTACCTTTGCCGCGTATAAGCAAAAAGTTGACCCGGAAGGCCGCTTTAATAAAGGCAAATTGATGGCAGGTTCTGGCTTGGAGAGAGCCTACACGCCTAGCTTTGGCTTGCTTGAGCAAGAATCCATCATCATGGAACAATCTGCGATTGGTGATATTGCCGATTCGATTAGTGATTGTTTGCGTTGCGGTAAATGTAAGCCGGTGTGTACGACGCACGTACCACGCGCTAATTTGCTCTACAGCCCACGTAACAAAATTCTTGGCACTTCATTATTGATTGAAGCCTTCCTTTACGAAGAGCAAACCCGTCGCGGTATTTCACTTAAGCATTTTGATGAGTTTAACGACGTGGCCGACCATTGTACGGTGTGTCATAAGTGCTATAACCCATGCCCTGTGGATATTGACTTTGGTGATGTGTCGATTGCGATGCGTAATTTCTTGCGTGAGCAAGGTAAGAAGCATTTTAATCCTGGTACTTCGCTAGCCATGACTTACCTCAATCTTAAAGATCCTGCAACGATTAAATTGATGCGAAGTTTGATGGTTGGTGTTGGGTACAGAGCACAGCGACTTGGCCACGCAGTATTTAAAAAGCTTGGTCTATTAACGGGCTTTATGAAACGTCCACCATCCACCTTGGGCAAACCAGAAATTAAAGCGCAAGTGGTGCACTTCTTAAATCGGCCTATGCCAAAAGCAATGCCAACAAAGACCTCGCGTGCCTTGCTTGGCATTGAAGATGACAAGATAGTGCCGGTGATTCGTGACCCAAAAAAAATGGGCGAAGAGGGCGATGCAGTCTTCTACTTCCCGGGTTGTGGTTCAGAGCGTTTATTCTCAACGGTTGGCTTAGCAACACAAGCGATGCTTTATGAAGTAGGCACGACGACTGTATTACCGCCAGGGTATTTGTGTTGCGGCTATCCGCAAACGGCGAGCGGTAATCATGACAAAGGTCAACAAATCACCGCTGAGAATCGCGTACAGTTCCACCGTATTGCTAACACCTTAAACTATCTTGATATTAAGACGGTGATCGTGTCTTGCGGTACTTGTATGGATCAATTGCAAAAGTACGAATTCGAGAAGATTTTCCCAGGTTGCCGCTTGTTAGATATTCACGAATATCTCATGGAAAAAGGCATGAAGCTAGAAGGGGTGACGGGTACGCGTTATATGTATCACGACCCTTGTCACAGCCCTATGAAGACTTATGCGCCACTAAAAGTGACAAACGCGCTGATGGGTCAAGATGTTGCTTTGAATGAGCGTTGCTGCGGTGAGTCTGGGACGTTTGCGGTGAGTCGTCCAGACATCGCAACGCAAGTAAAAATGCGCAAGCAAGAAGAGCTAGCAAAAGGCATGGTTAAGCTTGGTTTAACGCCGGGTGCGCCAGAGCAAGAGGTGAAGATTTTGACTTCTTGCCCAAGCTGTTTGCAAGGCTTATCTCGCTACGGCGAAGAAACAGGCATCACGTCTGATTACATTGTGGTGGAAATGGCCAAGCACATTCTTGGTGAAAATTGGATGCAAGAGTACGTAGAAAAAGCCAATAACGGCGGGATTGAAAAAGTCTTGTTGTAAGGTGTTTTAGCCTCCAATAAAAAAGCGCGGGTCTGAAAAGATTTCACGTTTTTTTATTGGCTAATAAATCGCTTATTGAAACAGCGCAGTCTGCATATTCACAATTCTAGATTTAGGAAACACAGCTTTAAATGTACTGCCTTTGCCAAATTCGCTTGTGATCTCTAATCGACCTTGATGGCGACTGAGAATGTGTTTAACGATAGAGAGGCCTAAGCCTGTGCCGCCCGTTTCGCGGCTGCGACTGCGGTCAACACGGTAAAAGCGCTCGGTCAGTCTATCGATATGTTGTTGTTTAATCCCAAGGCCCGTATCAGTCACGCTAAATATTGCTTCTTGGTTGTTTTCTTCCCAATTCATAGCGATGCTTCCACCATCTGGGGTATAGCGAATAGCGTTGCTCACTAAATTACCAAACGCGCTGTGTAGCTCTTGATTAGAGCCAACTAATCCAAGAGTTTGGACGGATTCTAGCGTGAGAGTGTGGCGACCATTACTGAGTCTCTTAGACTCATTTAAGATAGTGTTAAGAAGAGCCGGCACATCTAGCTCTGCTTCATCTAGCGAAGTTGCGCCACTTTCTAATTGGGATAACGCGAGTAAATCTTCAATGAGCAAACGCATCCGGCTGGTTTGGTCTTGCATCATGTCAAAGTAACTTTTAAGACTTTCAGGCACGGCGCCATCCATATCGCCTAGAGTCTCCAAGAAGCCGCCGACCACTGTGAGCGGAGTTCTTAGTTCGTGCGAAACGTTGGCAATAAAGTCTCGGCGCATATGCTCTAATTTTTCTACTTGACTAACATCGCGACTAATCAGTAATTTTTGATTGCTACCAAAAGCGACCAATTGGATTTCTAAGGTGACGTCAGATTTAATCCAAGACATAAGTTTAATAGGGTCGGTATCGACGTGGTGATTTAGATATTGAATGAAGTCGGTGTTTCGGACAAAGTAAACAATTGGCTGACTAATATCCTGCTTGAGCGACAAGCCTAATTGCTGTTCGGCAGGTTTGTTACACCATTCAATTTTATTATCATCGTCGAGCAGCACTACACCATCAGGCAATGCGCTCGCGGCATGCCTAAAGCGATCTAATGCTGAGCTGAGCTGAAGCTTGCTGCGGTTATGGCGACGTTGCTCGTGATAGATGGTGGCAAAAACATCTTCCCACGCACCACGACCTAATGGCATGGCGTTAAGGTGGGGGTTTTTGTACCAAGCGAGAAGCTTATCTAGCCAAAATAAATGATGGAAAAGATACAACAAGATGCCGATAGAAAAGATGATGAGCGCAGTTTCAGGGCCCTGCGCAGCCCATACAATGAGGCAGGTGAAAGTGAGGCTAAAAATCAGCCAAAATGCTCTCCAGCGGATATCTTGCAAGGCTATTCAATCATGAAAAAGAAGGCTTGCGTATTATGGGCTATTGCGCTGAAAAACGGTAGCCAACTCCGCGCACGGTTTGAATTAAATCTTCATGTCCGGTCTGTTCAAGCGCAACACGTAAACGGCGGATATGAACATCTACTGTGCGGTCTTCAACAAACACGCGGTCGCCCCAAACGCGGTCTAATACTTGACTGCGGGAGTGTACGCGCTCTGGGTTAGACATTAAATAGTGCAATAGCTTAAATTCTGTTGGGCCGAGTTCTATGGTTTTATTATTACCGGTCACACGGTGAGTGGTTGGGTCTAAACGTAGGCCATGCGATTCAATTGGATCGTCAGTCATTTGTGGTGAGCGACGACGAAGTACTGCCTTAATGCGGGCATTGAGTTCACGTGGGCTAAAAGGTTTGGTCACGTAATCATCTGCACCTACTTCCAGACCGCGAATTTTGTCAGACTCTTCGCCACGGGCGGTGAGCATAATGATAGGAATGGTTTTTGAGAGTTCGTCTGATTTGAGTTTGCGAGCAAATTCGATACCGCTCATCCCCGGCAACATCCAATCTAAAATAATCAAATCTGGCAAAGCATCACGCATCAACAATTGTGCTTGCTCAACTGATAGAGCACGAATTGGGTTATGGCCAGCTTGCGTCAGATTGAGCGCAAGTAGTTCTTGAATTGCGGGTTCGTCTTCAACGATTAAAATATTTGCGGCCATAATCTAGTCTCTCATTCATATGCTGTTTTATCAAAACTGAAGATACTATATGAATTTATTGTGACAGTTTAATGACAATTGTGACGCTTATTTTCCTTCGCCAAACTGACGCGTTTTAGCGAGCGCGTCGCTTAGTGGTATCATTGCACATTATTTTATGTATTAAAGCTAAAAGGAGTTTTTTTTGAATACCATAGAAAAAAATTTGGATGGAAAAGGTCTTAAAGTCGGCATTGTGCTTTCTCGTTTTAATAGTGAAGTAGGCGAAAGCTTATTAAAAGCATGTGAAGCTAAATTGATGGCGTTAGGTGTTGCTGCTGATGATATTACTTTGGCAACTGTGCCGGGTGCGCTTGAAACGCCAGTGGTGTTGCAAGAGATGGCCAACAGCGAGAAGTTTGATGCATTGATCGCTTTAGGTGCCATTATTCGTGGTGAGACTTACCATTTTGAAGTAGTGTCTAATGAATCAGCACGTGGTGTTTCAGAAGTGCAATTGCAATATGGCGTTCCAGTAGCCAACGCAATTTTAACCACAGAAAATGACGAACAAGCGCTTGCACGTATTGACGTTAAAGGTGCTGAAGCGGCTGAAGTTGCCATTGAAATGGTTAATTTACTTAGAGCAATATAATTAAGGCAATATGAGCGACAATCAAAACCAAAGTGTTGGTAAATCAGTCAAGCCATCGGGTAGTCGCCGTAAATCTCGCGAACTTGCATTAAAAGGCTTGTATCAATACTTATTAAGTCCAAAAGAGTTGCTTTTAATTGTCCGTGAAATGGCAGATGAAGCTGAATTTGCTCGTGCGGATGAAACTTATTTCAGAAGTTTATTAGAAGGCGTGTTCGACAAGATGTATGAGTTAGATAATCGTATTGCACAGTTTCTAGACAGACCTATCGCTGAGCTTAGCCCAATTGAACATGCGATTTTATTGATTTCAGCTTACGAGTTAATTTTTGATGTTAGCATCCCTTATCGCGTAGCGATTAATGAGGGCGTAGAGCTTGCCAAGTCATATGGGGGTACTGACGGTCATAAATATGTGAATGGCGTATTGGATAAGTTAGCGGCAGAAGCAAGGCCGTCTGAAGTAAGTCGATAAGGTCTGAGTAGCGAAAACTAAAAAGCCAAGCAATGCTTGGCTTTTTGTTATATAAATTTTTAATTGTCCACTCTTCGCAATTTGTTTGATTAAATCTTCACTTCTTGGCTAGAAAAGCCGTTTTCATCGAAGCGCAAACACGAGCCTTGCTCGTACCAATCACCAAGCACGATGCGCCGACATGGATGCCCATCAATCTCAATATTATGTGTGTTGGGTCTGTGAGTATGGCCATGAATAAAGATTTCTGGATATTGATGTTGGCGCAACAGGGCACTCACCGCATCGCTATTCACATCCATAATGGCGAGTGATTTATTAGATTTTTCTTGCTCGCTTTGTAAGCGCAACGCTTCGATTTGCGCTTTTCTGGCCGTGAGCGGGTGAGATAAAAATTCCGTCTGCCAATCTGGTGATCGAACTTGCGCTCTAAATGCTTGGTAACGAGTATCGTCTGTACAGAGCTTATCGCCATGGCTAATGAGTATGCGTTGATCAAAGAGATAGATTTCACTTGGGTCTGGCAATAAGTGAATGTGGGTTGCTTTTGCAAATTCCTCACCAATTAAGAAATCACGATTTCCATGCATTAAAAATACTTGGGTGCCAGCATCAGCAACAATTTTTAATGCATGGACGATATCCTTATAGTCTACATGCGTTAAATCATCGTCGCCAGCCCAATACTCAAATAGGTCACCTAGAATATAAAGCTGCTCGGCTTTGCTTGCGGTTTTTTGTAGAAACTGGATGAAGGCTGAGGTGATAGCTGGGCGCGAGGCGCATAAATGCAAATCGGAAATGAATAAGCTGTAGCTTGACTCATTTCCGATGTTGTTCATTTCAATGCTTTGATGAAAGGTGAAGGGTTGATTAGTTAAGCTTTAGCTTAACAAACTTCAGCACTTTGAATAATAACACTTTCAGCAGGAACGTCTTGATGTCCGCTTTTGCTGCCTGTTTTTACTTTTGCAATTTTATCAATCACTTCGGTGCCAGCAACCACTATACCAAATACACAGTAACCCCAACCTTGTGAGGTTGGCGATGTGAAGTTTAAAAAGTCATTATCAGCAATGTTGAAAAAGAATTGGCTGCTTGCTGAATCAGGCGCAGGTGTCCTTGCCATTGCGATTGTGTATGTTTGGTTTTTCAAGCCGTTATCAGCTTCATTCTTAATAGTTGGATTGGTGTTCTTTTGCGACATTTCAGGGGTAAAGCCACCACCTTGAATCATAAAGCCATCAATGACGCGATGAAAAATAGTGTTAGCGTAAAAGCCGCTTTCAACGTAGTTCAAAAAGTTAGCAACCGTAATCGGTGCTTTTTCTGCATCTAAATCAATTGTAATTTCACCAAAGTTTGTTTGTAATTTAACCACGTTA
>Ga0209551_1001102_pt1 | contig 10394 bp, 11 predicted proteins | sample LauGreSuBDMM15SD_2_FD_187568 | JGI IMG/M metagenome (GOLD analysis project Ga0209551, IMG submission 187568) | Freshwater lake microbial communities from Lake Michigan, USA - Su13.BD.MM15.SD (SPAdes) (version 3) | ecosystem: Environmental > Aquatic > Freshwater > Lake | place: Lake Michigan, USA... | reverse complement strand
ATGTTTCATTACCAAATATATACACATATACACATGTATATATTTATGAATCCATTCTCAATGGATATTATCAATGTCCTATTATGACACGATTATTTATGCATTTTTAGTGTAAGTAACATTAGCTGTAGAAAGTTCAGTGTTATCAACGGTAGTGTTTTCTCCAGTGGCATCAGCTACAACTAATAATTTGATTCTGTAGCTGCGTCCACCAAAAGCAGCAACACCAGTAATATCATTTTGTCCAGCCTTAGGGAATACAGTGAATCTGTAAGAAATACTGTCACCTGTTAAAATAGGAAGAGAGCGTACTCCTAGAGTATTGAGTGAAATATCACTGAAACGTGATTTGTTTGCATAAAGAATTTGGTTAAATAATTCTCTGCAAATATTATCATTGGAGGTCAAGTGGTCAGTGGTGCATTTGACATTTGAAGATGCATCTAATATAAAATTAGTGTTATCAATTGCAGTAGAAGCATTGGTGGCATATTTCCATAAACTGCCACTGATATCATTTTGATAAGAAGAATTACCCATATCATTCAAGTGTGCGATTAATTCGTTCTCATTGTTGAATAAATCTACACCACTTGGGGTGTTAAATAATTTGAGTGCCAAATAACGAATAAAATCGTGTTTAACCAACATTTTGTTTGGAATTCCAACTTGAGTAATAGCATTGGCAGAGCCAGATTTATCCAACATAGCATTTACAGGGTTAATGACAAGTCCAGCAGGCCAGTTCTCCATGTAAGTGAAATAACGAATATCAGATGCAGAGAGATCATTAATATCAAATGAATCACTCTCAAATTTAAATACATTTTGCATATCTGTTTGAGAAACATAAAACACAGCAGTAGCACTGGCATCAGTAAATGCTAAGCTTGTTCCTTCAAACATAGTGGCACTTTGAGATAAAGTGTAAGCAGCAGAGAACCTATCTAAAACAAAGTCAATCGAGCTCATTTCTATAAATATAAACTATATTTATTTTAAAAAAAAAATAATAATTTATAGATTTCGCCTATAATCGTGAAAATTTACAATTTTTTAACCCGCGATTTTTTCTAAACTCCCATCCTCTTATCCTATTCTCTACCCATTCTCTACCCATTCTCTGCCCATTCTCTGCCCATTCTCTGCCCATTCTCTGCATCGGAACGCGACTTATTTGTTCAATACTTCCATTTCAATAAAAAATGAAAAGTCGTTTCCATTCATATTCAATAAATTACCATGTTTATCTAGAATTCGAATATGAAACCCCCCGATCGTCACTGCCCCGAAATATTGCCTTTTCTTAAAAACAGCGTCTGACCCATTTGTAAAGTTAATCGAATTCGGATTTGTATTTACGGTAATTCTTGCAAGGATGTTATTTCCTTCTAAATAAGAACCGTTTAAACAAGAAATAATCGAATCATTGCTAAAACTTCGGTTGTAGTCATCAATATCTAGAAACAGATATTCCTGTAAGGAATTTCCATACGTACTTTCACTAATCAAATATGCGTTAAACGTTATGATACCATCATCATTATATATGAAAGGATTCGTGTATGTATTTGAATTGGTAACAATATAGGTTGCTTGTTTAAAACCTAATGTCCATCCCATGTTTAAATAAAGAGGACGTTCTATATCTGTTAATTCAAAATCAACGGTATAAAAAAACGTAGGTGAATAATACGGAGTGCTTGAATCATAAGCAGATGGTAACAATGGATTATCTAATTTATGTCGTGCACGAAAAATACTTTTGCCGTTATTTGTATTGATATCAAACACGATAAATTCTAATCCGCCTTTTGTATTGTTAAAATAAGACCCTAGATAATTGATTAAATCTTTATCATAATAATTTCCTTCTGGAATCACAATTCTGTGAGTTCTACTGCGAATAAGGGTGGATAAATTTGTAGTTTCATTGTATTCAATAAAATTAGATACCGTAATTGTAAATTCATTGCTCCTGTTTTTTTGCGAAAAGAGATACCAAAAATTCGGTAATTCCACCGAGGTTACTTTCATAGAAAGAACATTATGAATCGGTTCTGGTAATTTATATGCAAAATCCGTTGATACCGTGTTATTGTAATTACTACGGAACAATGTATCCACTGATAGACACACGCGTTTTATGGTTGTTTTATTTTTTATGTATAGGTCATTATTCATTTGTATACAATAATCCTACACTATTTCCATGCGATTTCACCTCGCCCCCCCCACCCTCACATACGCATACGCATACATCATATTATATGCAATCATGGTCATATCCAATATTTTTCAAAGCAATTGCCATTTTATCTGTTTCAAAAATACCATTCTGAGGAACACCAAACAATTTGATATATTCTGCAACTTCTGGTTTAAGAGTCGCACCGATAGAAGTAACTTCAATATCTGGAAACAAGCTAATAGAACCACATAAAGAGGAAATATGTTGTTTTAATTTTTCAACATCATACAATATAGATTCTTTCTCTTTGCAAGCGGCTAATTGACGTTGTGTGCTTTCTAAATCTAAATATACATAAATCGATTTATATAATCCCTGTAAGGTTTTTTCAACAGATGTTCTCATATTTTCAAATTCAGGATATAGACTTGGATTTTGTTTTATTTTTGCTAATTTCATGGTCAAATTATAAAACGTGGTTTTATTAAAATTTCTTATCACATATTCAATATCACCTACAGAATAGTTTGCAAGCAAATCATTCAATGTGCTCACGATAACAGATAATTGTGTATAAAAATTTAAAAGAGTATAATCTCCGACATTGCCGCCGCCACTGCCTCCTCCGCCGCCGCCGCCGCCTCCGCCTCCACAGCAAATGCCTCCCATGGAACTTCCAATAATCGTATTAATATTGCTTGTATATCCATTATAGGAACCAGTATAAAAAATAGTTTTTTGTGTTTGTGTTGAGAACATCGTTTGTTATATTATCGTTATATTTTGTTAGACACTTGTTTCATGTGGTCGCTATAACAAAATAAATAATAAAAAAGTATAAAAGTGTTTTACTGTAGTATATATTGTAAGCATATAATCATTTGTTTTTACCATGGAAGAAAATGCAGCGATGAAAAGTGAAACATGGGCTCAAATTGTAAAGTCTAATATTATTCATACAATATGTAATATGTTAAAAACAACATTTTACCATGAGGGAGAGACGGTTGTTCTGGATATTGCAGTATGGAGTCAAATTTTTAATACCACACAAATAAAATATCCATTGATATATTGTTCTGGGTTGGTTTCTTCATTAGAGACTTTGTCGCCGCCGAATGTGATATATCCCTCAAAAACATTTCAAGAATATGTGGATTCTATAGCCAGTCTACAAAGAATGGGTTCATATGATTATATGGAATTCTGTAACAGTATGAAAAATCCGGATTTTAAAAAATCTATTTTCAACAAATACGAAAAAATGGAAAAAATAAATGCGTTGAAAAACGTTATCATCTATGAAATCATGCATCTCGGTGAACATTCCAGCGACCATTCCACCACCTACCCATACAATCCACAATATATAGATACCTATATTCGAGAGAACTCCATTGTAATTCCGCAGCAAAAACCAGATTGTAAAATGTTTAGAAACAAGATGAATTCATTTTATGAAAAATACACACTGTGGGAAATATATTGCCAAATCAAAAAAATAGAATAGAATAAAATTGTGTATACAAATTATATACATATACACAATTTATAATGAACATAAGAGAACCCAGAGAACCAATAGAACCAATACAAACAAATCCAATTCAAGAAGAGCCATCGACAGAGCATTCGAGTCTCTCGACAGAGCCTTCGACAGCGTCTTCGACAGAGCCTTCGACAGTAGAAACCGAATCATCCATAGATACAGCACCTTCGACAGAGCCATCGACAGCACCTTCGACAGTAGAAACCGAATCATCCATAGATACAGCGACATCGACAGCGTCTTCAACAGTAGAAACCGAACCATCCATAGATACAGCACCTTCGACAGCACCTTCGACAGCACCTTCGACAGCACCTTCGACAGAGCCATCGACAGCGCATTCGACAGCACCTTCGACAGAGCCATCGACAGTAGAAACCGAACCATCCATAGATACAGCGTCTTCGACAGATCCATCTATTCCAGAAGAATTACCCCCTGTCACTGAAATGGATATTCAACAATTGAGAACCAAAGAGAAAAATATCCGAAGTATGATATTAAATAAAAAACCACAGTGTGAAATTCACCCAGAATCCACCCCCCTACTGTATACTGAAAAAATCCAAATAAAAAATGAACTCACCAATGCAGAAGAAAGAATCACAGAGGTTCTCAAAGATCATCCAACTCTTCATCCATTTTTAAATTTTCAATTACCAATAAAAACCATACCCATCTCCATCTCAACCATCGATAAATCCTCCATTAAAAAATGCACCGAACAAGACATCCGCGAACTCTTTGCTATTCAACCAACAAATGAACCGTTGATTCAAACCACTTATAAAAAAATAGGAGGTTCTTTGTTTGAATATTTGAGAACAAGCATTGAAAAACCACAATATTTTTTACAGGTTCTCATTGACTCCCACTTACATTTATTAAATTCTATTTCCAAACTACAATCTGTTTCAATAAACCATTTCCATTTAACAGAAGAAAATATTCTGTATGATGAAATAAATGCGATTCCAGTGATATCCGATTTTAGAATGGCATTCACAAAAGATGAATTAGAAGGAGACCAAACAAACGAACTATTTCCAGTGTATGATGAATCCTTAATATGGTGTATAGAAATTTATGTTCTCTCGCAATTGATTGAAAACATCGCAAAACAAGAAATCTTTACACAAGAAATCATGGAGGTTCTCTTACAACAGTTTATATCTTCTTATGTTTTTAAAAATTTATTCGATGAGAACCAACTCAAAGAATTTTACGGAAGAATGAAACAGTTTTTTGGAAAATATATCAATCGTTTACATATAGAAGTTATTTCGGATTTAAAAAAATATGCGCCATCTTGGGATACGTTCTCATTATCCATGGTGTATTTGTTATTTATTAATGAAATTCATGGGGTTTCCTTGCCATCGCCATCGTCTTCATCTCCCTCTTTTATGGAAAAATACAAAACTATTCTTATAAATACTATTCTGTCAGACCCCGATAAACGACCATCTGTATCTTTTTTGAGAGAATCGATTGAGAACACGTTTTCAAATATCTCTCAACAGGAACTCAATGAATATTTTCATAATGTTCTCGAAATAAATCAATCCGATGACGAATTATTAGACTAACCGCATCACCGATATATCCCTCTTCACTCCTCCCCCCCACCTAGGCATAGTCATTGTCCCACAAATTATCAAAATATTGTGTTAAACAGGCATATCGAGAACAATTCATGAAACGATAAATATAATGATAACAATTCGGTATTTCTTCAATACATGTTTTCAATAAACACGCAGAATTCCCTGAAACATACATGATTTCTGTGGAATCTTCTATATGATGAACCTCTGGAATAGTTCCTGCACCAATTTTCCAGAATACAATGCGAATCCTGTCACCTATTTTGGCATACATTTTCTCCCAATCAAAACAAAAAGTATCGGAAAAAACAAAAAAGCATACAGACGACTCGGTCCCCATCGTCGAATCGAGTGTTTCAAACACCATATCCAGAGAGCGTGAAAACCTGGACTCCCCACGGAATTTACAAACAGACCACATTTTCACTATTTTTTCATAAAAAGTTCCTTCTGAAATATCCAACCAGATGGGAATCGTGGAAACAAAGAGAACACGATATGTTCCAAAGAGTTCTGCAATCAAACACGCAAATCCAATAGAATGAAATAAATCCTTGTTTGATATTTCAATGGACATGTCTACTATCGGAATAGCAGAGAACGTTCGTTTAAAATACAACACTTTTTTTAAATATTGCCATTTTTGGTCGAGCCATTCTCTTCCTGAACTATCGCCACTCTCATACAATTTCACTGCCATTTCCACATATTCCCCAATAAAAATGGTATCATACATATAATTTCGACTGATTCCATGAATAATTTCGTTCTGTGATTTATTTGCCCGATTACATAAATGGTAATTGGTGGATTGCATCGGAGATGCACACGAAAGAGTCAGTTGTTTGCACACATTTGAAATCATTGTCCTGTATTTTTTCTTCATAAACGAAATATTCGCATTCGCCGCACCATCCATCGCACTGCATTTATCAAACCAATTCATTACAAATTGTTCGTATAATAGCGGGGATTTTGTTTCTCTGGGAATCCATTTTGCAACATTGGACAGGCTGTCACTTAACCCTCGGTCTTTGTCGCGTTTTAACTGCCAATTCGCAAGAGATACAGTGAATCCAATCAACGGATGTTGAATACCTGCTTCTTTTATCACGTGCTTACAGAAATATTTGACGTCTTTCCAACATCCAAAGGAAGGATAGGTGTGGGTTCCATCCTGAATCGGTATGACAAAGCGTTGAAAGGCGTAAAATGCGAGGTCCGGAAAATAAGAATACCAAACAAGAATCATCATGTAAGATAAATCTCGTTCTCCTTTTCCAAAATATATATCTCTTGTATGTCCAATCATTTCATACAAGGTTCTCAAATAAACATATCCGGTAGTGTCTCCTTTTTCCAAATCGTATTTTAATGTTTTTAATAATAGGTGTAATTCCTTAGAACTCTCTGAAATATTATCTCGATGTAATAAAAAATAAAATCTCAGGAGTCTGTTCTCATAATCGTTCATTGTCATGTCTGATAAAAAATTAGACATTACTTTTATATTATTTTTTGTTATTGTAAGCCGGGTTTATTTTTTCGTGTATGTTTGGCAATTTCTGGACGGGTTTTCATTGTTTTTACAGAGACCACCTCGTGAACATCGTTCGTATCCAACGAAATCCGGACTTTTTTTGTGACACGGTTCTTGCTGTCCATGCTGCTGCCGCTGCCGCCGCAAGACCCCTTCAAAATGGAACGTAGAGATGGAGAACTACACGCTTTAAATAAAAAGTAGATACCATTTGTCTCATGAAAAATAAAAATAGACGGCACTACTGTGATTTCGTCAAACAAGGGTATCGAACGAAAAAATGATTGCGAATACTCTGTAAGTTCATCCATGTTCTCATTTTTTGAAAAGAAAAATAACTTTTCAGGGTCAAGATGCACTTGAAAGGACAGAATATCAAACAGTTTGTATTTTGTAGCTCCGCTACTGCTGCTGCTACCGCTGCCGCCACCGCCTGCCTTTCGCTTGGTTTGAATAATTTGTAATATTCTTTCCTTGGATATTTTTGAATCGACGAGAACTTCAGATTCCTTTTCAACCTTTTCAATCGAATTGTTGGTATCAATATAAATGTAATACAGATTGATTTTATCTGGAAGTTCTCTTACAGAATGTTGTTGTATAGAATTTATTTTTTCTTCCTTTTCAATCCATGAAGTATCTAAATCCATGAAGTATTCTATATCAAATGTAAATAATTCATTTCTGTAATACAAACATATGAATCCATCAAATAAAACAAATGATATCCACTAAAAATGGGTTAAAGAATACATATAAAGTATACATGTCTCAAAACAGCATAAATTTATATCTTCTTATATAAAAATCAGTAAAAGTAAAAATAAATGAATTATACAGACCATTTTACTTGAGACAGTTGAATATACAATATATTATATATCCAACAAAGAACCCATATAAATATATCTTTCTTCTACATACCATATTACATCATGTCCCATAACATTGAAAAAATCATTTATATTAATTTGGACCACAGAACCGACCGAAAAGCAGAAATCGAAGGCGAACTCAACAAATTCAATCTGTTAGACAAAACCGAAAGATACCCTGCGATATGTGTGAAAGAACAGGGTATCCTCGGATGCACCATGTCTCATTTGGAAGTATTCAAGTTAGCCAAAGCCAGAAAATACAACAACGTGCTCATTCTGGAAGACGATTTCCAATTTCTTATTTCCAAAGAAGAATTCGAAGACCAACTCACCGAGTTTTTTTCATCGAATATAGAATATAATGTCTGTATGATTTCCTACAATTTGATTCAATCGGAGATAACCTCCTACCCTTTTTTATTAAAAGTCAAAGAAGGACAAACCGCATCCGGATATATTGTTCATCATACCATGTATGACCGCCTGATTGAGTTATATGAAGAAGCTGTCCCAAAATTGAGAGAGACACAATTTCACTGGATATATGCCAATGACCAAATCTGGAAACGATTGCAACCCTCGTCGGATTGGTATTGTTTTAAAAATCGGTTTGGAAAACAGCGAGATGGATATAGTGACAATTCCCAAAAATACGAAAATTATAACTGTTAGAATAGCGAATCGTTCGATGATGTAATTTTTCTCAAATTATATTATCCTTGTGTGAGTGTAAAATTTTATCAAATAATGAAATACAATAAATGGTTGCATGTTGTTGTGGGCATTCCCTCCCCCAGTAGAATTGATGGTAAGAGCAGGTAATGAAGCATATAAATCAGGTTCTCCTGTACCATTGTTAATATCGCCATTCATAGTATTGTTTCCTGTAGATGTGATTAATCCAATGTTTCCACCTACAGCATTGGATGAGTGGGAGTGGGAAGGAATTTCGTCGGTGGTTAAGGTGTGTGTTTCTGCACCACCGGTATTTCCTAAATTTTTAGCAGATAAACCCGCACCAGTTCCAGAACCAATAGAAACACGCCCTCTTATATCGGGGATATTGAAATTGGCTCCACTACCTCCATAAGTATTATACCCAATCGCGTTGAATAAATTCTCTCTGTGTAAAATACATATAAAAAATACATCAGTTATTCTATAATGTTGGCTTTTCATGAATTTAATAAAACACCGAATCCGTTCCCAGAAATCATACACAACATATTTAAACAGAAATATGAATTTGACCGACCCTTAGGAGAATTGCATACACTGTTGGATACACCTCTGATTTCAGAAGACCAAAAGCATTTTCATAAGACTCTTCAAGACTGGAAAAACGACAGAAATTCGGTATTTATTAAGAACTTCCATGAATATGTGGATAGCAATCCATCGTTTAATAGAGTATATCATAAATTCATCCATGAATATATCAAACCACTTTTCCCAAATGAAAACAATGTCGTCATTCAAAAAACACCCAACATTCGGTTCAGCTTACCTGAATCCGCCGCTATTGGATATGACCCAAATGACCCGCAAGGAATTGTCGGATTGCATTGTGATTCGGATTTTGGACACAGTGAATATGAAATGAATTTTATTATTCCGATTACCGAGATGTTTGATACCAACAGTATCTATTACGAAACAACCATTGGGTCTCGCACGAGTTCGATTGATTTTAAAAATCTGGTTCTCAATACAGACGAATTTTTTCAAGCTTATTTTAACAAATTGAAACATTGTAACCGGGTAAACACTACCTCCCATACACGCATTAGTTTCGATATTCGTGTGATTCCATATACAAAATACATTGAACACTTGAGTTGGTTCAAAGGAACAAAATTTGAACTCGGCAAATATTATATTGTGGTGTAACCGTATATGTAAAAACAATATAAATAGAATACGAGATAACAAGATAACTCTCTTATTGATATGAGCGAAAAAAATATTACGGTAATTGGTATCGGAAAACTGGGACTTGGATTCGCACTTTTATTGGAAAAATCCGGATACAATGTGTTTGGTGTGGACATTTTCCCCGAATACGTAGCAAAAATAAATGACAAAAGCATTCGTTTCAGCGAACCCGGATATAATGACCTGTTGGATAACTGCCAAAACCTCGTTGCGAGCACGGATTTGACCGCCGCATTAGCGCATTCGGATATTGTTTTCATCATTGTGCAAACTCCGAATGGTGGTGGTAGCCGATTTTACGACCATTCCATTTTATCGAATTTATTGGAGAAAATCAACCGCATGAAACCCGTCAATAAACATTTTATTATTGGATGCACAGTCATGCCAAAATATATAGAAACCATTGGAAAAACAATATTATCGAATACGGTGTCATGCACCCTGTCATACAATCCTGAATTTGTTGCTCAAGGGGATATTGTTCGTGGATTTGAGAACCCAGATATTATATTGTTAGGTACCGATTCTGAATCCCTTCCTGTTAAAATCCGTGAAATTTATGATAGCATGACAAAATCCTCACCCAAATACTGCATTATGACACCCACTGAGGCAGAAATCGTGAAAATTTCATTGAATGGGTTTATTACCACTAAAATCAGTTTTGCAAATATGGTGTCTGACTTGTGTG